>ENA-OQAA01001276-OQAA01001276.1-human-gut-metagenome-genome-assembly--contig:-NODE-1276-length-13372-cov-7.946319_pt1 | contig 13372 bp, 16 predicted proteins | sample MGYA00242489_ERZ504515 | MGnify/ENA primary metagenome ERZ504515 (study PRJEB26092, sample SAMD00036237) | human gut metagenome | host: Homo sapiens | study: EMG produced TPA metagenomics assembly of...
TGTGTACTGGTTTTTCTTTTTCGGTGCGGAAGAGGACTTGAACAGCAACGACGACGACCGCAGCCAGCGGCTGAAACAGGGAGGAGTTGCTGGGGCCGCGTTCTGATTTTTTCAAAGCCCTGCCAAGGGGCTGCAGAAAAATCAGAAAACGCAACCCGTAAGGCCCTGACCACCAGATTCCGCTGCGGTTCCCAACCTGTAGGAATGTCTACCGGGAGGCTGCCGCTAAAATAGAAAATCCGAACCTTTTCTCGATAGGAGAAGTGTTCGGATTTTTTGTATTCTTCGGAAAATTGAACGATTATCCAATCTTATGCGTAAGCCTTCCTCTCCCGGAATTCCTGTGGCGTCATATGATAAAGCTCAGTGAACTTCCGGTAGAAAAAACCAAGATTGTCATAGCCGACCTTTTGTGCGATTTCGTAGATGGGGAAATCTGTATTCGTCAGATAAAAGCAGGCCTGGCACATTTTTTGCAGGATAACCAGTTCTTTGAAGGTGCGCCCGGTTTCTTTTTTGATGAAAGCACTGAGATAATTGGGATGGAAGCCAAAATGGTCGGCGGTGCTCTGCAAGGTGACGGTTAGATAGTTTGCTTCCAGATAATCCAGAATATCCACGATCTTCCACTGGCTTTTGGCCTTTGGTGAAAAGCTCTGACTGCGGTACTGTCGAAGAATTTGGCAGAACAGCACGATCATATAGGCATCGATCATTTTGTCGCCGCAAATTTGTGGGTCATAGGATTCGCAGAGAATGCTTTGAATGACCGCATGGATCGGCGTCTCCTCCCGGTTGTGGAACAATAGATATTGGTCGTGAGCCGCCTCCGAAGAAAGGGTGTTGATCAAAAAACCATTGATGATACCGTTGTTGCCCAGACGCTGTAAAAAGCCCTGTGTCAGATATTCCTTTTTCATTTCAATCGTAATGACGATATCGTTTTTGCCCAGTGGCTCGATGCTGTGGGGGACATGAGTATCCAGCATACAGATATCGCCTTGCGCCATCTGTATGCTCTGACCGTTGATTATCTGGGTGCAGTGTCCGGAATACACATACAAAAATTCAATCACCGAGTGGATATGCTCTGGAATAACGGTAAAACGGGATTCCTTGTTGACACAAACCGAACGATTTTTCAAAAGGCTTCCGAAATTGACTGGTACATCTCCCGCCCGTTATAGACCACTTTGGGGATATTGCGATAGCGGGGCGAAAGCTGCGGTGGCTGTTCGCGGAGATGCCGCTGCTCCGATTCGGTGTACTGAAATAGAAATGTTTCCAGCTGTTGATTGGTCATGGTATCACCTCAAAGCAAGCATATCATATTAAGTTTGGTAAGTTAAGTCCTTTTTTGTGGAAATTGAAAACTTTGTCGAAATCCGGTATGATAAGGATGCCGGCAAGAGAAAGAACGAATGCAGGCTGCACGCATTGGGAACATCCAAGCGACAGCAGCCAGAATAAAACTGCGGTGCCCCGCACAAGGAGGACTTTTCATGAGTACAACGAAATCTGAATATACGCAGCTTTGTACAGAAATTCTGGACGCTGTCGGCGGAAGCAAAAATATCAAGAACGTATTTCACTGCATCACTCGTCTGCGCATCGTTCCGGTCAACCGTGACGCAGTGGACATGGATAAATTAAGTAAAGTCAGCGGCATTCTGAAGGTCGTAGAATCCAGCGGCCAGATCCAGTGCGTCATCGGCACTACCGTGCCGGAAGTGTACGAAGAGTTTCTTGCAATGTCCGGTGTGGCTGCCGGCGGTGCTGTGGAGGCAGAGCCTGCCACAGATGATGTGCCGGAGAAAAAGCCCAACATCATCACCCGGGGTCTGAATACACTGGCATCCTGTGTGACGCCCGGTCTGTATGCCATTGTGGCAGGCGGTATGATCAAGGGTATTGTCTCCCTGCTCACTGCGATCGGTCTGGTATCGTCCAAGTCGGATATCATCACCGTGCTCAACGCTGTGGGCGATGCACCCTTCTACTTTATGCCGTTCATCATTGGCTACGCAGCAGCAAAGCGGTTCAAGGTCAAGGAGATCTTCGGCATCATGACTGCCGGTATCCTGATGTACTCCACCTTCCTCTCGCCGAAAGAAGGCATCACCGGTTATGCCTTTGGCCCTATCAATATCCCTGCCTATAACTACAAGGGTTCTATCTTCCGGTTATTCTGTCGGTGTGGATCTTCTCCATCATTTTCCATCTCATCGACAAGCATATGCCCAAAATCTGCGCATCGTCTTTTCCGGTGCGCTGTCTTTCCTGATCTCTGCACCGCTGTTTCTGGGTTTTGCCGTTCCTCTGGGCAACTGGATCGCCAAGGGCATGACCAGTGGTTTTGCATGGCTGTTCACCCACGCTGGTCCGTTTGCAGGTGCGCTGTTCTGCGGCATCATTCCGCTTACCATTATCTTTGGCATCAAGGCTGGTCTGCTGTAGAGCTGCAGAATCTGGAAGTTCTGGGTCATGACTATATGCTGCCCAACTTCTTCTACTCCAATCTGGCTGTTTCCGGTGCTGTTCTGGCATGGGCACTCAAGCAGAAGCCCAGTGAGCAGCGTTCTGCCGCTATTTCTACCGGCTTGGTCTGCATCCTTGGCATTACCGAGCCTGCCCTGTACGGTATTGCACTGCCGGAAAAGAAGCCTCTGTATGCTGCCATGGCAGGCGGTGCCATTGCCGGTGCCAGCGCCATGCTGATGGGTGTTGTGACCTATGCGTTCTCCATGCCCGGCATCACCAGCATCGCCACCTATGTGGATGGCGGCAACAACTTCTTTAAGCTGCTGATCGTTATGGCAATCGCATGGATATCCGGCTTTGTGATCTCCTTTGTGATGAACAAGAAGGAACAGTAAGAGAGGAGCGTATCATAATGAAAACAGGTTTTCCGAAAGACTTTCTCTGGGGCGGTGCTATGGCATCCTCTCAGGCAGAAGGTGCGTTTTTGCAAGATGGCAAAGGGCTGGATACGCAGGATCTGCGGTATTTCGACCCCAATTGGACGAAGGAAGAACGCGCCCAAAAATCCAACCGCCGCATGAACGACGAAAAATTCAAGGCCGCTCTTGCAGACCTTGAGGATCTGGAGCATTATCCGTTCCGTCATGGTATCGATTTTTATAACCGCTGGCAGGAAGATCTGGAACTGTTTGCGGAACTGGGCATCAAGGTGCTGCGCACCTCCATCTGCTGGGCACGCATCTTCCCCAATGGCGATGATGCACAGCCCAACGAGGCAGGGCTGAAGTTTTACATGGATCTGTTCGATGCCTGCCATGCCCATGGCATCAAAGTATTCGCTACCATTCTGCACTACAATATCCCGCTGCATCTGGTAACAGAGTACGGCGGCTGGAAGAGCCGCAAGACGGTGGAGTGCTATGTGCGCTACACCCGCACCCTGTTCGAGCGTTTGGGTGACCGGGTGGATTACTGGCTGCCCTTCAATGAGTTCAATGCCGGCAAGTTCAACCCCTACAACGGTGTATGCCTGATCGAAGATCAGGAAGAGGACTATCAGAACGCAATCTTCCAGTGCCTGCACCATCAGTTCATTGCCAATGCACTGACCATTCAGCAGGGGCACGAGATTCTGCCCGGCAGCAAGATCGGCGGCATGATCGCCCGATTCACCACCTACCCTGCCACCTGCAAACCGGATGATGTGATGCAGATGATCCTGGACGACCAGTATTCCAACTGGTTCTATCTGGATGTAATGACCCGCGGCAAGTACCCTGCTATATGGAACGGTATTTTGAACAGCAGGCATCCACATCGACTGGCAGCCCGGGGATGCTGAGATCCTGAAAAACAACAGCATCGATTTCGTGGCATTTTCCTACTACTTCTCGCAGGTGTCTACGACGGAGCAGGGCTGGGAAAAGACCAGCGGCAACCTGATCATGGCCAACAAGAATCCGTATCTGGAAACCAGCGAGTGGGGCTGGCAGAAGGATCCGGTGGGGTTGCGTGTCACCCTGAATCAGGTGTACGACCGCTACCAGCTGCCCGTATTTATTGCCGAAAATGGTCTGGGCGCTGTGGATAAGGTAGAGGCTGATGGCTCCATCCATGATCCCTACCGCATCGACTACATCAAAGCCATGTGGAGCAGATGAAGGAAGCTGTCAAGGACGGCGTGGAGTTGATTGGCTATACTATGTGGGGCTTTATCGATCTGGTCTCCTGCGGCAGCATGGAAATGTCCAAGCGGTATGGCGTGATCTATGTGGATCAGGACGATGCCGGTCACGGCACACTGGCTCGCAGTAGAAAAGACAGTTTTTACTGGTATCAGAAGTGTATCGCCACCAATGGTGAAGACTTAGAAGGCTAAATGAAGGCCGGAACCGCAGGCAGGAAACTGTCTGCGGTTTTCGGCGTGTTCAGGGAGGGAAAGTTTTTATGAACGAACAGACAAAAGCGCAGGTGGAAGCTTATGCAGAAGAATGCCGCACCGAACAGCTGGAACTGCTGCGCACACTGGGAAAGATGCCTGCGCCGACCCGAAAGGAGGATTTTCGGGCAGCATTCTGCCGGGATTGGCTCCGGGCACAAGGGGCAGAAAATGTCCGCATCGACAGCGCTAAAAATGTGATCTGCAAACTGGGGCCGGACACTGAGGAACTGGTCGTTTTTGCCGCCCACACGGATATTGTGTTCCCAGATGTAGAAAATCTTCCCTTGCGGGAAGAGGGCGGCAAGCTATTTGCGCCGGGCATCGGCGATGATACTGCCAACCTCGTCAACTTGCTGATGGCTGCAAAATATCTGATCCAGAAACAAACGGCGCTGGAATATGGTGTGCTGGTGGTGGCGAATGCCTGCGAAGAAGGTCTGGGCAATCTGGACGGTACCAAGCATTGTTTGCCAAGTACGGCACCCGTATTCAGGGGTTCTATTCTTTTGATATCTATATGCCGCTTTGCTGCAGCAGTGCCGTGGGTTCTTATCGGTATAAGATCACCTGTAAAACGCCCGGTGGTCACTCCTATGCAAATTTTGGCGACCCCAGTGCCATTCAACTGCTGTGTGGACTCGTGAATGAACTGTACCAGATCCAGCCACCGGTACGCTCCCGCACCACCTATAATGTAGGGCGTATCGAGGGCGGCACAACGGTCAACTCCATTGCACAGCAGGCATCCATGCTGTACGAGTTCCGTTCCACCGCACAGGATTGTCTGGAAGAGATGGAAGAAAAATTCCGTCGTGCTGTAGCGCACTGGAATGGCAGAGGCGGCGATTTTGAGGTGGAGCTGCTAGGCATCCGTCCCGGCAACGGCCCTGTTGACCAGAAAAGACTCGGTCAATTCACGGCAAAAAGTAAAGAGATTGTTCGCACCTTCACAGGCCGTGAACCGGACGAAACGCCCAACTCCACGGACAGCAACATCCCGCTGTCGCTGGGTATCCCGGCCAATACCATTGGTACGATAGATGGCGGATCGGCGCATACCCGGCAGGAGTGGGTGGACATTGCCAGCTTGCCCACAGGATTGAAAATCGTTCTTGGGCTGATGCTGGAGTATCAGAAAAGCGATTGCTTTTGAAATAAGCATGGGGTGTTCTGGCGGCAGTAGGGGGCCGTTGCAAAATAGCTCCAACAAATGAGATAGACTTCCCCGAAAGGGGTTACCTATCTCATTTTTTGTTGTAAGCTGAGGTTGTGAAAAAACAGATACAACAGAAACAGTATTCCCGGCAAAATAAACTGCCAAACAAAAAGCCCCCGCATTATGATGCCAAGCAGGGTCGTAATGCGGAGGCCGCTGTTCTTTCAGAATAGCACAAAGGAGAAATTATGAAAATGCAGTAAAGGTTATCCCATGGTCACCTGCACCTCTACCACAGCGCCTTCCGGTGCCAGCGGCAGCAGGCTGCCCTCAATGGGCTTGCCATCCACAGCGACGCTCTTCACACCGTACTGGACTGCAGCGGTATTATCCACTGCAATGTGATAGGTTGCGCCCCGGTAGCGGCGGGTAACGGTGAAGCCGCCCAGCGTGTGTGGGATACAGGGGTCTACCTTCAGGCCGTCCAGCGTGGGCTGGATGCCAAGGATATACTGGCTCACATTGAAGAAGGTCCATGCGGCAGTGCCGGTCAGCCAGCTGTTCTTTGCTTCGCCAAAGGTGGGGGCATCCTTACCGGCCACCATCTGGCTGTAAACATAGGGTTCGGTGCGGTGGATCTCGGAAATATCCTCGATGTAGGCCGGGCATGTCTTGCGGTACACCTCAAAGGCCCGGTCGCCATGCCCCAGAACGGCTTCGGCACAGCTGATCCACGGATTGTTGTGGCAGAAGATACCGGCGTTCTCCTTGTATCCCGGAGGATAGCTGGAAATTTCGCCCAGATTGAGCTGATAACTGGTGTATGCAGGTTGGTGCAGAACACACCGTACTTGGTATCCAGCCGTTCTTCTACGCTCTTCAATGCCTGCGCGGCCTGACCGGTCTCCTTGCCAATGCCAGCCATGACGCACATGCCCTGCGGCTCAATGAAGATCTGGCCCTCGGTGCACTCCTTGCTGCCAACAGGCTTGCCAAAAGCATCGTAGGCGCGGCGGAACCATGCGCCGTCCCAGCCAGAAGTCAGGGCCGCCTGTTCCACGCCGTCCACGGCCTTGCGGGCCGCAGCGGCTTCATCGGCAAGGTTCAGGTGGTCGCACAGTTCGGCGTACTCGTGGCCGTACTTGACGAACATGCCCGCAATGAACACGCTTTCGGCCACAGGGCCTTCGCTGGGACCGGTGATCTGGAAGCTCTCGCCCGGGTGCTCCGAGAAACAGTTCAGGTTCAGGCAGTCGTTCCAGTCGGCGCGGCCAATGAGCGGCAGGCCGTGGGGGCCAAGGTGGGTGACGGTAAAGTTGAAGCTGCGGCGCAGATGCTCCATCAGGCTCTGTGCCTTGCTGGCATCATTATCAAAGGGCACCTGCTCGTCCAGAATAGACCAGTCGCCGGTCTCGCGCAGATAGGCGGCAGTGCCGGCAATGAGCCACAGCGGGTCATCGTTGAAGCCGGTGCCGATATCGCGGTTGCCTTTCTTGGTCAGGGGCTGGTACTGGTGGTAGCGCTGCCATCCTCAAACTGGGTGGCGGCGATATCCAGAATGCGCTCCCGTGCGCGGGACGGAATGATGTGTACAAAGCCCAGCAGATCCTGACAGCTGTCGCGGAAGCCCATGCCGCGGCCGGTCCCGCTTTCAAAGTAGCTGGCCGAGCGGCTCATATTGAAGGTGACCATACACTGATACTGGTGCCAGATGTTCACCATACGGTCCAGCTTTTCCTCGCCGGATTCCAGATGGTAGGTGGAGAGCAGAGCTTCCCAGTGGTCGGCCAGCGCCTTGCGGGCCGCGTCCACCTGTGCATCGGTGGCATAGCGTGCGATCATGGCATGGGCACGCTCCTTGTTGATAACACCGGGAGCCGTGAACTTTTCTTCCTGTGGGTTCTCGATGTAGCCCAGACCGAAGAGGATCTTCTTTTCCTCACCCGGTGCAAGGGTGACATGGATGTGCAGCGCGCCCACCGGTGCCCAGCCGTGGGCAATGCTGCCGGAGCAGTGCCCGGTGCGGACGGCCTGCGGGTCTGCAGGGCCGCCATACACACCGCAGAAGGCATCGCGGGTGGTATCAAAGCTGGTAACGGGCGTATTGCTCCAGAATACCGCATAGTGATTGCGGCGCTCACGGTATTCCGTCTTATGGTAGATGATGGCCGGCTCCACCTCCACCTCGCCGGTGGAGAAGTTGCGCTGGAAGTTGGAGCTGTCGTCAATGGCATCCCACAGGCAGAACTCCACATAGCTGAACACATCCAGCTCTTTTACGGCATCCGTCTTATTTTTCAAAGTCAGGCGGTCCAGCTCACAGGCATCGCCGGTGGGCACGAACAGCTCCTGCGCAGCGGAAACACCGTTCTTCTCACCCTCCAGAATGGTATAGCCCAGACCGTGGCGGCAGGCGTAGCTGTCCAGCTCTGTCTTGGTGGCTGCCAGCCGGGGTTCCAGACGGTATCGCCATCCTTGATGTAAATGTGGTGGCCGTCCATATCCAGCGGGGAACTGTTATAGCGGTAGCGGGTCAGGCGGCGCATCCGAGCGTCGCGGTAAAAGCTGTAGCCGCCCGCCGTGTTGGAAACAAGACTGAAGAAATCCTCGCTGCCAAGGTAGTTGATCCAGGGCAGGGGCGTTTGCGGAGTGGTGATGACATATTCTTTGCGTGCGTCATCAAAATGGCCGAATTTCATAAATGCTTCCTCCTTATCAGCTGCCGGTAGCCCCGGCGGCATCGCTTTTGCGAAAACGATTAAGGCAGACGGTCAAAGCATTCTCTTTGCTTCTAGCATAGCCCAAGCAGGCCAAAAAAGCAAGAGGATTTTCTAAAAAAATTCTGAAAGTATCTTTCATAAATACGTATGTTTCCATGATTTTCAGAAAATTTATTTCAAGCACGCTTTTTGTGCTTCCTGTAAGCGAAAACGCTGAAACACAATTTATAGGTAATATTATATACGGCGAAAATCATAACGAAACTGCAACGAAAATCTTTTGATTTTAACCGAAATGTAACGAAACCCATCCAAGATGCACAATTTCGGTTCTTCAGAAACGAGCAAAACGCCAAAATTGAGTCAAAAGCAACGAAAGTTATTCTTTTGAGCTTGATTTTTCGTACAAAATACGCTATCATGAAATTGCGAAAACGATTAAGGACTTGACGGAGAACATCCCCCGTAAAACGTTCTTCGGAAGGAGGCAAACGAGCGATGCCGTCCCTGAAAGATCTGGCAAAGGAATGCGGCGTATCGGTGGCAACGGTCAGCAAGGCGCTGAACGACCAGCCGGATATCTCGCCTGCCACACGAGAACGGGTGCGGGCCGCAGCGCACCGTATGGGCTACCTGCCCAATGCTGCCGCCCGTTCCTTGAAAACAAACCGTACTTACAATCTGGGCGTTCTGTTCGTGGATGAACGGCAGAGCGGCCTGACCCACGAATACTTTTCCGCCGTGCTGGATAGCTTCAAGGTGGAAGCCGAGAAACACGGCTACGACATCACCTTTATCAACCACAATATCAGCGGCAAGAGCATGAGCTACCTTGAGCACTGCCGCTATCGCAATGTGGACGGTGTGGTGATCGCCTGCGTGAACTTCTACGAGCCGCAGGTGGTGGAGCTGGTGAACAGCGAGGTGCCGGTGGTCACGATCGATCATGTGTTCAATAACCGCATGGCGATCCTCTCGGATAACGTTTTCGGCCTGAAGGCGCTGGTGCGGCAGGCATGGGCCTGCGGCCACCGCCGCATCGCCTTTATCCACGGCGAAAAGACCGCCGTTACCGAGAACCGCGTTGCAGGTTTCTATCAACCTGCGAAGAGCTTGGCCTGAAGATCCCGGAAGCTTATGTGCGGGAGGCATCTACCATGATGCCGACCGCTGTGCCGCTGAGACCAAAGCGTTGCTGGAGCTTCCGCAGCCGCCCACCTGCATCATCTTCCCGGACGATTTCTCTGCGCTGGGCGGCTACAACGCCATCAGCGAAGCGGGCCTTTCGATCCCCGAGGACATCTCGGTGATGGGCTACGACGGCATCTACCTTTCGCGGGTGGTCAAACCTCAGCTGGTGACCTATCAGCAGAACACCACCGCGCTGGGGCGCACCGCCGCCGACAAGCTCATTGAGCTCATCGAGCACCCGCGTGTGACCCTGCCCGAACAGATCCGCGTTTCCGGCAAATTGCTGGACGGCGGGTCGGTCAGCATTCTTTAATATGTCTCTAAAGGCTCTTGCTACGGAACCTTTTATGAAGAACACTTTTGTAAATAATGGAAAACCATGAAGGAGGTTTACCCTTATGAAAAAGATCTCTCGCCGTAATTTCCTGCTCGCTTCCGGTGCCGTGACCATTGGTGCAGCTCTGGCTGCCTGTGGTGGTTCTTCTTCCACCAGCACCGCTTCTTCTGCTCCGGCTTCCTCTGCTGCTTCCGCTGCTCCCGCAGCACAGGGCAAGGTGCTGAACATCTGGTGCTGGAATGATGAGTTCCAGAGCCGCTTCAACGACTACTATCCGGAAGTTTCCGAGATTGCAGCCGACAAGTCCACCACCACCCTGAAGGATGGCACCGTTGTGAAGTGGACCATCAATGCCAACGAGAACAACAACTATCAGAACAAGCTGGACGAAGCCCTGCTGAGCCAGGACAGCGCTGCTGATGACGACAAGATCGACATCTTCCTGATCGAGGCTGACTATGCTCTGAAGTATGTGGATTCCGATTACGTTCTGGATGTCAAGGCAGACATCGGCCTGACCGACGACGATCTGGCTGGCCAGTACCAGTACACCAAGGACATCGTTAGTGTGGACGGCAGCCAGCGCGGCACCACCTGGCAGGCAACTCCCGGTCTGTTTGCATACCGCCGCAGCATCGCCAAGGATGTTCTGGGCACCGATGATCCCGCCGAAGTGCAGACCTACCTGTCCGACTGGGATAAGTTCAATGATGTAGCTGCACAGGCAGCCGCCAAGGGCTACAAGATGCTGTCCGGCTTTGATGATGCATACCGCACCTTCTCCAACAACGTGGCAGCTCCGTGGGTCACCGGCACTACCGTTACCGTTGATGAGAACATTATGAAGTGGGTCGATCAAACCAAGGAGTACACCGATAAGGGCTATAACAACAAGTCCAGCCTGTGGGACAGCCAGTGGGCAGCCGATCAGGGTCCCACCGGTAAGGTGTTCGGCTTCTTCTACTCCACTTGGGGCATCAACTTCACCCTGCTGGGCAACTCTCTGGAGACTCCTGTCGCTGAGGGCGGCAAGGAAGAAGTTGGCAACGGTATCTACGGCGATTACGCTGTGTGCGAAGGCCCTCAGCCCTACTACTGGGGCGGCACCTGGATCTGCGGCGCAGCCGGCAGCGACAACATCGAGACCATTAAGGATATTATGCAGAAGCTGACCTGCGATGAAGCCATCATGAAGCAGATCACCATGGATACGCAGGACTACACCAACAACGAGAAGGCTATGAACGAGATCGCAAACAGCGATTACAGCTCCGCTTTCCTGGGCGGCCAGAACCACATCGCTCTGTTTGCAGAGGCTGCAGCCAAGATCGATATGTCCAACGCCGGTCCGTACGATCAGGGCCTGAATGAGAGCTTCCAGAATGCATTCAAGGATTACTTTACCGGCAACGTGGACGAAGATACCGCAAAGGCAAACTTCGAGACCGCTATCAAGGAGAAGTATCCTGAGCTGACCGACGTGGTGTGGCCCGCATAATAGCAGCCGACCCTAAAACGGAAAAGTGAATACGCAGGGGCGGGCCGGACGCTGTTCCCGCCCGCCCCTGTTCTTTCCGCAAATTTATCAGGAGGCGATCCTATGGGAGAAAAGAAAAAGAAAGGGTCGATCAGCTACGCGAAATGGGGCTACATCTTCATTGCGCCGTTCTTCATCATCTTCGCGGTATTCCAGCTGATCCCTCTGGCATCCACCATTTACTACAGCTTTTTTGAATATTACCGCAGCGGCCTGAAGATCATTGGCCCGAACTTTGTGGGCCTGAAAAACTACATTACCCTGTTCGCCACCGATCTGCCCAAGTACTTTGGCAACACGCTGATCCTGTGGATCATCGGCTTTATCCCGCAGATCGCCATTTCCCTGTTGCTGGCAGCATGGTTCACCGATCTGCGCCTGAAGTTGAAGGGCCAGACCTTCTTCAAGACGGTCATCTACATGCCCAACCTGATCATGGCCTCCGCCTTTGCAATGCTGTTCTTCGCACTGTTCTCGGACAACGGCCCGGTGAACGCCGTGCTGCAGAGCATGGGCTGGATCAAAGAACCCATCAGCTTTTTGAACACCGTGTGGGGCAACCGCGGGCTGATCGGCCTGATGAACTTCCTGATGTGGTTCGGCAACACTACCATCATGCTGATGGCTGCGATCATGGGCGTGGATCCCACCCTGTACGAAGCGGCTGAACTGGACGGCTGCACTCCGAACCAGATGTTCTGGAAGATCACCATTCCGCTGATCCGTCCCATCCTTGTTTACGTCATGATCACCTCCATGATCGGCGGCCTGCAGATGTTCGATGTGCCGCAGATTTTGACCAACGGCAAGGGCGGCCCGGACCGCACCTCCACCACCATGATCATGTACCTGAACAACCACCTGTTCAGCAAGAACTACGGCATGGCCGGTGCAGTCTCGGTGGTGCTGTTCCTCGTGTGTGCAGTGCTGTGCGTTGTGGTCTACTTCTCCCTTACCAAGGAGGATGACGGCCTGACCCGCGCCCAGCGCAAAGAACTGAATGCCGCCAAAAAGGCAGCAAAAGGAGGGAAATGATTATGGCACACACTCCTAGAAATCAATCGGAAAAAGCAACACTGGCTGCACGCCGCGCATGGTGTTATCTGGTGCTGGTGCTCATCAGCTTTTTGTGCCTGTTCTTCTTCTATGTGCTGGTGATCAACTCCACCCGCACCCACTTCGAGATCCAGAAAGGCTTCTCGATGCTGCCGGGCAAATCGCTCATCACCAACTTCCAGAACGTGCTGGCCGATGCTAACATCCCTGTCATCACCGGCATCCGCAACAGCCTGATCGTCTCCGCCTGCTCGGCGGCGTTCAGCGTGTACTTCTCGGCCTGACGGCCTACGGCATCTACGCCTATAACTTCAAATTCAAAAAGGCCGCGTTCGCCATTATCCTGCTGATCATGACCATGCCCACGCAGGTGTCCGCTCTGGGCTTTTTGCAGCTCATCACCAAGATGGGCCTGAAGAACAGCTTTATCCCGCTGATCCTGCCCAGCATTGCAGCGCCCACCGTGTTCTTCTTCATGAAGCAGTATCTGGACGCTTCCCTTCCCATGGAGATCGTAGAGGCTGCCCGCATCGACGGTGCAGGCGAGTTCTACACCTTCAACAAGATCGTGCTGCCCATTATGAAGCCCGCTCTGGCAGTGCAGGCCATTTTCTCCTTCGTGGCCAGCTGGAACAACTACTTCATTCCCGCTCTGGTGCTGGACAGCGCCGACAAAAAGACCCTGCCCATCCTGATTGCACAGCTGCGCAGTGCAGACTTCCTCAAGTTTGATATGGGCAAGGTTTACATGATGGTGGCTATCGCCATTCTGCCCGTCATCATCGTGTACCTGCTGCTTTCCAAGTTCATCGTCCGCGGTGTTGCTTTGGGCGGCGTGAAAGGCTGACGGCATTTTGCCGCAAACAACAAAAGGGTCCCGGAGAGAATTCCGGGACCCTTTTGCTGTGTTTAGGATATAAGGAATTTTTAGAAGAGATCAGGAGAAAAAACA
>ENA-OQAA01001278-OQAA01001278.1-human-gut-metagenome-genome-assembly--contig:-NODE-1278-length-13350-cov-1.844362_pt1 | contig 13350 bp, 17 predicted proteins | sample MGYA00242489_ERZ504515 | MGnify/ENA primary metagenome ERZ504515 (study PRJEB26092, sample SAMD00036237) | human gut metagenome | host: Homo sapiens | study: EMG produced TPA metagenomics assembly of...
TTTTTTCTTTGATACCAGCCTGCACAAACATCCCTTCCTGTTCCATCTTTGCAAGTTCTGTACTTGCAAATACTGTTAAAATTCATAGTAATGATCTTACTTGCCGAAAACTGATTTAACATCTCTGCAGTCTTTTTTGCGTTCTCTTCTGAATTTCCTTCCCCTGCAATCCCATACATGACAATCGCATTGAATGGCAGTCTTGCTTCATTTAATTTTTTTCCTACAGCAATCGCTGTTTTTACGGTATGTCCCTTTCGGATGCTCTTCAAAACTTCATCGCTTCCCGATTCAAACCCTATATATAGAAGTCTAAGCCCTGCCGCATGGAGCTGTTTCAATTCTTCCACAGTATAATTGTTTATCGTGCGGACAGCTGCATACATAGCCACACATCCACAGTACGGATAATACTTTTGAATCAGTTTTAAAATACGCATCATTTTTTCATATCCAACAGAAAGAGGATCTGCTCCTGTCAAAAATACACGTTCGGTATAAGTTTCTCCATTCATCAATTCAAATTCGATTTCCTGTAGCATCACCTCTTCATATGCTTCCTCTTTGTACATGGAACAAAATGCACACTGATTAAATGAACAGCCTCGTGTTACGGGAACTAAAACAGTTGTGATTTCTGTTTGCGGGTAAAAAATATTTCTAGATTCACTCATACTACATCCTCCTCTTTTTATAATCCAAACGGAAACTTTTGTTAATAAAATTATACTTCCTTCTGAAAAAAAATGGAAGCGCGTCTTGACAGCAAAAAAATACCGGAAATCTTATCAACAAAGATTCCCGGTATGGATATAAAAAAATCGGAGTGACAAGATTTGAACTTGCGACCTCTACGTCCCGAACGTAGCGCTCTACCAAGCTGAGCCACACTCCGAAAATAAAAACTTCACTGTATTCAATGAAGTTTAAACTACGGAAAAGGGATTCGAACCCCTACTAACAGAGTCAGAGTCTGCTGTGCTACCATTACACCATTCCGCATTATTCATTATTGTTTTTTGTGTTTGTTTTGTGTCCCTCACTCAACAAAACCTATTATAGCAGAGTTACAGAAAAAGTCAACACCTTTTTTGAAATTTTTTTATTTTTTTTAATTTTTTTCATTTTGTATATTTTTCAACGGATTTTGGCACTTTCCCTTCCCACTAAAAATACGGAGCTCCAGGTTGTTTGATAACCGGGATCTTGTGCTGCAAGATCCCGCCTCCGAATTGCTATTCATAAAGTTCTCCATCAAATACAACCGTCGCCGGTCCGGTCATATATACGACATTTTTTTCTCTGTCCCACTCAATCTTCAGATTGCCTCCAAGCAGCTGCACTGTCACACAGTCCTTTGTAAGACCATTTACCATACTTGCCACTGCCACCGCACATGCTCCCGTTCCACATGCCAGCGTCTCCCCGGATCCCCGTTCCCATACACGCATCTCTACGGTCTCGCGATCAAGCACACAGGCAAACTCGGTATTCACTCGATTCGGAAAACACGGGTGATGCTCAAACTTTGGTCCAATTTTTTCGATCTCCATATTTTGGATGTCATCCAGATATACGACTGCATGCGGATTGCCCATTGAGATACAGGTCATCCGATACTCGTCTCCATCCACACTGATTGGAACATTTACCGCATGATCCCCTTCTACTTTTACCGGAATCTGCTCTGGCACAAAAATCGGGGATCCCATATCTACTTTTACAAGTGCAACTTTCCCCTCTTCTACTGTCAGACTTAAATGTTTGATCCCTCCAAGTGTCTCTACAGATATTTCTGTCTGATCTGTCAGACCATAATCATAGACGTATTTTCCAACACAGCGAATCCCATTTCCACACATTTCACCTCTGGAGCCATCTGCATTATACATCTTCATCTCAAAATCCGCACATTCAGACGGACAGATTAAAATCAATCCATCCGATCCCACTCCAAAATGTCTGTCACTGACTCTTCGTGCCATTTCCGAAGGAGATTCTACTTTTTCCTTCAGACAGTTTACATAGACATAATCGTTTCCTAATCCTTGCATTTTTGTAAATTTCATCTGCGGTTCCTCTCTTTTCTCTTTTATTTTTCTGATGGACGCTCATCCATCATCTCTAATATCATCTGCGCTGTCTCTGTCAGGCTGTTCCCACTCTCCATACTGTATTTTTGTAAATATCGGTGTGCCTCTGCTTCTGATATTTCTTTCTTTTCCATCAGCTGCGCCTTTGCTCTGGAAATAATCTGATTCTGTCTCTCATTTCGTTCACTCTTTCTGCCGCGCCTTTTTCTTCTCTGCCACTCAAACATTTCTTCCATGGCCAGCACTTGCTCTAACAATTCCTGCACTTTCAGAGGCAAAGAAAGCGTCCTGATATGTGCCGTTTCCTCACCGGATGCCTTCCTGTTGTAAGAACCAGCATCTCAAATGACTGCGGCAAATCCGCTCGTAATTCTCCATACACCATATCTTTGAGCTGGCAGGAACAAATGACGATCCCCTCCTCCAGAACATCCGCATAGTTTAATATCTGCACGCCGGAAGTGCAGACTCCGATGACATCAAATCCATTTCGGACAAGCAGATTCCGAATCTGTATTCCGGTCTCCCTTTTCGGAATTGCCACTATGATCCTGCTCACGCTCACCCCTCCCTGCATCTTTTCGTTTGACAGAATAGCTTCCTATATCCGATACAAATATTGTTCCAGCTCCCACGCAGTCACCTGTGCACAGTATTCCCGATATTCTCTCTTCTTCGTCTGAATATATTTTTGCGATAATTCTTTCCCGATCACATTTTGCATCAGTTCATCCTGCTCAAAGGCTTCCACCGCTTCCAAAAGGCTCTTCGGAAGCCTGCATGTTTCTTCCTGTTTCTGACTCTGTTCCCTGTATTCCTGTTCGTCAATGCAGGATGGCGGAGGATTTTCCTCTCAATTCCATCCATTCCTGCCGCCAGACAGACTGCGAGTGCCAAATATGGATTCGCGGATGCATCCGGACTCCTTAACTCTATCCATTTTTTTTCTTCTTTCTCAAACGGAATGCGAATCAGAGCACTTTTCTTCTTGACTGACCAGTTCGCATAAATCGCGCATCAAATCCCGGTATCAGCCTTTTATACGAATTGACGATCGGATTGGTAAACAGAGACACTGCGCCGATGTGTTTCATTAATCCTCCGATAAAATAATAGGCTTCTCTGCTTAATCTATAAGGATCCTTCTCATCGAAAAATAAATTCTTTCCCTCCTTCTGAAGTGTCAAATTCAAGTGCATCCCCGAGCCGGTGCTCTCACTTTTCGGCTTCGGCATAAATGTTGCATGCAGTCCATGCTTTTTCGCAATAGTCCGCACAACCATCTTAAATGTCAGAATATCATCTGCCGCAGACAGTGCCTCACTGTGCCGAAAAACGATCTCATGCTGTGCCGGAGCCACTTCATGGTGGGAAGACTCAATCACAAATCCCATCTCCTCCAATGTCAGTACGATATCTCTCCTTGTATTTTCTCCAAAATCCATCGGATCGATGTCAAAATATCCTGCACACTCATGTGTTACTGTCGTCGGATTTCCTTCTTCATCCATGTGGAAGAGGAAAAACTCACACTCACTTCCAACTTCCATCGTGTATCCCTTCTCTTGCGCCCGCTTGATCGTCCGCTTTAAAATCTGGCGGGAATCGCTCTCAAATGGTGTCCCATCACACTTATAGACATCACAGAGCAACCTGGCAACTTTCCCCTGCTGTGGCCGCCATGGAAATATTTCAAACGTAGATGGATCAGGATGTAAATACATATCCTCTTCCTCCAACCGGATAAATCCTTCCATACAGGATCCATCAAATGTACATGCGTGCTCCAAAGCTTTTGGAAGCTGACTTGCTGTGATTGCTATATTTTTCAATGTTCCTAACATATCTGTGAACTGAAGGCGGATAAACTCTACATCCTCCTCTTCCACAATTTGTATAATATCGTCCTTCGTATATGTTCTCATAACTTCCTCCCCGACAAAACCGAGTTTTCTGCTGCTACTTTTATGCGATCCAGAAAGAGGGCGTTCCTGCACGGAAAACGCCCTCGTCTGTTTTTTATCATAACAATCCCTATTTTATTTGTCAACGAAATCACCGCTATTTTGTGATGCTTTTGACAATTCATCAATTCGTCTAAGCTCTTCTTCACTGAACCCTGTTTTTTCAACGATTTTTACATTCTCCCGAATCTGTTCCGGCTTGGATGCGCCGATCAGGACACTTGTCACATCTCCATCGCGAAGCACCCAGGACAGAGCCATCTGTGCCAGTGTCTGTCCACGCTCTTTTGCGACTTCATTCAACGCCTCCAGCTGCTCTAACCGTTCTTTTGTGACTGCACTCTCCTTTAAGAATCTTCCGCTTTTCCGAATGCGGCTGTCTTCCGGAATTCCGTGCAAGTACCTGTCGGAGAGCAGTCCCTGTGCCAACGGACTGAATGCGATCAGCCGCAGCCACTCTTGTTCGCAAATGTTTTCAAACCATCATTTTCAATCCACCGATCCAGGATCGAATAGCGAATCTGGTTGATCACGAAAGGACATTTTAATTCCTTTAAAATCTCCATCGCCTGCATCGTATGTTCCAGATCATAGTTCGAAATTCCCGCATACAAGGCCTTTCCCTGCTTCACTGCCGCATCAAGCGCCATCATACTCTCCTCCACAGGCGTCTCTGGGGCTACACAGTATGATAGAAAATATCTACATACTCCAGCCCCATGCGCTGCAGACTCTGATCTAGACTTGCCAGCAGATATTTTCTGCTTCCGCCACTGCCATAAGGGCCCTCCCACATATCATATCCCGCCTTCGTGCTGATGATCATTTCATCACGGTAACTTCCAAGATCTTCTTTTAGGATCTTTCCAAAATTCGTCTCTGCGCTTCCCGGAAGCGGACCATAATTATTTGCCAGATCAAAATGTGTGATTCCAAGATCAAAAGCAGTAAAACACATCTGACGCATCGTCTCAAAATCGTCCATTGTGCCAAAGTTGTGCCAAAGTCCAAGTGACACCGCCGGAAGCTTCAGCCCGCTCTTTCCACATCTGTGATACTTCATCCTATTATATCTCTCTTCATCTGCATGGTATTTCATCGCTGCGTAACCCCTTTCTTGCTGCACTTTTTTTTCTATTTTACTTCTTTCCAAGCTCTTTTGCAACTTTTACGCACGCTTTCATCGCTTCGATGACGCTGCTTCTGAATCCTTTCTCCTCGAGTACGCGCACCGCCTCGATGGTTGTCCCTCCCGGAGAGCATACCATATCTTTTAATTCTCCTGGATGTTTTCCTGTCTCCAACACCATTTTCGCGCTCCCATAAACTGCCTGCGCTGCAAATTTATATGCCTGCGCTCTCGGCATTCCATCTGCGACAGCCGCATCTGCCATCGCCTCGATGAATAAAAAGACATATGCCGGAGAACTTCCGCTTACAGACACAACAACATCCATCAGTTTCTCACTTAATACTTCTGCTTTTCCAAATCCACTAAATATTTTGCAAATATAGGAAAGTTCTTCCTCTGTCACCAGTTCATTTTTGCAGACACCTGTAATGCCTTCTCCCACAAGCGCCGGTGTGTTTGGCATTGTGCGAACAATCTTCACCGGTTTTCCGAATAATTCCTGCAAATGTTCCAGCGTCTGTCCCGGCGCGATTGTGACGATAATCTGCCCCTCTGATACCACTTCCCGGATTTCTTCGATCACAGCTGCATAAAACTGTGGTTTCACAGACAGAACGACTACCTCTGCTTTCTTTACCACTTCTTGATTATCTGTTGTCACAGCAATTCCAAGTTCCTCTTTCATCCGCTCCAATCCCGGCTGATAAAGATCAGATGCGATCACATCCTCCGGTAACAGAATCTCGTTCTTCAAAATTCCACCCATCATCGCTTTTGCCATATTTCCGGCGCCGATAAACCCTAATTTCTTCTCCATGTTTTCTTTCTCCTTTCACAAAAGCTTTCAAAAGCATCTTTCCTAATTAAATGACTGTTCTGTACGTTCAATAATTTCATCCTGAAGTGCTTTGCTCAAATTGCGGAAGTGATCACTGTAACCTGCTACGCGCACGATCAGATCCTTATACTCTTCCGGATTGTTCTGAGCATCGATCAGCGTCTGTCTATCGATGACATTGAACTGGATATGATGTCCATCCATATTAAAATAACTCCGCACAAGATTTGCCATCTGCGTCAATCCTTCTTCCCCTGCAACAACACTCGGTGTGAATTTTTGATTCAAAAGCGTTCCCCCTGTCCGCACATGATCCATTTAGATGCAGATTTTACTACCGCTGTCGGACCACAGATATCGGCACCTTTCTCCGGCGAGATTCCCTCTGATACAGGCTTATGTGCAAGTCTTCCGTTCGGGCTTGCTAACATCACTTCACCAAAGTACACATGACAGGTAGTCGGAAGCATATTGATCCTATAAGTACCGCCTTTTCATGTTCGGTCTGCCTGTCACTGTATGATAGTAGAAGTCAAAGACTGCCTGCATCACATCGTCTGCATAGTCATCGTCATTTCCATATTTCGGTGTCTTGTTGCGTACAAGATTTGCAATCTTCTCGTATCCTTCAAAGTTGTGTTCCATGGCTTCCATTAACTCTTCCATCGTAAATTTCTTCTCATCGAACACATTGTATTTGATCGCTGTCAGAGAGTCGGTAATCGTACCGATTCCTACCCCCTGCAAATAGTTGATATTATAACGAGCTCCTCCGGCATTATAATCTTTTCCGTTGGAAATGCAGTCGTTTGTGATGACAGATAAAAATGGCGCCGGCATATATTCTGCATAGATCTTTTCAATAATATTGCTTCCTTCCATTTTGATGTCTGCAAAATATTCTACCTGCTTCTTATAAGCCTCAAACAATTCTTCATAAGAATGGAAGTCTGTTGCCTCCCCAGTCTGAAGCCCGAGCTGCTTTTTGCTGACCGGATCAAAACCATTGTGCAGCGTGATCTCGAGAATCTTCGGAAGGTTGAAATATCCTGTCAGAATATATGCTTCATTTCCGAATGCACCAGTCTCCACACATCCACTCGTTCCGCCTCTTCTTGCATCCTCAATAGATTTTCCTGCATTTAGCAATTCCTGTATGATCGCTTCCGTATTATAAAATGCCGGCTGTCCCCATCCTTTTCTAGAAATTTCGCAGGCACGTTTTAGGAACTTCATCGGTGTCTTCTTGCTGATCTGTACATTCGAACTTGGCTGCAAAAGCTTCATTTCATCCATACAATCTAAGATTAGATAGCTGACCTCATTGACTCCATTCTGTCCATCCGGTGTAATCCCTCCGGTATTAATATTTGCAAAATCTGTGTAAGTACTGCTCTCCTTTAATGTGATTCCCACTTTTGGAGGAGCCGGCTGATTGTTAAATTTCACCCAGAGGCATTCTAAAAGTTCCAGCGCTTTCTCATCATCTAAAATACCTGCCTCTGTATCTTTTTCATAGAATGGATTCAAATGCTGATCCAGTCTTCCCGGACTATACGCATCCCATGGATTTAACTCCGTTGTCACACCAAGATGCACGAACCAGTACATCTGGATCGCCTGCCAGTATGTCTGTGGCGCATGTGCCGGAACCACATCACAATTTGCCGCGATTTGTAGCAGCTCCTGCTTTCTCACTTCATCTTCCTCTTTCTCTGCAAGTTCTCTTGCAAGCGCTGCATAACGTTCTCCAAGGATAATAATTGCATCACAGGCGATCTCCATCGCATTTAACTGTGCACGCTTGTCAAGTGCTTCCTTGTCATTGAGGAAATCCAGACGGTTTCTGCTCTCGATAATATCCTGCTTGTAATCGAGAAATCCTTTTTTGTAGATTTTCTCAGAACCGACTGTATGTCCCGGTCCTCTCTGCTCCATAAACTCTGTAAAAATCCCTGCCTCATAGCACTCTTTCCACTGTATGCTCATATTGTGAAGGATCTTATGACGGATAGAACGATTCTCCCAGTATGGAATGATCTTTCCTCCTGAAGTTTTAAGTCTTCCTCTGTTACCTTGAAACTGATCAGATCCCGGTCATTCATCACATGCATGTCCTCCAGTGTATGACAGCAAAGTTCTGGGAATGTCGGTGCCGACTGCGGCTGTCCCCTTTCTCTCCAACAATCAGTTCTCCTTCATTAATACAAAGTGTCTTATTTGCCATAAAGTGCTTAAATGCCAGTGCCCTCATCTCCGGTACACTGACAGAGCCTTCGTACTTTATGTACGCATCTGTCTCCAGATCGGCACGCTCCATATAAATGTGTGGAACTGCATTGACACTCTGTTCTCTCAGTTTCTGAATTCTTTCGTTCATACCTCTTCTCATAATTAACCTCCGATTTTTGTATTTGCAAATCCATTTTGGATAAATTGTCTCTGGAATGCTTCCATCTGTTCTTTCGGCGGAATCGTAAATGCTTCCCCCTTATATCTGATATCCAACTTATCATATTTTCCCCCGGCAATATTATGATACGGGAGCAGATTGATCTGGCTGACAGAAATAGATTGTTTCAGAAAAGTAATCATTGCTTCCATCTCTTCTTCCGTGTCATTGACTCCACCGATGACCGGAATACGAATATAAATCCTTGCCCCACGTTCACTGATGAAACGAAGATTTGACAAAATTAATTCATTGTCTTTCCCCATATATTTTTCATGCTTTTCCGGATCCATTGTCTTGATATCATATAGAAATGTATCCACATAAGGCAGCACGCGCTCATAATTCTCCTGCGGTGCATACCCACATGTGTCAATTGCCACATTGTATCCCTTTCTCTTAAGCTTCTTTAATAACTGCTCGATATAGTCCATATCCTGCGCCATGACCTCACCGCCAGATAACGTTACGCCTCCTCCTGACTCCTCATAGAACATACAGTCTTTCTCAATTTCTTTTATCAATTCCGAAATCGTGTATTCCTTCCCCACAATCTCTCGCGCATTATTCACACAATGATCCAGACATTCTCTGCAAAGTTCACATTTTGTCCGGTCCGTGCACGCAATTCCATCCCGAACCGTCACTGCATGGTGACTACAGATCTGTTCACATGCATGACACCCGCCGCACCGGTCCGCATGGAACATCAGCTGAGGCGTAAATTTCTGACTTTCTGGATTGTGACACCACCAACACTTTAAATGGCAGCCTTTTAAAAAAAGACCGTCGTTCGAATTCCATCTCCATCATGTATGGAATATTTCTGGATATTCATAATCTCAGGATATTTCATAATCCCCTCCACCTTTTCTTCCGTCAGGATTCTTCTTTTTATGGCTAAAATTCATCCTTATATTTTCATAAAAATGAAATTTTTATCATTTTTTCATATTATATCACAGTATTTTTATTTTGTCATAAAATTATTTTACATTTTTTAATTACTTCTTTCATAAAAACTTTTTGACTTTTTATAAAATTTCATATCTCGTTGAATTGATTTTTTCCTGCAAATCCTTTATCATAGAAACAGAAATAAAAAGAAATGGAGCATCCAGTGTGAATAAAAGTGCTGTCATCGGATTTCGCATCAAAGAACTGCGAACAGAAAAAAAATATACATTAAAATATCTCAGTGAACAGACCGGTCTTTCCATCGGCTTTTTGTCACAGTTTGAGCGTGGACTGACCAGTATTGCGATTGATTCTTTGGAAAAGATTGCCCAGGTATTGGAAGTTGAACTCTCGTCCTTTTTTGATCTCTCCTCACCACAGGAGACAAAATATGTCGTGCGAAGCTATGAAAAGGAGACTACCCTCGTCAACTCGGAAATCATTGAATATGCATTGACTGACCATCTGACCAGTTTCGATCTGCTTCCGCGTCTTGTAGAGATCATGCCTCCTCTTCCTGAAGAAAAAGAGACTCTGGAACTCTACAATCACACCGGCGAAGAATTCATTTATATTTTAGAAGGAATCCTCACGATGAATATTGATGGTATCACTTATCAGCTTTATCCCGGTGATTCCGTCCACATCCCATCATGCATTCCTCATAACTGGTCCAACAAGACAAATCATATTACAAAAATCCTGACTGTCCACAGTCCAAATCCTCTCAAAAAAGAAGCTGATCACCTGTCATCTGGGATCTGCCTTCCTTTCACATCTAAATGATATGCTTCCTGATACAGCAGCTGTGAAAGCGTCACCAGCCGGAACCCTTCTCCCTCCAGACTTTCAATGAGCTTTGGCAATGCCTCTTTCGTATATTTCGCCTCACTGTTTAGCCGGATGATTGAGCCCCCTTGCAGTTCTTTATCTTCCATCACTGTCCGTAAGATTGTCTTCGCTCCATAATCTTTCCAGTCCATGGAGTCTATATTTCCCATCACAGTAAGATAACCTCCTTCTTTTGCTGTCAAAATCACTGTATCATTAAATGCACCATAAGGTGGTCGGAAGAACTTCATCTCTTTCCCTGTCAATTCTTTTACTGCCTGATGTGTCTCTTTTAATTCGTTCTCTATCTCCTCTTTTTCAAGCTGTACCATGTTCCGATGTGTCGCCGAATGGTTCCCGATATCATGCCCTCCTTGAACGATTCTCCGAACATCTTCCGGATACTGTTTCACCCAGTCCCCAGTGACAAAAAAAGCAGCACGAACATTATGATCCTCAAGAATCTCCAGTATGTCCTTTATACTACTGTGATCCCATGCACACTCAAATGTCAGCACTGCCTTCTTCTCTTCTGTTTCCACCGATTGAATCGGTAATTCTTTTCCGTAAACATTATTGCTTACAGTAACTATCTCTGGGAGATGCCACACAGCACCTACGACCAGAAGAAACACAGACACAACAAACAAACAGCATTTCCAGATTTTTTTCATACCGTTCTCCAGCTTTCTTTTACTTTACTATATGCCTGCTTCTTACTGCTTATATCCTAATTGACAAGATCGTAAACTATTCCCAGGTAATATTTCCTATTTCATAGATTGATACAACTTCATTCTGATAGCTTACTGCAAGTTTTAAATGATAAGTACGAGAAAAATTATTTCCGTCTTTGACTCCTTTTAATACAACATCACAAGTAACATTTCCAATCTGTTTCCCCTGATATTCTGTCGCATATGCACTTTCTATCTTCGCTTCTGCGCTCTGTACCTGCACTTCACTGTCTTTATAAAATGTTTTCCTGTCCTTTTTTACTTTTTCTCTCTGTTTGTCGTCTACGATACTCTGATAAAAGCTATTATCGATTGTTTTCCGATTCTGCTTACTCACAGAACTGTCTACCAACATGACAGATTTTGCCCAGTTTTCCACTCCTCTCTTGATTTTTTCATTTTCCTCGTCTGACACTTTTTGATCTGATTTTGGAAGTTTGTCATAAAAGAATTCATAAGTCTTTCCTTTTTCTTTTTTCACTTCTTCCTTTTCTTCTTTTTTACATCCTGCTGCCATCATTGCAATCAGGCAAAAGAAAATAGTCATCATACCTATTTTTCTCATTGTTTTTCGCATGATTTTCTTCTCCAAATTTCCTTTCATTTCAAAAAAGATTTGCCAAAAACACAGATCTATTCTCTGCATTTTTGGCAATACTAATTAATTTTTACTTACGATACAGAATCTAACTACTATTTTCTCTTCTTAAGTAATGCTGCAATTGCTGCAAGCGCCCCTGCTCCTAAGATTGAAAATGTACCTGCCGCTTGAAGATCATCACCTGTTTTTGGTGTTTTAGATTTATTCTCTGTCTTTTTATCCTTCTCCTGTGTTTTCCCGTCATCTTTGTTTGTATTATCTTGATTTGGTTTTTCTGGGTTCTCCGGATCTGGCTTTTCCGGATTCTCTGGATCTGGTTTATCTGGAGTTTCTGTGTTTTTTTCAACAATCATGGTGTGTCCTGCTGTCGCTCCAAATGGTACCTGAATATTCGTAACTTGCTCCACTCCTTCTGCAAGTTTATATCCTTCTGGTAAGTTGAAGTCTGTTCCAAGCATGAATGTCCATGCCTCTCCATCTGCTCCTGTTGCTGTTGTTTTCGCTTCTGCTTCTCCTACTTTTTCTCCATCAACAGTTTCAAATGTTACATTTAATTTTGTTTCTACCACTTCTCCCGGCACTGGTTCCACAACTACTGTATGTCCCGCTGTTGCTCCAAATGGTGCCTGAATATTTGTCACCTGCTCTACTCCTGCTGCAAGCTGCCATCCTTCTGGTAAGTTGAAGTCTGTTCCAAGCATGAATGTCCATGCTTCTCCATCTGCTCCTGTTGCTGTTGTTTTTGCTTCTGCTTCCCCTACTTTTTCTCCGTAAACAGTTTCAAATGTTACATTTAATTTTGTCTCTACTACTTCTCCCGGCACTGGTTCCACAACTACTGTATGTCCTGCTGTTGCTCCAAATGGTACCTGAATATTTGTAACTTGATCTACTCCTGCTGCAAGCTGATATCCTGCTGGTAACTGATAGTCTGTTCCAAGCATGAATGTCCAGTCACCTTCTCCTGTTGCCGTTGTACTTGCTACAGTTTCTCCTACTTTTTCTCCGTAAACAGTTTCAAATGTCACTGTCAGCACAGTCGGTCTTACTGCTTCCTGAACTGGTTCTACTACTACTATATGTCCTGCTGTCGCTCCAAATGGTACTGCTACATTTGTTACCTGCTCTACTCCTGTTGCAAGCTGGTATCCTTCTGGTAACTGATAGTCTGTTCCAAGCATGAATGTCCAGTCGCCTGTTCCTGTTGCTGTTGTACTTGCTACAGTTTCTCCTACTTTTTCACCATGTACAGTTTCAAATGTAATATTTAATTTTGTTTCTGTCACTGCACCTGCAACTGGTTCTACTACTACTGTATGTCCTGCTGTTGCTCCAATGGTACTGCCACGTTTGTTGTCTGCTCTACTCCTGTTGCAAGCTGCCAGCCTTCTGGTAACTGATAGTCTGTTCCGAGCATGAATGTCCAGTCACCTTCTCCTGTTGCCGTTGTACTTGCTACAGTTTCTCCTACTTTTTCTCCGTAAACAGTTTCAAATGTCACTGTCAGTACAGTAGGCCTTACTACTTCCTGAACTGGTTCTACTACTACTATATGTCCTGCTGTCGCTCCAAATGGTACTGCTACATTTGTTACCTGCTCTACTCCTGTTGCAAGCTGATATCCTGCTGGTAACTGATAATCTGTCCAGCATGAATGTCCAGTCGCCTGTTCCTGTCGCTGTTCGTTTTTGCTACAGTTTCTCCTTACTTTTCACCATGTACAGTTTCAAATGTAATATTTAATT
>ENA-OQAA01001279-OQAA01001279.1-human-gut-metagenome-genome-assembly--contig:-NODE-1279-length-13342-cov-1.799092_pt1 | contig 13342 bp, 15 predicted proteins | sample MGYA00242489_ERZ504515 | MGnify/ENA primary metagenome ERZ504515 (study PRJEB26092, sample SAMD00036237) | human gut metagenome | host: Homo sapiens | study: EMG produced TPA metagenomics assembly of...
CCAGAGCCTTGTGGTTCACTATTTTGAAGCCACCAATACTCTCCAGAGATACAAGGAAGTTCAAGTCCGTCAGTTTAGTGTTCTGCATATTCTGGGTTTCATTATAACCATAAGGCGAAGATACAACGTCCCGCCCACCGTTTTCAGTAGAGGATAGTAAAGAACCGGTTCATAAACATTGCCATATTGCTCATAACCTGTCTGAATAAGCAGATTTCCACCTACCTTTTCCAGCTTGGGGAACGAACGTTCATCAGTGGTATTGACACATATCCGAGTATCTCCACCAATTGTTTTCAGTTCGGGGAAATGGAACTCTTTGATATTAGAGTAAAGGTCGAATATACCACCCACTTCTTGCAAGTCGGGCATAATGATCTCCTGAATATTCGAATTATTCCAATAAGAGAAGTCACCAGTGATTTTGTTGATACCAGCTATATTCGTTGTTCCACCATTATTGCTAAGATAGTTGAGCTTTAGAGAACCGATTTCCTTAAAACCCTGGAATTGGGGAGAGAGACCGGACATGACTATGCTTCCGGCAAACACATCATCACCCTTCACGACAGTTGTACTCATGTCCGAACCCTGCAACAGTAATTCTTCCATTTCTACACCGCGCAAATCAATCTCACTCATACCTGAACCTAAAGAGATCTTTCCCACCTTCTTCAATTTAGCCGGCATCTTCACGCTACCGGTAGCTGTCAGACTCAGAGTTCCGCCAATACTTTCCAGCGAAGCCAACTGCTCGGGATTGAATCCGGCAATGGAAATACTGGCATTACCGTCTATCGCCTTCAACAGAGGCATATTCATCTGATTCACTTTCGGGCAACTAAGCGATAATTCACCTAAATGAGTCAGCGCCGGGAAAGAAACTTCATACAGCGGGTTATCTGCAATGCTGAGTTTCCCCGAAATATCCTGTAACTTCGGGCAATAGAGCAACAGAAGAGTTTTTCCGGTCACATTCAAGTCTTTGCAGGACAACAGTTCGCTGAAGTCCAGACGAATGGCTGACATACTCACTTCAATACTTCCTCCTACATGCTTCAAAGACTGGAAAGACATTTTCTCTACCGATGATTTACCTTTCAGCGAAAGGTTACCGCTCACCTGTTGCAATGCGGAAAATTCCGTAGAGACAAAAGGAGCTTCCATCGAGAGGTTACCGCCCACACTCTTCAGTGAAGAACAGGAAATATCACCCACAGCCGCGCTCTTTATGTCCAGATCACCCCCTATACGAGTCAGCTTATTCAAATCCACGGTCCACAAACTGTCAGCCGAAATAATCTGGAAAGAACCACCTATCTCTTCCAGATTCTCCAGCCCGGCAAATTCATGCCCACGGTAACGGGTATTAATGGTGATACTACCGGACACCTGCTTCAGGGTTGACAATGCTGCCAGAGACTTAATGGAATCTGTACCCAACTGCTGTCCGATAATCAAACTACCATCCAGATACGAAATACCTTTTGCACCGAAAGCATCCAATTCTTCCTGCGTATTCAGCAAGATGATACCAGTTTCGGGTACACTGCTTCTGCGAGGCGTATAGAGGTATTTGCGTGACTGGCCTGAAAGGGAAGTCACGGTAAAGAACATTTCCTCCTCCCAGTTATACACTGTAGCGGGGTCCGGCTTGATTGTAGCGTTCTCGCTGCACACCACTTGAGCCTTAACATCACTGAGTATCACTTCTTCCGGAATGTTCATCACAATGGTGTCTCCCCGGAAAGAGGCTACAAGAGATTGGTCTCCCTGTTTCAGGGTAAAGGAAGTGATAAAGTTATCAGTTCCCTCAAAAGGATCATTGCTGTCATCGCAGCCCGTGAGACAGGCCAATACGAACAAAATGCTCCCAAGGATATATTTATTCATGATTCTATTTGTTTTAAATTACTAAATCAAGGTTTCAATCGCAAGTCCATAGCAGCAGAAGATTCGGTAGAAATCTCACCTACAGCTGCTCCTTGTCCCATTTGTGCCGTATGAACTTTCACAAAGTCGATGTATTTCAGATTAGCCGGGCTGCCGTCCTGCTGAATGGCGTTCTCAATACGGAATCCGGTCGGATCATTTATATTGTCCACATATCCCCAGTCAAAGCCCCAATTAGTTTCAATACCTTCCGTTTTAAACTGATCGCCCAAGCAAGTTCCTGTCAGGATATAGTATTCCTCTTTCATGAACCAAGGGAAATAACCGCTATTCGATGGTAAGCATTTCGTCTCAGGAAAGTCAGGTTACCATCATTGTCAATCGAAAGCACATCCTGCTTATCCTGCGTAGGACGATAATACTTCAGAGCATAACGTTGAGTGATTCCGGGCTTTCCTGTTTCACTGCCTTTAAGTTCATACCAAGTATCATCAGCAATACCGTTTCCGTTTTCATCCTGGCTTACCCATACGACACCACACTCACACCAATATTTACCAAGCGGATTACCAACAATATCAAAGTCTGCTTCACCCTTACCGTCATCCTCTACACTGTGGTCAAAGCCCAAAATAAAATAACCGCCCCATGCGCCAAGAGAAGCGATCCAACCGGTTCCACCACCATTATTCAGTGTATTCTGTATCGTCATTCGTGCATCTTCGGCAGTCTTGTCCTGAGAGAAATTAACGAACTGCCCCGGAGCAGGCGTGAACTCAAAGCAATGATTGGATATCCAATAACTCTTTGCGGTCGGTGCCCTGAAATAGGTACCTTCCTTGGGAGTACACTCCACCTTAACCGTAGCCTCAGCTGTTTTACCACCGTCGATAGCCTTCACTTTTATTTCATAAATCTGGCCTTCAGCAGAAGGCGTAAACTTGAAATGAATGGAAGTTTCGCTCTGTACACTCCCGTCCACGCTCCATTCGTACACCGCATCATCGCTGATTGAGAATCTTACAGGTGCCAACACAAGGCTTCTGCCAATAGGACAAGTCATAGTTCGCACATCATGTATGGTGGAAGGTTCCACATAGCGGCCGTTATCAAAGAACAACACCGGCTCTTCTTCCGGTATCACCGAGATATTAATGTTCTTCACATCCACACCATCGGCATTGGTTACTTTCAGAGCAAGCGTATAAACATCTATCTCCTTCTCTTTAATTGATAGATGGAGTCGTGGCTTACCACACGTCCGCCATAGCTCCACTCAAAAGTGGTACTCTCGTCCGTGTATTTGGTTTCGGCAGCCACCTTCAGAGCTACATCGCAATAGCCCACAGCCGAACTACTCACCGTAATTTCAGGCGGCAGACGGTCTACGACTGTTATTTTGGCTTGCTTTTCCACACTTCCGTTATCAGCATCCAGGCGGAAGTTCACAAAGAATTCTCCTAACTGATCACCTTTAACTGATAGGTTTCCTGCTCAGACACAATCTTACCTGCACGTTTCCAAGCATACACAGGATTGATGGCATTCTCCGCAGTCACCTGCAATGTCACCTCATGTCCTATCTTTACTTTATACTCTCCGGTATCGGAGTTTAGCGAACACTCGGGAGCTCCAACCAGCCCCGCTTCGTCATCATCATCCGAACAGGCACCCAATGCAAACAGGCACAGTCCGACAAACGATAGTTTTAAATACAGATTTTTAAACATACTATTTATTGATTAGAAAATGTTACTTGCAATCGTTTCGTTGTAAATACAAAGTGCGCAGGGATGTCCCCTGTCGTAACGCTCCACTTCTTTTTTCCCTCGGGCGTGAAGCAATAGAGTGTTCCGGGGGTAACATAATTTTTGGCATCGGTCACGAAGATCTCTTTGGTATCGGGATTCACAGCCAATCCATAAGGTACCTCGATACTCTTTTCCGTACCGTCCGTAATGAAGTTCGTAGTCACTACACGTTTCTTCCGCGTGTCATAAATGCCATAACTGATGGTATTCTGCCCGGTGTACTTACTATACTCCGTACTGTAATTAGAAGAGCGAGTCCCACTCAGACAAAACTCACTGGCCGGAAAGTTCAGCACATCAGTCACCATATCATTATGAGAGTTATGACATATACCTTGGAGTGTATGTCGTAATAATCACCACGTGATGAAACATAAATATTTCCACGCGCATCAATTGCCATCCGATGAAGGTTGATGCCTACCGTTATTTTTTTGATTTCGGTAAAGGTGTTCAGGTCTATCACAGATACGGTATTATCGTAATTGGGTACACGATAACCTCCGGAATTAGCTACATAGAGTTTATTCCCTACCACTACCATCTCTTCCGGCTGATAGCCGACATCACAAGTGTCCACCACCTGCAAGGAATTCAGATCCACTTTAGCCACATACCCCAGTCTGGTCGATTGATCAACTCTACACCTTACCGACATAACGACATGACAGTAAGCACTAGTGAACCGTTGAAAACGAGTATAGTCGACGAAGTTAGGAATAGATGGCAGCCAAAATGCCTTGCTGTATTGACATCCATCACCTCCACCAGGTGGGATACATTAATGACAGCAAACAGTTTATCACCATTTATCTGAATATCATTTCCCACATCACCCAGCGCTTTTTGTACGGTAGGATTCAATTCCGGATAAATGTTCTTACAGTAATTACCCGAAGCGTAATCGAAATAGTCCAGAGAAGCCTTGTTACTTCCCATATTCCCCTCATTCAACAGGAAAAATCCCTTGACCGGACCTGTCACCTGTACGCCCGGTGTCACATTCGTCACACTGGAAAGTACCAGTTCTTCGTCGTCGCTACGGCACGAGGATACCAACAGTATCAGCATGCCCGCAAGCCACATCAGTAATAATTTACTTCTTTTCATAAGCCGTGTATTTGGTTTTAAAGTTCTACATTTATCACAAAGCGGAAATTTATTCCCGGCATGGGATACCATTGTACCACCTCGTACTGCTGATTGAAGACATTATTGACTTCGGCGGTCAGTTTCCACAACATCTTTTTCCAATGCAGGCGGCGGGAAAGGGAAAGGTCGTTCGTATACCATTCCTTGGCATAATTCTCCGGAATGTTGGCACTCGATTCATAACGCTCGCCGGTATAGATAAAACTGTAATTCATGTCCCAATCCCTATAACTCAAATTAAGGACAGCCGAACCGCTGTGCCAGGGAATATAAGGTATCTGTCCACCGTAATAGTCACTTTTTGCATCGGTGAAATCCTGCGCTTTCTCATACGTATAGTTCACCCGCAGGTTGGCCTTCAGGTCTTTCAATAAATGCCATTCGGTTTGCAGAGCCACATCCACCCCGCGCATCTCCACATAGCCCAGATTTACCATTGTCCAACGGAACTGGTTAGAAGTAGGCATGGCTACAATCTTGTCGGTGACCTCGTTATAGTAAGCATCTGCCTGAAACTCCAGCCGGGCAGGATAACCTCCACGGAATTTGCGGGAATAAGTTACACCTATATCATATTGTGTGGTATATTCCGGATTCAGGTCAATGTTTCCTATGAAGGTATAGTAAAGGTCATTCAGCGTCGGCATGCGGAATATCTTTTTGTAAAAAGCACGCAGATTCAGATCTTCGTTCTTGAAAGGTTGCCAAGATGCCACGACGGTAGGCGTATATTTGTGTTTATCACCCGCTGCGGCGTTGGGAACCTTCGTAGTCTCGTGTACAAATGTCCCCAGCAGACTGGCTTGTAGTTTGAATCGCTCAAAATGCAGTGCCGTAGCTACCGCCACAAGTGCCGTGTAACGGCAGGGATAGACGAAGTTCACCAGGTCGGCATTTAATTTATTCCACTGAAAATCCACCGAAACGTCCGCACTCCAAAAAGGAAGAATATTCAGCATATTCGCTGCCGAAAAATAGAGTTCATGCTGGCGGTAATGATTGTTCACGTACATTGTAGTAACATCCAAGCGCGGATCGGACAGATAATGAAGATAATCGTAAGCATACTTACCATTCGTCTGTAAACTGTAGTTTCCCCAATGTTTCCGGAAAGAGCCCTGCAAAAAGAAGTTCGTATCCCATTGGCGGTCTTCATGCACAAAGTCACCCGTCTCACGCACAGCGGCACCGGGCAATCCCCGTTCGGAATTATATAAATAAGCTTTGGCTTTCCATTCTCCCCCTTGCATATCTCCGAATAAGCCATACTCTGCACGAATGGCCTCCACATCACCGTTCTTACGGGTTTCTGTTATATCATATCCGTTTTTCTGCCGGTAACGGAATTTATATTTTCCGCTGGTGTACATATACTCAGCACTCAGTGAACCGCTCACCTGCTTGCTCAGCCTATGCTCCAGCAGGACGGAAGGATTAACCAAACCGAAAGAACCGGTTTTGAAAGTTCCTTTCAGGCGATAGTTCTGTCCTTCGCCAAAAGAAGGATGACGAGCTGTCATGTAGATGGAACCGGCTGAAGCAAAGTCCTTCGCCGATTGAAAGATAGCGCTCTTCTGGCCATTGTAGAGTGAAACGGCCTCCATGTTATCCAACGAGAAACGTCCCAGATCGATTTGTCCGTTCTGAGCATTTCCCAACTGAACGCCATCATAGAATACGCCCACATGTTGAGTGCCAAGTCCACGTATGTTGACAGTCTTCAAGCCACCGATTCCTCCATAATCCTTTATCTGGATTCCGGAAAAATAGCGGATTGCATCAGCCACAGAATGGACACTCAATTTCTGAAGTTCTTCTCCGGCAAGCATTTGTACCGGAATCACTTCTTTACGGATGCGTTGCGCTGATACAGAGACTTCTTCTATATGATAAGTCTTTGTAGAGTCTACCGTTTGAGCATACAAATCCACGCAACAGCATACTAATGGCATTACCACTGCCAATAAAATGCGATGATACATTCGATTTCATGTATTAAAGAGAGTATCAAACCTCTGCCAAGAGTAATCAATGATAACCCTATAAAAAATAAGTACGACCGGATTTCTAATCCCAGAGAACTCCTGATTCCAGATCATGCAGGTCTTCTGACTTGCTTCATCTGATGACTCCCTTCCCGTTCATGCAGAAAACAGTGGCGTGAGTATCGTCTTCAGACTTTGTTTGAAGCTTACAGCAGCGGGTCTGTTCAGGATTTACACCTGATTCCCTTTTCACCACCCGCCACGAAAGCGACGGATGACACCATAATCAATGGCAAAGATACATATTATTATTAAAGTTAACCTTTTTACAGATACTTTTTTATCCGATCCATATCCGAGACGTATCTGGGCCGTACCTGCTCCGTACGTTCTCCATGCAGAGGTACCTCTGACCAAAGAAAGTACGGCTTTGATACGGAGCAAGTCATATATCCACGCACGTTCACAGGCCACTATCAGCGAAGCAATATATATACCCAAGAAATCATAGAGCAATATGAAGTAAAAGAGAGGCCGGGAAACTAATCTGAACCTGAAGTTCGGACTACAAGTAATCCGGGCTTTGGAAAGAAAATAAGAAAAAGAACCTCTTCATTACTGTACTAAAAGCCATTAAATCCGACAACAGAACCGTTTAATAAATTATTTGTTGTAACTTTGTGCTCTTTAAAAAACTAAACTCAAACGTTATGGAACATCAACTGACAATTTACAACACCTTAGATAGGAAAAAGGAGCTATTCGTGCCATTGCACGCTCCACATGTAGGTATGTATGTCTGCGGTCCTACCGTTTACGGTGACGCGCACTTGGGACATGCACGTCCTGCCATTACTTTCGACTTGCTTTTCCGCTACCTTACCCACTTGGGATATAAGGTACGTTATGTCCGCAACATCACCGATGTAGGCCATCTGGAACATGACGCTGACGACGGAGAAGACAAAATAGCCAAGAAAGCACGACTGGAACAATTGGAGCCGATGGAAGTGGCGCAATACTACATCAACCGTTACCACAAGGCAATGGAAGCGCTGAACGTACTTTCACCCAGCATCGAACCGCACGCTTCGGGACACATCATCGAGCAGATAGAGCTGGTGAAAGAGATCCTGAAGAATGGCTATGCTTATGTCAGTGAAGGCTCTGTCTACTTTGACGTAGAGAAATACAATAAGGATTACCATTACGGAAAACTATCCGGCCGCAATCTGGATGACGTGCTGAACACCACCCGCGAACTGGACGGACAAGCAGAAAAGCATAACCCCGCCGACTTTGCCTTATGGAAATGCGCCCAACCGGAGCATATCATGCGTTGGCCCTCTCCATGGAGCGACGGTTTCCCGGGATGGCATGCCGAATGTACGGCCATGGGTAAGAAATACCTCGGCGAACATTTCGATATTCACGGTGGTGGTATGGACCTTATCTTCCCTCACCACGAATGTGAGATTGCTCAATCGGTTGCATCACAGGGCAATGACATGGTACATTACTGGATGCACAACAATATGATTACCATCAACGGACAGAAAATGGGTAAGTCTTACGGTAATTTCATCAATCTGGACGAGTTCTTCAACGGCACACATAAGTTGCTGACACAAGCATACAGTCCGATGACCATCCGCTTCTTCATCCTGCAAGCTCACTATCGCAGCACGGTAGACTTCAGTAACGAAGCCTTGCAAGCAGCGGAAAAGGGATTAACCCGAATGCTGGATGCCGTGAACGGACTGGAAAAGATCACTCCGTCCGCCACTTCCAGCGTAGATGTGAAAGCAGTGCGTGAGAAGTGCTATGAAGCCATGAATGATGACTTGAATACCCCGATAGTCATTGCTCATCTTTTCGACGGAGCCAGAATGATTAACAACATCATTGCAGGCAACGACACCATCACTGCCGATGATCTGAAAGAGCTGAAAGAAACTTTCCATCTTTTCTGCTTCGACATTCTGGGACTGAAAGAAGAAAACAATTCCAATGAAGAACGTGAAATTGCTTTCGGTAAAGTAGTAGATATGTTACTGGAAGAGCGCATGAAGCCAAAGCCAATAAAGACTGGGCTACCAGTGATAAGATTCGCAATGAACTTACAGCACTCGGTTTTGAGATAAAAGACGGTAAAGACGGTTGCGAGTGGAAGCTGAATAAATAAGCTCCACCACCCTATAAAAAAGCTGCCTCCCTCTGATCCAAGCGAATCGAGGGAGGCAGTTTCATTTAGAAAAGAGAGTTTTAGTAAGGTATCATGTCGGAAAGAATACGTTCCTTATACCAGGGATCATCTATCGCCTTCAACTCCTTGCCCATCTCACGGCAAAGTTCTGCAACGATTTCTTTATTTTCTTCCAACGGAAGATTATTCATCTGATAAGGGTCCTTTTCATCATCAAACAACAGGCTTTTCTTCAGCTTATGGTCTTTCTTATCAATATAGAAAGCCAAAGTATAGCGTGCCGTCTTATATCCTCTTGAAGAAGGGAAATAAGTCTGCACTTTACCATCCGCATCCTTTTCTCCGTCCAGATTCTGGATATACAAAGCACCACCGGGACGTTCAATTTCCGCCTTTTCATCGAAGAAAAGAGGTGCCCAGTTGCGTCCCTGCACATTAGACGGAATGGAATCGCCCAAACCACACAGCCCTAGGACAGTCGGCATAATATCCGGCGCGGACATCAGAAGATTGTCTACACGCGGCTGGATTATGACCGGGATAACGTACCAAGAACGGTATATTCATAGATTCAGAATAAGGAGAATTCTTCGGATCATCCGTGAACTGGCTACACATTGTTTCACCATGGTCGGAAGCAAAGATCACAATCGTATTCTTATCCAAACCCTGCTTTTTCAGTGTTTCAAGGATCTGTCCGAAAGCACGGTCTACACCGGTAACAGAGGCAAAGTAGTAGCGAACGCTCTCTGCTTTTTCACGCTTCTTATCTGCATTGGGACGGATAAGAAGACTGTCCAGAGGTTGATCTTTGTACAGATTGAAATCTTCTTCCATACAATCATCCAATGAACGATACGGGCTGTGGGGCGGATTCATACCCACCATTATAAAGAAAGGTTTCTTCGGATCACGTACATTCCCTTCGTTCTTCAGATAAGAAACCACCATCTTGGATTCATGCAACGGTGACCATTCTTTTGGATCGTGACGATTTCCGTCCGTATCCCAGTAACGGGGATTCTTATGTTCATCAAAAGTACCGTAGGAGTACCAGTAATTAAAGCCGTGACGGCGTTCTTTCGGCGTATAGGCATCCCAGGCAGGTATTCGATCTTCTACATAGTGACCGGGACGTTGCGGATCGTTCGGTGTAGGGAAGTCAGCGTGTAACTTACCAAAATAAGCGCAGTCATATCCGGATTTATTAAATACGTCACCTATGCAATCCACGTCGGCACGCAGGGAACTGATAGGCCGGTTTGAATTACAGTTCAAAGGTATTCCGCTTTTATTGGGATACATCCCCGTCAACAGCATACCCCGATGAGGACTACTCAACGGACAGTTACTTTGGGCAGAACTTAACACCAACGCTTCACGGGCAAAGCTATTCAAGTTAGGAGTATGCACCGGATCATTGCGGAAGTCACCTTGTCGCGAAACCCATCCTGTCCCCAGAACTCCATAGCCTGATTACGGTATTGGTCGGGGAAGACATAAATTACATTCGGAAGTTGTGCCTGCTCTCCCTGCTGAGTTTTGCAGCCTTGCAGGGCAAACAGGCCCAAGCCTCCCAAAAACAAACTAAACCGATTTATCATTTTATTCTTATTAAATTACGTTGAAATTATAAATGGGAATTTATCGGTGAGATACTGTTGCTATCACACCGAATGGAAACTTTGCCGGGGCGCTACGCCCCTAAATTATCATTTATAGTTTCAGCATGTGAATTAAAACAGCTTCTTGTTTGATTCCAAGTCTCTTTTGCGCATAATTCCTTCCAGGAAGTAATAGTCCGCATAATTCAACGGAACATCAATCTCAGCACCATGAGGGATACTGCCTACAGAGTGCATCAGAATGAAATTACCGTTTGTGCCCACTTCTGCACGATAAGCCGGAGAACCGAGATTTTCCATAATCTTATCTGCTGTTTCCTTATAGTTTTTGCCGGGAATGTATGTACTCAACTCGTACAAAGCAGATGCCGTACATGCAGCAGCCGAAACGTCACGGGGTTCGTTCGGAATATTGGGAGCATCAAAGTCCCAATACGGTACAAGGTCTTCCGGCAAGTTCGGATTATTGAAGATAAAGTTATAAATCTTTTCAGCCATATCAAGATACTTCTGATCGTGGGTATAACGGTAACACATGGTGTATCCGTAAATAGCCCATGCCTGTCCGCGTGCCCAGGCGGATTCGTCAGCATACCCCTGTGCGGTTTGTTTCTTACGTACTCACCGGTTACGGGATCATAATCCACTACGTGATAACAGCTGTTATTGGCACGGAAATGGTTCTTCATGGTGGTATCGGCATGCTTCACGGCAACATTATAATAAGTGGAATCGCCTGAAAGCTTGGAAGCTTCGAACAATAGTTCCAGGTTCATCATATTATCTATAATAACCGGGCATTTCCAACCGCGTTCTGCCTGCCAACCTTTATCGGCATCCCAAGACTGAAGTACGCCTGCCGCCGGACGGAAACGGGTAGAAAGAGACTTAGCCGTCTGAATAATCACAGGCTTGTATTCTTCTTTACCGGCAAAACGATATCCGTTCAGATAGCTGCAACCAATCATAAAGCCCACATCATGATGCCAGGTCAGGTATTGCACGGAATCCAGCGCTTCTGTATACTTCTCAGCCAGCGGCAACCATTTCTTATCACCGGTCAACTCATACATATGCCAGATATTACCGGGGAAAAAACCGGAACACCAGTCATCAATGGGTACATAAACAATGCTACCGTCTTTGTTGATAGTTCTTGGATTCAGAATTTTCCCTGACTTTTCGATAATGTCGGTCTGAATGGTCTCCTGCGCCACCGCATTATCAATATTCTCTTGGATAAAGTTGCTCTCGGTCTGCTTCTGACTTGTGCAACCGCCAAAACTAGGAGGGATATTCCCAATGTCGTGAGGATTGTTTTCATAATAATGATTTGTTTATTAAAGTTTCGTATTCTTTCGTCAGCAAAAATAGCGCAGGTTTACAGAAAAGACCCTCCTAAATTATACAGGAAAAGAGCAAAATTGTTACATTTGCACATAAATCATACAGATTGAACTTTTTAATCATATTGAAAACATGACTCCACAAGAATTTTTCAAGAAAGATCTCTTTGCAGAACAAACCGGTGTAGAACTACTGGAAGTACGCGAAGGATATAGTAAGGCACGCCTCGTTATCACGGAGAATCACCTTAACGCAGGACATCGCACCCAAGGCGGAGCCATCTTCACTCTTGCAGACCTGGCACTGGCCGCCGCTGCTAATTCACATGGTACATTGGCTTTCTCCCTGTCTTCCAATATCACCTTTTTGCGCGCCAGCGACCGGGCGACACGCTGTATGCCGAAGCACGCGAACGGTACATCGGACGTACTACCGGATATTACCAGATAGATATCACGAACCAGGACGGAAAATTGATTGCTACATTCGAGTCCAGCGTATTCAGAAAAGGGGATCCGCTGCCGTTCAGCTTATAACTATCTCATTTCTTCTTTACCACTGACGTCATCGGATAACGATTTCCTTGTACGCTCTTCAGGAAAGCCTTTGCCGACCCGAAGTTAAGATACATATCCAGACGAATCGGGAGATGATTCTTATCATTCTGAGATAAAGAAAGTAATCACTTCTTTTCCTTTCCTTTCTTATATTCTACAAAAGAGAATACGAGGCAACGATAAATCGTATCATTATTGGCTTTTACATCTTCTTTGCCCCGGTAAATCAGCGTCTGTTCTTCTACCTTACGTCCGGTGGCCATAGGGAAAAGAATCCGGTCGCCTATTTTATAATCTGCCGGATCGTAAGAACGCGCCTGTGCCAGGATACTTAACATATCAAAGATGCAACGGCTGTCACTGTATTCCATCTCTTGCGGATCGCGGACCGGATTGTGCCAGATACGCCTCTGTTTCACGTTGGATACGCCATCCTTATATGAAAACCAAGCTTCATCCACCGTATAGCGGTCACCCTCTTCGGCCGCTTTACGGAAGTAGAGCGGCTCCAGCTTTTCACTGACGTAGCAAGTCAGCGTATCACGCATCTTAAAAGAAGAAATCGGTCTTTTTTACTTCCTAACTGAAAGCAGGTTGAAGCGGTAGGCAGGTTGTGACTGATAAGTAGTGGAGAAGGTGGTCAGACTTGCCAGCCCTACCTTCTTCCAGATAAACTTCCAGTTTAAAATATAAATCTACATCACGTGCTCGCCCGGACTGAAATGCGGTGTTTTGAGCCGTACAATTGTGCTTGCAGGCGTGGACA
>ENA-OQAA01001280-OQAA01001280.1-human-gut-metagenome-genome-assembly--contig:-NODE-1280-length-13340-cov-2.057141_pt1 | contig 13340 bp, 10 predicted proteins | sample MGYA00242489_ERZ504515 | MGnify/ENA primary metagenome ERZ504515 (study PRJEB26092, sample SAMD00036237) | human gut metagenome | host: Homo sapiens | study: EMG produced TPA metagenomics assembly of...
TCATAGGCACATCGTAACCCTTGATGTCCTGCCAGGCATGGTATTGTTGTGTGTGGCACTGCTGTACATACGCGGAAACAGCATGTTCTGGGCGTATTCGTACTCAATGCGTCCGGGGATTTCGATGTACGAATCCTTTTCATCGGGTGTAGCTTTCTCCTTGCGGATGAACTTCGTGCCGTTGTACTTGATGCGCGGTTCGCAGTAACCGTCTTTCACGTCCAGCGCCACTTGCGAGGAGAAGGCAGGGCCATAGAACAACGGGCGTGTGCCATACTGCTCGCGTCCCAGGTATTCGCCCAGTGTGAAGATGTCTTCCGGAGAGTTCTGGTCCATCGGCGTGTTGGCGGTGGAGCGGATGACGATAAGTGCATACGAGGAATATCCGATGACAATCATCATGGTGCAGAGCAGCGAGGTGTTCAGCGTGCGTGCCGATACGCGGAATTTCTCTTTGACGGCTGCCTGCGTCTTCGGACGGAGGTAGAGCCACAATGCGGCAATGACAATGACACCGATAACTACCGAGCTGGTACCGTGTCCGTAGAACGGGATACCCAGCATGGCGATAGTGAGTATGAACGAGAGTGCCATACGTGCCTTGTTGCGTTCGGTATAGCTTTCGTAGATACCCCAGATGAGGCAGGCTGCCAACAGGATGATATATACGATGACACCCGTGTTGAAGGACATGCCCAGCGTGTTGACGAAGAGCAGTTCGAACCAGCCGCCCACTTTCACGATACCCGGCACGATGCCGTAGAGTACGGCTGCTACCAGTATGCCCGAAGCGAGCAATGCCAGCAGGGAACCTCGGGCATTGGCGTTGGGTACTTTCTTGTAGTAGTATACCAGTACGATGGCGGGCAGGCAGAGCAGGTTCAGCAAGTGCACGCCGATACTCAGACCGGTCAGGTAGGCAATGAGAATCAGCCAGCGGTCACTGTGAGGCTCGTTGGCAACGTCCTCCCATTTCAGTATGAGCCAGAATACGACGGCAGTGAACAGTGAGGAGAAGGCATACACCTCGCCTTCCACAGCGCTGAACCAAAAGGTATCGCTGAACGTGTAGGCAAGTGCGCCCACCAGACCGCTACCCATGATGGTAACCATCTGGCCGCGTGTGATATTGTTTTCGTCTGTCACCACAAGTTTGCGTACCAGGTGCGTGATGCTCCAGAAAAGGAACAGGATACATGCGCCGCTCATCAGTGCGCTCATGTAGTTCACCATCTTGGCCACGGTGGAGGCATCGGAAGCAAATTGTGAGAACAGGTTGGCTACCAGCATGAAGAACGGTGCGCCGGGCGGGTGTCCTACTTCCAGCTTATAGCCGGTGGTGATGAACTCCGGGCAGTCCCAAAAGCTTGCAGTAGGTTCGATGGTCATGCAGTAGACCGTCGCTGCAATGAGGAAGGTAATCCAGCCTACAAGGTTGTTTACGGTTTTGTACTGTTTCATTCAGATGAAATTCGTTTATAATTCAGTTTTGTTTTTTACAAGTTGTTTTGCCATCCGCTTAGTTAACGTATTGGCATATATGGGCGCAAATATAATGATTTCGCTTCTAATAGGTGACAATAAGCAGCATTATTAGGATAGGTTAAGGGATTTGCTGCATCTATAGATGCAGCACGGTGGAAGTATAGATGCAACGCGGTGGATATATAGATGCAACAATGATGATTCTATAGAGGGAATATCCGGCCGATAAAGGGGATGCGGAAAGGAAGTATCCTCCTTGCTTGTCTAAATGAATCTTTCGTTTATAACCGAAAATCTAGCCTTTTTCGCAAACTTTTTAGGTTATGAACGAAAGAATGGATATACTTAGGAAGTACAATCTCTGGACAAGAGGAGATTTATATTTTCATCGACGAAGTGCAGCTCATCGAAGAATGGGAAAAGTCGGTCAATTCTTATTCGCAGGACTATACCGAGGAGTACGAGCTCTTTATCAGCGGCTCCAACTCACGGATGCTGTCCGGTGAGCTTGCCACGCTGCTTTCGGGGCGATACGTCCAATTTCCGGTATATCCCTTCAGCTATCAGGAGTATACAGAGATAAGGCATCTGGAACAGAACCGCGAGAGCTATATGAATACGGGCGGAATCCCGGAACTTTTTGTCTTGCCCGAAAAGCAGGAGGTGTAGCGCAATTACTTGTCTGCCTTGAAGGACACCATCTTGCTGAAGGACATCAGCCAACGCTACAGCATACGTGACCCCCGACTGCTTGAAGACCTTTTTGCGTTTCTTGTAGCAATGCCTCTAATTTAGTGTCCATCGGCAACATCGTGAACTATTTCAAGAGCCAAGGCCGGAAGACGGGCTATGATGCCGTGGCTGCTTACATAGGCTATATCGAAGACTCGTTCTTGGCGTATCGTTGTGAACGCTTCGACTTGCGCGGAAAGGAAATACTGTCCGGTACGGCGAAATATTACATCAACGACCTTGTCTTTAAGAATTTTCTCTATCCCGGAACGGCCTATGGGGTGGGTTATAAACTGGAGAATCTTGTCTATCTGGAGTTGCTCAGGGCAGGCTATGATGTCTATACCGGATGTGCCAAAGAAAAAGAGGTGGACTTCATCGCCCGGAAAGGCGACCGTACGATATATCTGCAATCCACCTACATGCTGGTATATGAACAGGCGGTGCGCCGTGAGTAGCTTCGCTGGAGTCGATACAAGATAATTATGAGAAGCTGGTTGTCTCGCTTGACGACTTCTGCCTGCCGTCTCATGAAGGAATACGGCATGTGCGGACGTGGGAACTGCATGGGTTGTTGTAAAAGGTGCTGAAAGACGGAAATATCCCTATAACCTTGACAAAAAGTAATGTTTTTTCCGGTTTTCCTGCCGCACTTGGTTTTATAGAAGAACGGATTTAGGATATATTGTGGATATTCAGCTCATAAAGATGCGTTCTTTTTGCATATTCTTCCGCTTTTGTGGGACTTTTATACAGAAATTGGCTACACTTTTAAGCTAAAAAGAGTATACCGTTTTACTAAAATGGGAGTTGCGTTTTAGTAAAACGGTTACTCTGTTTTAGTAAAACGTTCTTTTGCTTTTGCATTTTCGGTGTATCAGGGCTTTCGGAGGTGTGATTTCGATTTATTAGAAGGACGTTCGTTTTGGTATAATGCTTATAACCTGACACTTATGGATTTTCGCTCTCGTATTTCTTTCTGTGTGGATAATCGGTCCGAAATACGGGATTCTCGTGCGATAGAAAATACAAAGTGTCAGAATGACAAAATCATATTTATCTTCTGTAGGTATCAGCCTTAAAAATACTTTCCAATCTTTTTCTTGTTTTCATTCTTTATCGTTAAATTTGCCATCGAAGCAAGGAAGTGTCCTTAGCTTCAATGTTTTGTGAAATGATATTGTAAGAAGCGTTGTGCTTCATTCTTGTCTTTGAGAACCTGAGAAATTTTCGAAACTATACAAGAATGGCATGGACTGCTCCTGCGCTGGTTTCGGCGTGGGTCTGCTGTCTGTTCATTTGTATAGTGGGGTTTTCTCAGGGCCTTCAAAGACGATGGATAGCACGCAGTTCCACGTTCTTTTTTTATATTCAGCAATACTCCCTCCTGAACCAAAGCTCGAATATCGGATCGGAGAAAACATACTTGTTCCCCTCTTTCTCAATGAAATCACGTTCTGTCAGCATACGCTTGTTGCGTGTGATGGTCTGTGCACTGCCCAATTCATATTTCCGCACTACGGGGATGGAGTTGAAGCGGTATTCACCGTCGGCTACAGCACGAAGCATGGCAGTTTGGGCAGCAGTCAGGTTCTCGGTGTCGTTCATGAACATAGGCATGTTGGTGTCTATCAGTTGGCGGGTACGGATTTCGATAATCTCATCTGTCACTTTTTCAGACGTACCGCTCCAGATGAAATAGCACAACTGTTGCAAATACCACGAATGGCATTTCACGATGTCGCACAGTTGTTCTGCTTGCTGTTCGCTGATTTCTTTGTTCGTCCGGTGGAAGGCATTGACGATGAAGGGCACCCATTCCTCTTTCTTTATCTTTTGCAGGAACAGTACTTGTCCGAAGCGGTAGAAGGGGTTAGAAGAATTGTTGAAGATGTCCATCATCATATGCCGCTTGCTTCCGTAAAAGCAATAGGAGACTTGTTGCTGCTTCTGCCAGGCAGAGCGCATTTTTCCCTCCATACTTTTGTAGCCGGGTAGTAGTGCCAGTTGTTGGAACTCGTCGATGCAGACAATCAGGTGTATGCCTTTGGCAGCTGCTATCTTTTCGGGTAGTTCCAGTATCTCCATGACACTTTTTTCTTCCAGTTCCAATTTCAGGTCAAAGGAGAGGGTATCGGTTGGGTCGCTCTTCAATGTGATACTGGGAGAAACGGCTTTAAGAAACTGTTTCACATCTTCAAGCCTCTTTTCAAGGGTGGAGGCGGCGCAAGAAATGACTTCTCGCGCAAAGATGCGGTAGAATTCAGCTTCCGTCTTGATGCTGAATGCATCAATGAAGCAGACACGGATATGCTTGTCTTCTTGTGTCAGTTCGTCCATAGCTACTTTTACAAGCGACGATTTTCCCCATCGGCGCGGTGAAATAAGCATTACGTTGATGCCCGATCCAAGTAATTCTTTCAGTTGCTTTCGTTCTTCTACCCGATTGACGAAACTTTCTTTATCAACAGTGTGCCGTATTGAAAAGGTGATTTCATAAACTTTCTGTTCTTGATTTAATGACAAATATACAAATTATACATCAATGTATAATACATCAATGTATAATTTTGTTTGAGCACATGTGCAAAAAACACCCACTTTTTTGCACATGAAACGGAGAACCGTGAGCAAAAAAAGCCTTATTTTTGCTCGCGTTATTGATTCCGAATATAATGTTAAATACAAATATACTATGAAAAGTAAGGTTCTTGCATTGATTCTATTATGCGGTGCCGCCTCGTTGGGCGCCAAAGTAAAACTGCCTGCACTGGTGGGCGACAACATGATACTCCAGCAGCAGACTGAAGTGAAACTGTGGGGAACGGCTGCTCCGGAAGCCGAAGTACGCGTTACGCCTTCGTGGAACGGACAGACAATGACTTGCCGTGCCGATAAGGATGGCGGTTGGACGCTTGCCGTGGAGACTCCGGCAGCAGGATACACGCCTTATGAGATAACTTTTGATGACGGAGAAAAAACTACGTTGAAGAATATCCTAATCGGTGAAGTATGGCTTGCTTCCGGCCAGAGCAATATGGAAATGCCCCTGAAAGGTTTTGCTGGCTGTTGCATCATGAACGGAGCGGATGACATCATAGTTTCTGCCGAGAATAAGGGGGTGCGTATGTTCACCGTTCCCAAGCACCAGACTTATGAACTGCAAACCGACTGCAAAGGTAGCTGGAACATATCTTCCATAGAAACCGCACCCGATTTCAGTGCGACGGCCTACTATTTTGCCACTTCGTTGAGCCGTGCCCTCCGGATTCCGGTCGGCATCATCTGTAGCGCTTACGGTGGATCCACTGTAGAAGTGGATAAGCGTGAACTGCTGGAAAACTATCCAGACATATCTCTCAACCCCGATTCCATCGAACGCCTGCATCCCATGCTCCGCCCCATGCTGATGTACAATGCCATGCTGAAGCCGCTTCAGAACTATACCATCAAAGGTTCATCTGGTATCAGGGAGAGTCGAACGTAGGTCGCCATGAAACATATGCCGAACGCTTGGCCGACATGGTGCAGCTGTGGCGCAAGGAATGGGGGCTGGGCGAATTGCTTTCTACTTTGCCGAAATAGCGCCGTACGCCTATGGAGTACCCAGCAAGAGAAAGCTGCTTACCTACGTGAAGCGCAATTCCGTGCCCAAAGCCTGATTCCGAACAGTGGTATGATTTCGACAAACGACCTTGTAGAGCCTTATGAGATGTACAATATCCATCCCCGCAACAAGACAAAGGTAGGTCAACGCTTGAGCTATCTGGCATTGAACCTTACCTATGGATTGAAGCAGATACACTGTTTCGGCCCACAATATAAGTCATGGACTGCTAAAGGCAGTGAAGCATGGGTTTCCTTCGACCATTTGGAAATGGGTATCTGTCGCAACTATGACCTTCGCGGTTTCGAAGTGGCGGGTGAGGACCGTGTGTTCCATCCTGCCGACAAAGTATGGCTGCACTGGCAGACGAATGAAGTGGTAATCTCTTCAGAAAAGGTATCCCATCCCGTCAGCGTGCGCTATTGTTTCCATGATTTCCAGATTGGTACGATGATTGGCGGAAATGAATTGCCTACCATTCCGTTCCGTACGGATAATTGGTGAAAGAACGGAAAGTAGATAAACACTTTCATTATACTATAATATTAGGCGCGGGTTACGCGGAATCCATGGATGCAGTAAACTAAATCCGTGAAATCCGTGTAATCCGCGCCTAAAAGAAAACATCCAGAGGGTTTTGTTCCCCCTCTGTCTTTCTTATTGTTTCAGCAACTGTTCTGCTGCAAGTACCAGGAACATATAGTGGGATGAACCTCCTCCCAGCACATATTCAGTTTGCTGCCAGAGGAACGGGAACGTGAGGAGTTCCGGGAAGTCGGGACGGATAAGAGCTGTACCGGAAATGACTCCACCGGGAATATACGACCAGTCTGCGCGGTTCAGTCCGTAGCCCACAGTGGCTGATTGTGCGCCGACACCCGAGGCGAAGGAAGCTTGGTTGGAGCCCGGGTGGCATCCGAGAATGAAGTTGAGGGCATTGAATACCGGTGCTTTCGGGAATATTTCCGGATAGGCGGTTGTCAGGAAGTAGTGCTGGAAGCCGAAACGCTGTATATCCCAGCCTGCACCCCAGATATGTGGACGGTAGGGAATGCCGTAAGGAGTCTCCTGCACTTGCTTGTTCAGCTCTTGTTCATATCCGGTCAGAGCTTTGCGGAAAGCGGTGGAGAAAGCTTTGGCTTTCTTGTTCTTCATTTGTGCAAACTGTTTTTCCACACGTGCCGTGTACCAGCCGATGCGGCCTATCTGCTTGATGATGAGCTCTTTGTTGTCCAGAATGAAGTCCATATAGGGTTGTTCGCCCGTGGTGAGGTACAGTTCTACGGCTGCCTGCACTTTGGGGAACAAGGCTCTGTTGTTGCCGTTTCCGGTAGAAGCATATACTTTGCGGGCAATGTCGAGACAATGTACACTCAATGTATCATTGAAGCCTTTCAATACGCGTGATACGGCAGCAAGTTGGGCGGCTGTCGACAGTTCTCGTCCGGGGTTGTCCTCTGTAAATATCCAACGGTCGTCTTCATTACCGATTTTTCCGTCCGTCATGGCGGCGGCATCACCCAGAAGTACGTATTGGCGAAGGTCGTTGCAGATGATTCCCCGGTAGAGACGTCCCAGTGCCAGGTAGCCGTTGACTACCGTAAGGGCGCCGTTCTCTACTTGTTGCAGCAAGTCATTCTTACCGTCGCTGGTGGATTTCCGTCACACGGTTTATCTGGTCGATGGAAGTCACGTCGAGATTCGGGTGGAAAGCTTCGTAGGCCAGTGCCAGGATATAGGATTCTCCGGCTTGGGATTCGATGCGGAGGTCAAAGTCTCCGGCATCGTGCCAGCCGCCTATGTTCACTCCGGGAACCACTTCACCCGGTTTGAACTTGGACAGGCCCTCTTTCTGGTCGTAGCCGTCGATATGATTGTGTGCCGGTGCCATCTGGGCATCGTCCATGTGGCAGCAGTCGTGCCATACGCGGTATTTTTCGTTGACGCGCATGTGGCACATCTGTACGGGAAGGAAGTATTCCAGTACGGGCTGCCATACGCCGCGGGCATATACGTCATTGTCGATGCGGAAGATAGGGGATACGGAGGTATCGTATTTAATCTTGTAGAGTCCCGGTTCCTTCACATCCGTGAAGTCCACCTTCAGATAGTTGTATCTCAGGAACTTGCCCCAATTGGCAGGAGTGACGTTCTTGACCACTTTCTCGCCGTCTGCGTCAATGCGGATGATTTGTGCCGTTTCCTTTCTATTGTCACGTATATCCATTTCGATGACGGCTTCCTTGTCCTGGGCGGGATGATAACCTATCTGTGAAGTCTGGATAACCGGCTGATACATCCAGTCGGCCACTACGTTCGGAGTGATAATCCATTTGACGGCCCCTTTGGTGACACCCGGTTTTATGTTGCTGCGCAGTACGAACCAGCCGTTATTGTGGTTCATACGCCCGTCAAACAGTTGTAGGTCACCACTCAATGATTCGATGGTTACTTTGTTGTAAGGGTCGTCGGGGCGGGAGGTAAACTTACGGCCTTTGGCATAAGGTTCGCTGATGATGTCGTCGGCCACAATCGGGCTGTAACCTTTTCCTATCAGTTGTCCATGTCTGCCAGCGATTGCTTGCCGTCATGATAATTTCCCGTATGCAGATAGTTGGGTTGGGTTGTCATTAGGGGAGAGTTGGGTTGTTGCGGGAAGATGCCGCTCTGACCGTCCATAATCCAGGGCTTGCCGAAGAGGGAACCCGGGAAGAATTCAAGGTTGAAGCCCACTTTTCCGATGAATTCCTGGGGAATGGGGCGGTCAAGGTCTACGGTCACCTCTATGTTTTTACCTTTGCTTTCCACGTTTACCGTATATATAAGGTGGAGGTCCGGGTAAATCATCGGGTTGAATCCGGTGAGATGGCGTGAGGAGTCGGGATAGCACAGCGTGGCGGTGATGCTGTTGTCACCGAGCTTCCGGTCGAGCTGTTTCGGTACGGGCTGCCATTGTCCGGGTGTGGCTTCCAGACGGATATCTCCATTCGTCGCCACACGGTGTCCGTTCATGATGATACATACCCCTCCTTGGTGTCCTTCGGGATAGATATCATCAAAAGCCATGATGTCGACTCCCTGATTCTTGAAATAACCGGAGGATGTCAGCTTGAAGTCTTGCGCATGCAGCGCACTGCTGCCGCAAAGCAGTGCCAAGACTGATGCAAATAGGAAATGTTTCTTTCTCATAGTATATATTTTTGAGTTACAAAATTTTCTACTAATATACGGACTAAAAAGGAAACGGATGGCTTTTGTTTGTAGCCAATAACGTTATGAAATGTGTCTTTTTCCTCTATTTTTATGATATTCATTGTTATATTTGTCAGACAATGGCGCTTGAGCTGCCGGATACCCACGTTTGAGCCAATAGAAGCTGATGTCTGGTAAAACAAGGACTCAGTACCCAAAAATAGCCTTTATCGGAACCAATTGTATCCCTTGAAAAAGGATGGCAATGAGTAGTGTCCATTTGTTTTTTTGTACATTTGCAATGTAACTATGGCTAACTCCTTAAATCGCTATATTATGAAACGTATGTTTTCCGTTTTTTTGCTGATTACAGTATGGTTGCTGGTTACACCTTTCCTGCAAGCACAGTCACACGTAGACAAGGTTTTAAAAGATGAAATAACCTCGGACTTGAAAGAGAATATCCTCTCTTTTTGGGAAAGATACAGCGTAGATTCTTCCGGAGGCTTTTATGGTTCATTGGGACGTGACGGTGCCCCGATAGCGGATGCTCCCAAAGGTGGTGTACTGAATGCCCGCATCCTTTGGACTTTTTCAACCGCCTACCGGATGTATGGCGATACTGCCTACCGTAAATTGGCTGACAGGGCGCAACGGTATTTCATAGATCACTTCATTGATTCGCAGTATGGAGGCGTATATTGGCTGATAAAAGCGGACGGTACCCCATTGGATACGAACAAGCAGACTTACGGCTGCTCTTATGCTATCTATGGGTTGTCCGAACATTTCAGGGCAACGGGCAACAATGAAAGCCTGCAAAAAGCCATAGAGCTTTATCGGATAATGGAGAGCAAAGTCAAAGATCCCGTAAATGATGGCTATATAGAATCCTTTACCCGCGAATGGGGAACTCCCCAAAAGCTGGGGTATGATGGAGATGGCATTGCTGCCAAAACAATGAATACACATATCCATGTATTAGAGGCATACACGGCTTTATATAAAGTATGGAAGGATAACAGCCTTTGCAAGCGCCTTGCAAAAGTAATAGACTTAATAACAACCAGGCTGTACAACCCACAAACACATCACTTGATATCATACTGTGATTTAAATTGGAATAATCTGGATGACATCGACTCTTACGGGCATGATATCGAAACTTCTTGGCTGCTGACGGAAGCTGCAGAGGCTCTGGGTGACCCGGAGGTTATCGGGAGGTGCAGGAAGGTAGCATTGGAACTTGCAGATGCTTCCTTGAAGGAGGGCATCAACCCGATGGGAGCTATGATGTATGAACGACATAAGGACAAAATCAGGAAGGACGCTTCCTGGTGGTGCCAAGCGGAAACTGTGTCGGTGTATCAATGCTGGCAACTGACTGGTGAACAATCTTATCTGGACAGTGCGTCCGCACCTGGAACTTCATCAAATCACGGATGATAGACAAGGAGTATGGTGAATGGTTCAGAACGGTGCTGGAAGATGGAACTCCCCGCTACAAGGAGCCTAAAGCAAGTATGTGGAATTGTCCTTATCATAACAGCCGTATGGGGTTTGAGATTGATACCAGACTGAAATGACAAACCTTTTATAGATTTGATATTATGAAGAATTTACGAATTTTCCAGTTTGGAATAGTTGTATTGCTGTGTGGTATATTATCTCTGCCGCTTTCTGCCCAGACGGAAGTGATGGCATGGAGCAATATCACGGGTGTCCGCGTAGACGGTGAATTGATAGACTTTGAGTCATCCTGCGTGTCGGAACCTTGAAAGGAGATATGGAGATTACCGGAAAGGAGAAGCAGGTCCGTCCCGTTTTCCATCGTGAGGGGAATATGCAGGAAGTGACGGCTACTCTGCGAGGTGTAAAGTTCCATCAGAAAGTGACCGATAAGGGAAAAGGCTTGGTGGAGATTTCTATTGATGCGCTGTCGGACACTACTTTGAACCAGGCAGCCTATTACTGTATTGCTTTAAGTCCGGAAAACTACATTGATGCCAAAGTAAGGGTAAGTGGCAGGAAGCTGACCGTTACTTCGGCCAATAGGAAGTTGGAATTCAAGTTCAATAAGTCTGTAAAGGCCACGGTTGAAAAAGAGTCTACCGGTACTGTTGTGTATATCTCGCTAATGCCGATTCTGAAAAAGGCTGGGAGAACAGCATTGTCTATGGAACTGCATGCTTCCGGAGTGATAGATCACAGTGACGCGGAAATTACATTGGATATGCAGAATCCGGGAAGTTTGTTTGCAGGCTTTGGAGGGAATTTCCGCCTGCAGAATCCTGCTGCCGACCCTAAAGTGATAGATTACTGTCTGGAAAACTTGCGCGTAGCTTATGGCCGTGTGGAATTTCCGTGGAGATTGTGGCAACCCGAAGAAGAATCCGATCCTATTGCCGTGGCACAGAATGGGGGACTGAACAAGCGGGTGGAGGAAAGTCTCCTCATGGCAAAGCGCTTGAAGGCGATGGGAATGCCGGTAATACTAAGCTGTTGGTTTCCGCCTGCATGGGCCATTGACGGAGGTCCTGCAAGTTATGCCCGTCAAGGTGGTGTCATTGCTTATCGTCTGGATAACCGGAAAAAGGAGAAGATTTATAAATCCATGGCAGATTATCTGTTGTATGCCAAACGGTATTATGGTATTGAGTTCTCCATGTTCTCGTTCAATGAATCGGATTTGGGTATTGATGTCCTCCACACTCCGCAGGAGCATGCAGATTTCATTAAGGAGTTCGGTGCTTATCTGGCAGGGTTGAATCTTCCTACCGCATGCTGCTTGGCGACAATTCGGATGCCACTACTTCGATTTTATCCTTCCTGCTTTGAACAATCCTGAGACTCATAAGTATATTGGTGCAGTTTCTTTCCATTCATGGCGTGGTTGTGATGATGTTACGTTAAGGAAGTGGGCGGGTGCTGCCAAAGAGATTAATGTACTACTCTTGGTTGGTGAGGGTAGTACGGATGCCGCTGCTCATGGTTATGCCGAGATATTCAATGAGTCGACGTTTGCACTTTATGAAATCAATCTGTATACACGTATTTGTGCGATTTGCCAACCATTGTCCATCTTGCAGTGGCAGCTCACTTCAGACTATTCGTTGTTGTGGGGAGACGGCATTTATGGCTCCAAAGGTCCTTTGCGTCCTACACAACGTTTCTGGAACATTAAGCAGCTGGCCTCCACTCCGGCCGATGCCTTGGCTATTCCAGTCAGTAGCAGCAAGAAAAATGTAAACTGTGCGGCTTTCGGAAATATGGTGCGCGGAGAATATGCCGTCCATATGGTCAATAATGGGGCGGATTGCGAGGCTGTCATCTCCGGTATCCCTGCAGAAGTGAAGGAACTGAAAGTCTATGTGACCAATACAAAGGACTGCATGAAGGAAACTGCAGTGAAGGTGGAGAATGGACTGGTACGGGTACACTTGCCGGCTATCAGTTTCATTACCTTATTGTCGGATAAATAATTTTGAAATGGAATAATATTAATATATAAAGAATAGTGATATGAATATAACTACATGTCTGTTTACAGTTCTGGGAGGAATGGCCACTTTAGGGCATCCTTCAGAAACTGTACGTTTGAATCAGTTAGGGTATTATCCCCAGCAGGAAAAAGTAGCTGTGGTGAATGCCGGTGAGGTACGTGAATTTACCATAGTAGATGCAGCCACGGGCAATCGGCTACTTTCCGGCAAACCCGGATATACCGCTTCATCCGCTTGGTCGGATAGGAGCAGGACAATATTGGATTTCAGTGACATCACGGTACCGGGAAGATATCTTCTGTTGGTTAACGGCGATTCAGTGGCATTCGAAGTAAAGGAAAAGGTGCTGTCCCCTTTGGCCGATGCCGCTTTGAAATCTTTCTATTACCAACGTACGGGTATGCCCATCGAAGCGACTTATGCGGGTCGGTGGAGCCGTCCGGCAGGCCATCCAGATGACAAGGTGCTGGTACATCCCAATGCTGCCGGGCCGGAACGTAAGGCGGGAGCGGTGATTTCTTCTCCGGGAGGATGGTATGATGCCGGAGATTATAACAAGTACATTGTGAACTCCGCTTATTCCATCGGATTGATGCAGGCGATTTATGCCCGCTTTCCTGACTATTTTATCCGTCAACGGGTGAACATCCCGGAAAGCGGAAACCACACGCCCGATTTGCTGGACGAGATGTACTATAACCTGAAATGGATGCTGACCATGCAAGACCCTGCCGACGGAGGAGTCTACCACAAGCTGACTACCCCTTCGTTCGAGGGATTTATCAAGCCTACGGAGTGTAAGCAGCCCCGTTATGTAGTTC
>ENA-OQAA01001281-OQAA01001281.1-human-gut-metagenome-genome-assembly--contig:-NODE-1281-length-13329-cov-2.896531_pt1 | contig 13329 bp, 20 predicted proteins | sample MGYA00242489_ERZ504515 | MGnify/ENA primary metagenome ERZ504515 (study PRJEB26092, sample SAMD00036237) | human gut metagenome | host: Homo sapiens | study: EMG produced TPA metagenomics assembly of...
AGATGCCAAGCCAAAAGCGCAGATAATACTGGATGTCTTATCGAGCATTTTGGCAACGCAGATGCCGTGCCGCAGCTGCCGGAGCGGTGCTTAAGCCGCAAGGCGGGAATTGTGCGGTGTTGCCTTAGCTAAAAAGCATAGCTTCCGGGCCGAATCAGCCTTCGGTTCAACTTGACGGTCCAGCTTGGTATCAGGCAGCTTACCCCACTGGATACCGGTCAGGGTATCGTACAACTTCTGGGTCAGGGGGCCGATCTTACCGCCGCTGATGTTGGCAACCTTGCCTTCCCAATCCAGCTCCTTAACGGGGCTGACAACAGCTGCGGTGCCGGTGCCGAACACTTCTTCCAGCTTGCCTTCCTCGGCAGCCTTCATCACATCAGCAATGGCCAGTTTGCCCTCGACAACCTCGTAACCCCAATCCTTGAGCAGCTCAATGATGGAGCGGCGGGTAACGCCGGGCAGAACAGTGCCGGTGCAGGCAGCGGTGTAGATCTTGCCATCGATCTTGAACATGATGTTCATAGAGCCGACTTCTTCCACATACTTCTTCTCAACGCCATCCAGCCACAGAACCTGGCTGAAGCCCTTTTCCTCGGCAAGCTCGCCAGCCTTGATGGAAGCAGCGTAGTTGCCGCCGCACTTGGTAAAGCCGGTCAGGCCCGGGGCTGCACGGATGTACTCGTCCTCAACATAAATGCGGACGGGATCCAGGCCCTCGGCATAGTAAGCGCCGGAAGGTGCGCAGATGATGCAGAACAGGTAATGCTTGGAAGCATGCACGCCCAGGCCGACATCGTTTGCAAACACGAACGGGCGGATGTACAGGCTTGCGCCGTCGCTGTGGGGAACCCAGTCACGGTCAACGTCAACCAAGGTCTCAACAGCCTGAACAAAATCCTCAACCGGAATCTTGGGGATGCAGAGACGGTCAGCAGAATCCTGGAAACGCTTTGCATTGCAATCGGGGCGGAACAGCTGCACACTGCCGTCAGCAGTGCGGTATGCTTCATGCCCTCAAAAATTTCCTGTGCGTAATGGAACACCACGGTAGCGGGGTCCAGCGGCAGGGAGGCATACGGCACAACGCGGGCGTCATGCCAGCCTTCACCGGCGGTATAGTCCATCAGGAACATATGGTCGGTAAAAATCTTGCCGAAGCCAAGCTTGCTTTCGTCCTGCGGCTTTGCCTTCGGTTCAGTAGTACGAACAATTTTGATATCCAACATTATTTCCTACTCTCCTTATTCAGCACCACATGAAGGTTCGCACAAACCTGATTGTGGTGCGAAATTGTAATTATTATAACGCTCTAAAGTGGCAAATACAAGAGCTATTTTTCCGCTTTCTGCACACATTTGCAGCTTTTATGCAAAATTTGACTACTTTTTGATTGCACCACCCCATTTTATGGGGTACAATAATAGCATAAGTCGCGCCCGGCCACAGCGCCGGGCAGCATTTGCAAAGACAAGAAGAGGGATCACACACTATGGCACCGAAAGTAAAAGGCGTTATTTTTGATATGGACGGCCTGATGTTTGACACGGAGCGCATCTGGGACCAGTTCTGGAGCCCCTGCTGCCGCAAGATGAGCCTGCCGGACCCGCCGCCGGAGTTTTATTCCAATGGCCGCGGCCTGGCCGGGGAGCACCAGCTCCAGTACATTGCCGGCTATTACGGCGACAAAGCCGAGGAACTGCTGCATGCCGTGTGGGCATACGGCGGCGAACAGATCAAAAAGGGCGTGCCCTGCAAGCCCGGCCTGAAAGAACTGCTGTCTACCTGGAAGATCTGGGCATGCCCGCATTGTGGCAAGTTCCAGCCCGCGCACCATGATCGAGCTGAATTTGCAGACCACCGGCACCGCCCGCTATTTCCATGATATCGTGTGCGGCAACGAGGTCAAGCTCTGCAAACCCGCGCCGGATATCTTTCTGGAAGCCGCCCGCCGCATTAAGGTGGACATCCATGACTGCATGGTGCTGGAGGACAGCCACAACGGCATCCGCGCCGGCCACGCCAGCGGTGCCGAAACCGTGATGGTGCCCGACCTTTTGCCCGTAACCGACGAAATGCGCAGCCTGTATGACGATTGCTGCAAGGACCTGTTTGAGGTAAAGGCAAAGATGGAGCAGGGAGTGCTTTGATTGGGAATTAGAAATTAGGAATGAGGAATTAGGAATTTGAGGTAGAGCGGGGTCGCCTGAGCCCGCCGGGGCCTTGTCTGGTTTCTATGCTAAAATGTGATGCACCTGCCACACAGTCGGGGCAGCGTCCCCCGACGCCCCGGACGAGCATAGATTCTATTGGATTATCGCTCGGCAGACCGTTCCCTACAGAGCATTTGATTATGCGCGGCTCATATATAAACATTCTGTCGTGCGCGATGCCCTCATCGCACCGCGGAGAAACGTAAATTGGTTGCTGCAAACTTAAAAAACATTTGTAGGGGCGACGGCAAGCATCGGCCCCTACAAATCGTATAGAAACCATCCTCATTCCTGCATCTTTCACATTCAATATACTCATACAAAAGAGCATACCAGCGCTTCTCCTGCTTGGTATGGCTCTTTTGTATATATTATTTATTGAATGATTCTTTAATTTTTTCAATGCCTGCATCGGTGCGGGGATGCGGCCGCCGCGGTGGATCATAACGGCGGGGCTGTACTGGCTGATGGGCATGATGGGGGCGTGGCCCAGCAGGCCGCCAAAGTCCAGAACATCGCCGGCCTTGTGGCCAATGGCGGGGATCACGCGCACAGCGGTGGTCTTGCTGTTGACCATGCCGATGGCGGCTTCGTCTGCAATCAGACCGCTGATGACCTCGGCGGTGGTATCGCCGGGGATAACCACCATGTCAATGCCAACGGAGCAGACGGCGGTCATGGCTTCCAGCTTTTCCAGCGTCAGGCTGCCGCATTCGGCTGCCTTGATCATGCCGTCATCCTCAGATACCGGATGAATGCGCCGGACAGGCCGCTACATGGTTGGATGCCATTACGCCGCCCTTTTTCACGGCGTCGTTCAGCATGGCAAGGCAGGCGGTGGTGCCGCAGCAGCCGCAGCTTTCCAGACCCATTTCTTCCAGAATGTTGGCAACACTATCGCCAATAGCCGGGGTCGGCGCCAAGGACAGATCAATGATGCCCGCGGGCACACCCAGCTGTTCGCTGGCCAGGTTGGCCACCAGCTGGCCCAGACGGGTGATCTTGAACGCCGTACGCTTGACAAGCTCTGCCACCTGATCCATCGGGGCATCCTTGGGCAGCTTGGCCAGAGCGGCGCGCACCGCACCGGGGCCGGAAACGCCGACATGGATCTCGCAGTCCGGCTCTCCAGGGCCGTGGAAAGCACCGGCCATAAACGGGTTATCTTCGGGTGCATTGCAGAAAACCACCAGTTTGGCATCGCCCATGCACATGTTATCTTTGGTCAGCTCGGCGGTCTGGCGCACCACGCGGCCCATCAGCCAACAGCGTCCATATTGATGCCGGATTTGGTGGAACCGATGTTGACGCTGGAGCAGACCAGGTCGGTTTCGGCCAGTGCACGGGGAATGCTTTCGATCAAACGCACATCGCCGGCGGAAAAACCCTTATGCACCAAAGCACCGTAACCGCCGATAAAGTTGACGCCGACCGCCTTGGCAGCGGCATCCAGCGTTTTGGCAAACCACACGGGGTCGGCGTCCGGTGCAGCGCCCAGCAGCATGGCGATGGGCGTTACGCTGATGCGCTTGTTGACAATGGGAATGCCATAGTCCGCGCTGATCTTGTTGACAACGGGAACCAGGTTCCCCGCCAGACGGGTGATTTTGTTATAGATTTTCTCACAGGCTTTTTTACCATCGGGATCAATGCAGTCCAACAGGCTGATGCCCATGGTAACAGTACGCACATCAAGGTTTTCTGCGGTCAGCATCTCGATGGTTTCCAAGATATCGCCGCTGTTCAGAATTTTCATCGTGTGCCCCCTTACACCTTGTGCATCGCGTCAAAGACTTCCTGCCGAGTCACAGTGACCTGCATTCCCATCTCCTGGCCAATGTGTCAAAGCGGGCGCGGATTTCGGCCGGTTCGCTTGCGCAGGCAGAGATATCCACCAGCATAATCATGCAGAACATATCCTGCAGGATACTCTGGGTAATATCCTCAATGTTGATGTTCAGCTCGGCACACACGCACTTACGCGGGCAACAACACCCACGGTATCGTGGCCGATAACAGTGATAACAGCTTTCATGACAGGCACCCCTCTTTATTATCAAAATTACGTTTATTATAGCAGATAATACCGCATTTGGGTAGCACCTGCCCAAATAAAAAGCAGAAAAATTGCGGCAAAGTAAAAAACTCTCTACCCCAAAGTGGGGCAGAGAGCTTGAAATTCTTCTGAATTATTCTTTTGTATGCGGATCCTGCGGCGGTACACCGTCCGTTTCCGGGGCGGCAAAACGCGGTTTGTCGGGCGGGTACTCGCCCTGCATGGCGGCTTCCATGCGGCTCAAGCGGGCTTCCAGTGCGCTGATGCGGTTGCTGAGCACATCGGGCAGCGCCTGCTGGTCCAGGTCGTCCGCCGGGCAGGATTGGCTGCCGCGCACGCGGACCACTTCGGCCGGAACACCGACCGCGGTGGTATTGGCCGGCAGATTTTTGAGCACCACACTGCCCGCGCCGACACGGACATTATCCCCGATATACACCGGGCCAAGCACCTTGGCACCGGCACCGATCAGCACGTTATTGCCCAATGTGGGGTGGCGCTTGCCGGAATCCTTGCCGGTACCGCCCAGGGTAACGCCGTGGTAGATGGTGCAGTTATCACCGATTTCTGTCGTTTCGCCGAACACGATGCCCATACCGTGGTCAATGAACAGCCGGTTGCCGATCTTGGCACCGGGGTGGATCTCGATGCCGGTCAGGTGGCGGGCCAGCTGGCTGATGAGGCGCGCCAGGAAGAAACACTTGTGACAGTACAAAAAATGTGCAATTTTGTGCGTTACCAGCACATGGAAACCGGGGTACAAAATGATGACCTCCGCCACATTGCGTGCAGCAGGGTCCTTGTCCCGGATGTTTTTTGCGTCTGCCCAAAGTCCCATCCAACTTACCTCATTTCGTTTGTGTCCTATCCCGAATATCCAAGGAAAACACTAGGATATCCTGAATTTTAAATATAGCACAATTTGCAGTAAAACGCAAGAATCAGACGGCGCTTCCCTGCGGTTTCTCCCCCGCCCGGCTTTTCCTTATGGCAACACCGCACAATTCCCACCTGACGGCTTAAGCACCGCTCCGGCGGCTGCGGCACTTAGAATTATGCGGTATTGCCTTATAAAATCTGCGCCCGGCAATGCATTTGCGCCGCAGTTATGCTACAATAGAACCAGAAAACCACACCGGGAGGGATACCAAAAATGACAGAAAAAACTCACGCAGTGCCAAACGGCGTAATCCACTACTGGATGAATGATTTCCAACCGGGGCGGGCGGTGCTGGTGTTCCTGCCCGGCCTGACGGCGGATCACCGCCTGTTTGACAAACAGGTCGAAGCGTTTGAATCCACCTATAACCTGCTTGCCTGGGATGCCCCCGGCCACGGCAAATCCCGCCCCTTTGTGATGGACTTCACCCTGACGCAAAAGGCCGCCTGGCTGCATGCCATCCTGCAGGCGGAGGGCATCACCGCACCGGTGCTGGTGGGGCAGTCGGTCGGCGGGTATCTTTCACAGGCGTACATTCAGGCTTACCCCGGCGAGGTGCGCGGCTTTGTTTCTATTGACTCCGCCCCGCTCAAGCGCAAATACATGAGTGACAAAGAGTTCTGGATGCTGAACCATATGGCCCCCGTTTACAGCGCCATGCCCTGGAAAATGCTGCGCAATGCCGCTGCGCAGGGCATTGGCATTACCGAATATGCCAACAGAACATGCGCGAGATGGTGGCCCAGTACAGCCGGGATGAGTTCTGCGGGCTGATGAAACACGGGTTCATCATGCTGGCCGGGGCCATTGGGGCAGACCTTGGGTACGATATCACCTGCCCCTGCATCCTGCTGTGCGGCGAGCACGACAAAACCGGCGCTACCAAGCGCTACAACCCGATGTGGGCTGCGGGCGAACATCTGCCGCTGACCTGGGTCAAGGATGCGGGGCACAATTCCAATGCCGATAATCCGGCCTTTGTGAATGAAGAAATCGAGAAGTTTGTAGCCGGGCTGCCGGGGTTAAGGACCGAACTGCAAGGGAGACTGACACCATGAAAATCGAACAGCAGGCGCAGACTCGGGCTTTCCTGATTCAATCATTCGGCAGCGTCAGGGTGGGAACGTACACAGCACTGCGGTCGGGGCTGCTTTGATGTCACGATTCAAAAATGCCTTTGGCGCACCGCCTGCGCCAAACACAGTTACCCGTGGCTGTGCCGCCTGTTTTGCGATGCTGACAATACACGGCAGTCTGAACAAAAATCGGCTTTACATTTACAAAAAAACTAAGTACCGGCGGCGACTGCTGCGGTTTCCATTTTTTCAAAAAGCAATCCACAGAAAATCATTGATCCTATATATCAAATAGTAAGGAGCGAGCCGAATGGAAAAGCGATACGGCATCTTGATACTTGGCACTTTTGCCTGTGCCGCATGTTTCCTGTTATCCGCCTGCGCAGGGCCAGCTGCGGAACAGTCATCCGTTCAGCCACCCTATGACGGGCAGACCCAGGATGCCGATGTCTTTATCGACATGCCGAACCTGCGCCAGTATGGCGGCTACACCTGCGGGACCACCTGCGTGCAGATGGTGATGAACTGGCTGGACCCATACCAGGCCGATTGGAACCTTGCCGCCTATGAGGAAGAACTTGGCACCAACGAGGAAGCCGGAACCCCGCCAGGCAGCATTGTCAGCTTTTTTGAGGAAAACAGCGTAACCGTCACGGCAAAGGAGAACCGAACCACGTCAGAACTGGCTTCGGCTCTGTACCAGGGGCACCCTGTGCTGCTCTGCATTCAGGCATGGGCCGCGGCAGAGGATGGCTACAACACCCAAAATTCCGATGATGCGGACACCTATTTGGCCGAGGGGCACTGGGTCATCTGTGTCGGCTACCAGAAGCAGGAGCTGGGTTATGTATTTTACTTTAACGATCCGGCGTGCGTTGGCTATTGCATAATGAGTGAGCAGGATCTGAACAACCGCTGGATCGATATGGATACTGAGGGAAATGTTTACGACCACTACGGCATTGAAATCACTGCGGACGGAACGAGTTATAACCCCGATGGGGTGTTTTATCTGGAATAGGCGGCATTTTCAATATGAAACCATCATCTAAAGCAGTCATGATTGGATGTATCAGCTTTTTTGTTTTCTTATATGGAAATCTTCTATTCGGTGGACTTGTTGGGTCACTGATTCCTGGTGGAGATGACTTTATAAACTCTTATTTTTACCCACTTTATACAGCAGTCACACTGTTAATCTCTCTCATTATTTCCTGCACATACTTGATTCTCAAAAAAATCAATCTGCTTTTAGACAAAATGGAAGAAAAATAAACTTGTGTTTCGCAAATCGGTGTTCAAGGAGGTCATATGAGTTTTACGATGTCATTGCTTCTCGCATACATAGTAATGGGTGTGGGAAGTTTTATTGCTTTTAAGCGAAAGCACAAAGCAATTGGTATAGCATTGCTGCTTGTAATAGTGCTTAGTGTCTTGATTTTGGGATACATGTGGATTCATTCGCCAATGTAACAATCGGAATTTAACGCTTAACGAGGAGGAATAAACATGGCAAAAAAAGAAGAAAGATTTGAAACTATATTTAGAGATGGAAGTTGGCTTAAAGATGAAGGAATTCGTCAAATCCTTGTAGATAAGAAGACTGGGGTTAATTACCTTTGTTGGAGCTCCGGATTTGGAGCCAGTATTACACCTCTTCTGGATTCGGAAGGAAAAGTCATAGTCACAAAGTAAAATCGGGAATTAAAGGATAAAACTAATGAAAATCAAAAAGGTAATTATAGGAGTCACTATCGGAATAACCGCAGCAATACTTTGGAGCGTTGTTTCATAAACTCATTAAATAGCATGGCTGGAATTGGAATCGGAATATGTCTGGGTATATCTTTTGGCATATCTGGCAGTCTTATTTTTTCAAAAAAAGATAAAGATAAGTGATGATACAACTTCGCGTTTGCGAAACGAAGTGAAGCAATGAAAGCCCCAGTGGGGCTTTCAAGCGACAGAACGGTCTTGCGATAGCAAGATGGAGGCTGCGCCCCGACAAGTTCAGGTTTGACGGAGTATGGATATGAAAATCCGAGAAGTGAATGAAAATAAAAAGCAGTTTATATCATTATTGTTATTAGCTGATGAACAGGAAAGCATGGTTGATCGCTATCTTGAAAAAGGAACTATGTATGTGCTTGAAGACAATGAAGTAAAAGCTGAATGTGTTGTCACCGATGAAGGTAACGAAATACTTGAAATCAAGAATATCGCAGTCGATCCGGAAAATCAGGGAAAGGGCTATGGCAAAGCACTAATTGATTTTCTTGCCAGTAAATATGCAGATGAATATTCTGTTTTGCAAGTTGGAACAGGTGACAGTCCATTGACGACACCATTTTATGAAAAATGTGGATTTGTTCGTTCTCACAAGATTCCCAATTTCTTTACCGACAATTATGACCACCCAATTTATGAGGGCGGTGTACAACTAATAGATATGGTATATTTGCAAAGACATATATAACTTCCAGTTTGCAGAGGTAATCATATCTTGAAAAAATATCAATGTCCTTGTTGTGGATATTTCACCTATAACGTTTCACCAGGCGAAGACTGCGGGTATATTTGCCCTGTCTGTTTTTGGGAGAATGACCCATTCATTGCTTCTAATGATGAACCAGCGACTCTAACCATGGAATAACACTGAATGAAGCAAAATTCAACTATTTACGATTCGGTGCCTGCGAAGAAGGCATGCTGCGTTATGTCCGTCCACCCCAAAATGATGAAAAGAGCGCTTTGAGATGAGAACATAAAACCTGCCCATATCAAACGTACTGCCATATCATAACTTTTTTACCACAATCAAATGTAGGAGGTTCCCAATGGAAGACAAAATCAAAGGTATCGCATTGCTATTGTTCGGCATTCTGCTCAGCTGCGCGCAGGATGGACTGAATGATACGATTTTTGCCAGCATGTCAGAGATTCCGTTTGCATTTGTCGGACTGTGCGTTGCATCGCTGGGCTCTGCCTTGTGTTTGGCAAATCAAAGGACAAATAACTGCCATTTTGTCCCCGGCCAGCCTGCTGCTTGCAGTTTGGCCTGTTCGTGTTATAATAGCTGTATACAAATTTGTCTGCCGTACCGGCAGCTGAATCAGGAGGATAACCCCATGCTAGATTCCCGCTGGGCGTCGATTGACGCATTTGCAGAAAATAACCGTGATAACATTCTACGTGATATTACCCGCCTTGTGGCTGTGCCGAGCGTTGAGGGCACGCCGGAGCCGGGCGCACCGTTTGGCAAAGGCCCCAAGGCTGCGCTGGACAAAGCCCTGGAAATTGCCGCAGAGCTTGGCCTGGACACCCACAACGCCGAAGGTTACATCGGCTGGGCGCAGACCGGCCCCATTGCAGACGGCCAGAAGTATCTGGCTACCATCACCCATACCGACGTTGTGCCGAGGGCAACGGCTGGGATGCTGACCCCTACACCGTGCGCGTGCGGGATGGCTGGTTGCTGGGCCGCGGCGTGGCCGACGACAAAGGCCCCAGCATTTTGTGCCTGTATGCCCTGAAATACCTGAAAGACAACGGCGTTACCCTCAAGTACCCCGTGCGAGCCCTGCTGGGTGCCAACGAGGAAACCAACATGCACGATGTAGACTATTTTGCCGCCCACTTTGAGCAGCCCGCTTTCTGCTTTACCCCGGACGCCGAGTTCCCGGTATGCAACGGCGAAAAAGGCGGTTTTGGCGGCGAGCTGGTCAGCCCCGTGCTGGAAAACGGTGTAATCGTTGATTTTGTGGGCGGCGTTGCCCACAACGCTGTGCCCGACCGCGCAGCCTGCACCGTCCGCCTGCCGGAAAGCGCCCTGAAACAGACCGAGGGCGTGACCTTTGAAGCTGGTGAGAACGGCACCACCATCATCCGCGGCTTGGGCAAAAGCGGCCACGCCGCCATGCCGCAAGGCACCGTAAACGCCATTGGGCTGATCGTTACCTGCCTGCTGGAAAGCAAGGTCTGCCCCCCGGCCGAGACCGCTTATCTGCAGGTGCTGCACACCCTGCACGCCACCACGGACGGCAGCGCCTTGGGTATTGCCGCCAGCGACGATGTGTTTGACCCGCTGACCATCATTGGCGGCACCATCGAGATGAAGGATGGCCGCCTGCGCCAGAGCTTTGACTGCCGCTACCCGACTTCCACCACCGCGGAGCACCTGACCGAAATGATGACCCAGGTGTGTGGCACCGCTGCCACGCTGGAGGATGTATCTTCCCGTGTGCCGTTCTACATTGCAGCGGACAGCCCGGCCATCCAAACGCTGATCACCACCTACAACGATGTGACCGGCGAAACAAAAAGCCTTTACCATGGGCGGCGGTACCTATGCGCGTCACTTCCCGTATGCCGTCAGCTTTGGCCCGGAGCATACCGACATTGAGCTGCCGGAATTCGCCGGTCCCATGCACGGTGCCAACGAGGGCACCCCGTTTGAAAAGCTGATTGAAGCGTTGAAGATTTATATTCTGGCTTTGCTGCGTCTGCAGGAGATTGAGCTGTAATTTGGGGTTGTGCGCTTTCCGGGCATCGTTTTGCGTTTGTTTTAGGCGTTGCGTTTGCCGCACATTTTCAAGTACCATCAAACCTAAAATTTTCTGATCGGCGCTTCTGCGCCGCGGTCCACCACAATTATTCTTTATTATTTATTCTTTATTCCTTAAGATCCCGCCGCCCCATCTCCAATTCCTACTTCTCATTCCTAATTTCTAATTCAACAAAAGCGCCCGATACAGAAAATCCGCATCGGGCGCTTTTTCAATCGCTAATTAAGTTATTGCTGTTGACTCAGGCGTTTACCTGGGAAGCTGCAACAGCGCAGGCAACGGTCATGCCAACCATCGGGTTGTTGCCGGCACCGATCAGGCCCATCATCTCAACGTGAGCGGGCACAGAGGAGGAACCAGCAAACTGGGCATCGCCGTGCATACGGCCCATGGAGTCGGTCAGGCCGTAAGAAGCCGGGCCAGCTGCCACGTTATCCGGGTGCAGGGTACGGCCCGTGCCGCCGCCGGAAGCAACGGAGAAGTACTTCTTGCCGTTTTCCAGGGCCACTTCTTGTAGGTGCCTGCAACCAGGTGCTGGAAACGGGTCGGGTTGGTGGAGTTACCGGTGATGGAAACTTCAACACCCTCAGCCTTCATGATAGCAACGCCTTCCAGAACGTCGTTAGCGCCGTAGCACTTAACAGCAGCGCGCTCGCCGTCAGAGTACGGGATGGTCTCAACAACCTTCAGTTCGCCGGTCTTGAAGTCGTAATCGGTCTTGACATAGGTGAAACCGTTGATACGGCTGATGATCTGGGCAGCATCCTTGCCCAGGCCGTTCAGGATAACACGCAGGGGTTCCTTGCGGACCTTGTTGGCGGTACGGGCAATACCGATTGCGCCTTCAGCAGCAGCAAAGGATTCGTGGCCAGCCAGGAAAGCGAAGCAATGGGTGTCCTCATGCAGCAGCATGGCACCCAGGTTGCCGTGGCCCAGGCCAACCTTACGCTGTTCAGCAACAGAGCCGGGGATGGTGAAAGCTTCCAGGCCTTCGCCGATGGCAGCAGCGCAGTCAGCAGCGCTCTTCAGCCGCGCTTGACAGCAATGGCAGTGCCAGGGTGTAAGCCCAGACGGCGTTATCGAAGCAGATGGCTGGATGCCGCGGATGATCTTATCGCAGTCGATGCCCTTGGCCAGCAGCATCTCGTTGCAGGCGTCGAGGCTCTCCAGACCGTTGGCCTTCAGGCAGGCCTCGATCTTGGGCATACGGCGATTCTGGGATTCAAAAGTTGCCATAATCTATGTTCCTCCCTCTCTTATTCTTCACGCGGTCGATGTACTTGACAGCGCCCTGCTCAGCAGAGAAGCGGCCGTAAGTGCCGATGTTCTTCTCGTAAGCTTCCTTCGGGTCCATGCCATGGCGGATTGCTTCCAGCATTTTGCCCAGACGGACGAACTGATAGCCGATGACCTGGTTGTCTTTATCCAGAGCGGTCTTGAGGATGTAGCCCTCGGTCAGCTCCAGGTAGCGAACGCCTTGGCCTTGGTGGAGAAGATGGTACCGGTCATGGAACGCAGGCCCTTGCCCAGGTCATCCAGACCAGCGCCGACAGGCAGGCCGTTCTCAGAGAAAGCGGTCTGGCTGCGGCCGTAAACGATCTGCAGGAACAGCTCACGCATTGCAACGTTGATAGCGTCGCAGACGAGGTCGGTGTTCAGTGCTTCCAGGATGGTCTTGCCGGGCAGGATCTCGCCAGCCATAGCAGCAGAATGGGTCATGCCGGAGCAGCCGATGGTTTCAACCAAAGCTTCCTCAATGATGCCGTTCTTGATGTTCAGGCTCAGCTTGCAGGTACCCTGCTGGGGTGCACACCAGCCCACACCATGGTATAGCCACTGATGTCCTCAATTTTATAGGCCTTGACCCATTCGCCCTCTTCAGGGATGGGAGCGGGACCATGCTTCGGACCCTTCGTGATCGGGCACATATTGTTGACCTGTGCGGAGTATTCGATCATAATATTCTCTCCTTTGCATTATTGTCGGAAGCCGGTGCCATTTGCACCGCACAAACATCAGCAAGCCTGCGCGGGGGCTGTGCGTTCCGGCCGTCCATTGTCAAGCTTTTCACAGCTAATTTTATTATACGAGGGTAGTGGCCTTTTTTCAAGATGTTAGTCTTTTCTAACCGTCTGTTTTTGATAAATTTTTCTTGCCATTTTCTGCATATTCAGCAAAACGCCGCCCCGTTTTGCCTGCGGGGCGGCGTTTTTCACCAGTCAAAAGAATTCTAAAATCTATTCCAATCGGCAGATTGGAAACGAAAGCGGGGTGCAGGAGCGCAGCACAGCCACAGTGCCCCCCTCCTTTGCTTTATCCCATCAGAAAGCCGAACAGCAGCGGCGCAATGCCGCTTGCCGCTGCCATGCACAACACAGCAGCCAGCACGGTTTTGGCAAAATACCAGGCGTTTTTTAGGCGGCAGCGGTTCCAGCTTTTGATGCTTTTTGCCGCGGGGCGCGGGGGCGGCGGGCTGCGG
>ENA-OQAA01001282-OQAA01001282.1-human-gut-metagenome-genome-assembly--contig:-NODE-1282-length-13320-cov-2.217312_pt1 | contig 13320 bp, 21 predicted proteins | sample MGYA00242489_ERZ504515 | MGnify/ENA primary metagenome ERZ504515 (study PRJEB26092, sample SAMD00036237) | human gut metagenome | host: Homo sapiens | study: EMG produced TPA metagenomics assembly of...
CACCACCTTCGGCACCATCCTTGAACGATGCAAGATTGACGACGAAGTTGTGCAGGCTGCATTTGACCGTTACATGGCCCTGCGTGCCGAGACCGGCCGCGATAAAAAGAACCGCACCCTGATGGACCTGGCCACCATCGGCGCCAAGGCCCTGAAACAGCGCGGCATCCTGCAGAACCTGGACGAGAGCGAAGAGATCAATGCCTGCACCGTCAAAATCAAGTGCGATGTGGACGGCGAATTGCAGGATTGGCTGTTCCTCTTCAAGAACGAGACCCACAACCACCCCACCGAGATTGAGCCGTTCGGCGGCGCTGCTACCTGCATCGGCGGTGCCATCCGTGACCCGCTGTCCGGCCGCAGCTATGTTTACCAGCCATGCGCGTGACCGGCGCAGGCGACCCGCTCAAGCCGGTTGCCGAAACCATGCCCGGCAAGCTGCCCCAGCGCAAGCTGGTTACCACTGCTGCTGCCGGTTATTCCAGCTATGGCAACCAGATCGGCCTTGCCACCGGCCAGGTTGCTGAACTGTACCACCCGGCTATGTGGCAAAGCGTATGGAGATCGGCGCTGTTGTGGGTGCTACCCCGGCCAGCCATGTCCGCCGCGAAGAGCCCCAGCCCGGCGATGTGATCATCCTGCTGGGCGGCCGCACCGGCCGTGACGGCATTGGCGGCGCTACCGGCTCCAGCAAGGCCCACAAGCTGACCAGCCTGGAAACCTGCGGTGCCGAGGTGCAGAAGGGCAACGCCCCATTGAGCGTAAGCTGCAGCGCCTGTTCCGCCGCGAGGACGCCTGTTGCATGATCAAGCGCTGCAACGACTTTGGCGCAGGCGGCGTTTCCGTTGCCATCGGCGAGCTGGCCGACGGCCTGAACATTGACCTGAACAAAGTTACCAAGAAGTACGAGGGCCTGGACGGCACCGAGCTGGCTATCAGCGAAAGCCAGGAGCGCATGGCTGTTGCCGTTGCCGCTGAGGATGCCGAAAAGTTCATTGCCCTTGCCAATGAGGAAAACCTGGAAGCCACCGTGGTTGCTACCGTTACCGAGGAAAAGCGGATGCGCGAGAACTGGAACGGCGTTGCATCGTGGACCTTTCCCGCGAGTTCCTGAACTCCAACGGTGCCGAGCGCCATGCCGATGTGCATGTTCTGCCCGGCACGGTATGGCAGCCCCAGTGGGCCGGTTCCACCTTTGCCGAAAAGCTGGAAAACCTGGTTGGCGACCTGAATGTTTGCAGCCAGAAAGGCCTGGGCGAGCGGTTTGACTCCACCATCGGCGCTTCCACCGTGCTGATGCCTTACGGCGGTAAATACCAGCTGACCCCCACCATGGCCATGGCTGCCAAACTGCCGGTGGATGGCGAAACCACCACCTGCTCCGGCATGGCCTGGGGCTTTAACCCCTATCTGACTGAAGCGGACCCCTACCGCGGCGCTTACATGGCCGTTGTGGAAAGCGTGACCAAACTGGTTTGCGCCGGTTTCCGCCACAAGGATATGTACCTGACTTTCCAGGAATATTTTGAGCACCTGAACACTGCCCCCGAACGCTGGGGCAAGCCGCTGGCCGCCCTGCTTGGCGCGCTGGATGCCAGATGGGCCTTGGTATTGCTTCCATCGGCGGCAAGGACAGTATGTCCGGCAGCTTTGAAGGCCTGGATGTTCCCCCCACGCTGGTCAGCTTTGCCACCGCCATTGGCAACACCGCCAACGTCATGAGCCTGAGTTCAAGAAAGCCAACAGCTCTGTTGTCATCCTGAAGCCGCAGTACAAGGACGGCATGCCGGAGATCGGCAGCCTGCTTTCCATCTACAAGATCGTGGAGCAGATGATCGACGAAGCAAGGTGCTGGCCGCAGCAACGCCGGGTTACGGCGGCATTGCCGAAGCACTGTTCAAGATGTGCGTCGGCAACCACGTAGGCCTGTCCCTGAGCCGCGATATCAACCTGGACGACCTGTTCAAGCCCTGCTATGGCGCAGTTATTCTGGAGCTTCTGGATGCTTCTGCCGGTGAATTCCTCGGTTCCACCACCGTGGATTACGTCATCAACGTCAACGGCGAAAACATCGACCTGCAGCACCTGCAGGATGTATGGGAAGCAAAGCTGCAGCCTGTCTTCCCCTACCTCAAGGCTGGCGAGGAAGTTAAATCCCTGGAATACAAGGTCAACTGCTTCCAGCGCGTTGCCCCGGCTGTGCGCCTGGCCACCCCGCGCGTTATCATCCCTGTGTTCCCCGGCACCAACTGCGAATACGACACTGCACGCGCATTCCGCCGCGCCGGTGGCGACCCGCACATTCTGGTGTTGAAGAACCTGACCCCCGCCGATGTTGCCGCCAGCTGCGAAGCCCTGGTGAAAGAGATTGACCAGAGCCAGATTCTGATGCTGCCGGGCGGTTTTTCCGGCGGCGATGAGCCGGACGCTCCGCCAAGTTCATCGCGGCGTTCTTCCGCAACCCCGCTGTGGCCGATGCCGTCAACCGTCTGCTGAACCAGCGTGACGGCCTGGCACTCGGCATCTGCAACGGCTTCCAGGCATTGATTAAGCTGGGCCTTGTGCCTTATGGCGAGATCCGCCCGATTACCGAGAACGACCCGACCCTAACCTTTAACACCATCCACCGCCACCAGAGCATGCTGGTGCGCACCCGCGTAGCTTCCAACAAGAGTCCCTGGCTGAGCGAATGCAATGTGGATGATGAACACCTGATCGCCATCAGCCACGGTGAAGGCCGCTTTGTCTGCAATGACGGCCTGTTGCAGCAGCTGATCAACAACGGCCAGGTTGCCACCCAGTATGTTGACCTGAACTGCGTGCCCACCATGGATATGCGCTACAACCCCAATGGGTCTGTGCTGGCCATTGAGGCATTACCAGCCGGACGGCCGCGTGTTCGGCAAGATGGGCCATTCTGAGCGCAGCGGCGACAGCCTGTACAAAAACGTTACCGGCGACAAGTACCAGCCGATTTTTGAAGGCGGCGTGAACTACTTCAAACTGTAAGACATGCTGTAAGAAAGGAAACCCGACCAATGGCACATGATCGTTATATTTCTCCGTTTTCCACCCGTTATGCTTCCGATGAGATGCAGTATACTTTCTCGGACGATAACAAGTTCCGCACCTGGCGCAGGCTGTGGATTGCGCTGGCCAAGGCTGAGCAGAAGCAGGGCCTGGACATTACCGATGAACAGATTGCCGAGCTGGAAGCCCACAAGGATGACATCAATTACGAGGAAGCCACTGCCCGCGAAAAGCTGGTGCGCCACGATGTCATGAGCCATGTTTACGCTTACGGCCTGCAGTGCCCCAAGGCAAAGGGTATCATCCACCTGGGTGCTACCAGCTGCTATGTTGGCGATAATACCGATGTTATCATCATGCGCGAAGGCCTGCAGCTGGTGCGCAAAAAGCTGATCGGCGTGCTGGCCAACCTGGCCGATTTTGCCGAGCAGTACAAGGATATGCCTGCCTGGCTTACACCCACTGCCAGCCCGCCCAGCTGACCACCGTTGGCAAGCGCGCTACCCTATGGATGAACGAGTTCTACATGGACCTGCAGGAAATTGACCACCAGATCAGCCAGCTGGCCCTGCGCGGCGTTAAGGGTACCACCGGCACCCAGGCCAGCTTTATTGAGCTGTTCAACGGCGATTCTGCCAAGGTCAAGGCAGTGGAAGCTGATGTGTGCGCCCAGATGGGCTTTGACAAGGTTGTGCCCGTCTGCGGCCAGACCTACAGCCGCAAGGTGGACTACAATGTGCTTTCCGCCATTGCCGGTCTTGCCCAGAGCGCCATGAAGATGGCCACCGACATCCGCCTGCTGGCCAACTTTAAGGAGATGGAGGAGCCGTTTGAAAAGAACCAGATCGGTTCTTCCGCCATGCCGTACAAGCGCAACCCCATGCGCTGCGAACGCATCTGCGCGCTTTCCCGCTACCTGATGGTGGATGTGCTGAACCCCGCCATCACCGCCGGCACCCAGTGGTTTGAGCGCACGCTGGACGATTCCGCCAACAAGCGCATCGCCATGGCTGAGGGCTTTTTGGCCGCTGATGCCATCCTGAACATTCTGCTGAATGTTTCGGACGGGCTGGTGGTTTACCCCAAGGTTGTCCGCAGCCGCGTGATGGCTGAGCTGCCGTTCATGGCCAGCGAGAACATCATGATGAAAGCCGTCAAGAAAGGCGGCGACCGCCAGGAGCTGCACGAGCGCCTGCGCGAGCACGCCGTGGCCGCTGCCGCTGTGGTCAAGCAGGAGGGCAGGCCCAATGATATGATTGCCCGCGTGGAAGCTGACCCTGCATTCGGTCTGACCCGCGAGGAGATCGAGGCCGAGCTGAGTCCCGAAGATTTCACCGGCCGCGCCCCGCAGCAGGTGGAAGAGTTCCTGGCCGAAGTTATCCGTCCCGTGCTGGACGCCAACAAAGAGGATCTTGGCCAGCATGTGGAGCTGAATGTTTGATTTATTTGGGCTTGAGGAATTATAAGATTACGATAGCATCATGATTGGATGAATAAGCGAAAGGCTGCTTCTTCGGTTGAAGGAGCAGCCTTTTTGAGTTTTAGGGGGATTATATTCCATCATACATCACGGCGGGATGAGGTCATTCCGCCCTACCGCACCGTAAATGATGGCTTTATTATCATGCTTCAAATCTCCCCCGCCGCCACATCGCCGGATTCTATGCATTGGGCAAGAGCGGTCTCATAGGGGATATCCCGCTGGATCATGGTCACATTATAGGTGGCAAAATGGTAGCCGTTTGCTTCGCAGGCGGCTTTTATTTTTTGCAGGGCGGGCTGTAAATCTTCCTGCTGGGGCTGCGATGTGGTTTGAATCGTGACCGCCAGCTTGGCCGGTACATGCTGCAGAATCTCCTTTTCAAACGGGGCGTCCAATGGCAGCCACTGCTGGTATTCCATGCCCAGATCAGAGATATTTTTCCCTGATTCATACGGCAGAATCACCATCACGCATTGCTGCTTTTCATCGTAGGGAATATCGTATTCCGGCAGGGCATCGACCAGGGCCGGTGCCAGGTCAGCCCGCGCTTCCTCGTCCATACGCCATGCAGTGTTGAGCCGGGCATCCACATACTGGGTGTGGTCAACGGTAGGGGTATCGCTGGTAAAGAGCCAGAAACTCGTTTCCACATAGAACCGTGTATCCCGGCTTTGCTGGGATTGCACGCTGACTGTATAGCAGAATCCCCGTATCGAACCTGCGTTTTCTGCCGTAAAAGTCTGGTCCGGGTAAAGTTTTTCCGCAAACTGTATGGCCCGGTGCATGGCCCAGCGCTCGCTGATGGGGTCGCCGTTGATGCAGTCAAAGGCCAGCAGCACCAAAGCAATCAGCACCGCCGCCAGAATGCCTGCCATCTTCCGCTTACTTTTCACTTTCATGTTTTTTCTCTCCTTTCCCGCTGGCATAGTTCAGCAGCCAGCCAATCAGGCAGCCAACGCCGCACAGCCCCAGCATAAAAACGCTGTACACAATTAGGGTGACCGGGTACTCCATCAGGGTGGCCCCATACTGCCAATAGCGCACGAAGGTCCGCAGCAGCGCGCAAAGGGCAATGCCCTCCCCCACTGCCATCAGCAGCTTCCACATCTGGGGGTCCTGATACACGGCCGCAGCACACACAAACGGGAAAATCAGGATGATCCAGTTGGAATGTTCGCCGTAACTTGTCAGCACCCCAAAGCCCATGCCCAGCGCTGCAAACATCAGCAGGCCGGTATTGTATTTGTGGCGGATTTTTGCAGCAGGCGGGCATCATCGGGTGCGGGCAGGCTTTGTGGCAGGGCCCGCCCGCCGTCCGCCTGCCACAGGGTGCGGCATTCCGGGCAGGTTTGCAGGTGGCTTTTACCAGCGCTTCACTTTCCGGGCTGGCAACGCCATCCTGCACCAGCGGGATCAAATCCCGCAGACCGCGCAGGGAATTTCGGTTTCTGCTTTTCCCTGTTCTGCTTGCCGGTTTGTTTCTTTTTCTTGCGTCATTCGTCGTATCCCTCCTTTTGCAGGGTTGCTTTCAGCCAGGCGCGGGTACGGTGCTCCACCACCCGCGCGGATGCTTCGGTTATTTGCAGTTTTTGGGCAATTTCCTGGTACGAATACCCCTGCGCCCGCAGGTATACCACGCTGCGGGTGCGCTCGTCCTTTTGCTGCAGCAAAGCCTGCACGCGGCGCAGCTTTTGGCGGGCGGCGGTGGTTTCGGCCAGGGCATCATCGGTTATGTAGCGTTCCATCAAATCGTCCAGGCTGACGGACTGGTGCCGCCTGCGCAGCTTTCCAGCCAGATATTGCGTGCAATGCCAAACAGCCAGGTTTTTACCTCGCACTCTCCACGGAAAGTGGGCAGCCGCTTGATGACCCGCACAAAGGTTTCGCTCAACAGGTCTTCCGCCTGCACAGGGTCGTGGGTCAAAAAGCAGAGGTAGCGGTACAGATCCATCCGGTAGCGCCGGTACAGTTCCTCCAGCTCCGGCAGTTTCATGCTTTGGCCCACCTCCTTTCGCTTTGTTCAGGCGCCTTACATGATATTGGTGGCTGCGGCCGCCGTTTTGTTACAGGCAGCAATAAAAAAAAGTCCTGCCGCACCGCTTGGAAACGGCATCGGCAGGATCGGTTGTTCTTTTATTCCTGGCTTTGGGTGTCATCTTGGGGCGCATCGGCAGTCAGGTCTGCACCATCTGCCGCTGCATCGGCGGCAGCATCCGTGGTATCCTCTGCCGGGGGTTCCGGGGTCGGCTCCGGAGTGGCCACAGGGTTTTCCGCCGGCAAAAAGCGCGGCTGAATGGTGCCGTCCGTCTGCTGGTCCGAAACATCCAGCGTACCGCGGTCACTGCTTGCCAGGCCATCGCCACCAGTATCCAGAATGATATAGGCGGCAAACCGGATCTTGTAATCCAGATTGTTTGCCGTGCCCAGCTGAACCGACACACGGCCCTGATACAAAAAGCTCAGCTCGGTCATGTTCTGCATGGTCAGCACCGTGGTGCCATCCAGCAGGCCATACTGGTCCAGTTCGCCCAGCAGTTCGTTCAGCACCTCGTTGGGGGTTTCCTGTGGCGTATCGGCTTCGTCTGCATTTTCCGGCGTTGCAATGCCGCTTGGCATGGCCGTTGCCAGGGCGGTCGGCTCGCTGGGGGCATCCAGTGTCAGGAAGCTGCCCGGCGTGGTGGCCGCGCCCTCTGGCAGCAGGGCATCCAGCTGCACCAGATTATCCGGCTCTGCCGGCTCCACACGCAGCACTTTCAGCTGTTCGCTCAGCACCAGCCAGCTGCCGGAATACTCCATCTTAAAGCGTTCCACCGCAGGCTGCACCCGGATAATCACGGTGCCGGGGGCCTGGCGGGTGACGACTGCCACATCCAGGTACGGCATCTGCGCCAACAGCTGGTCAGATTTTTCTTTGGTGGAAAAACCGTACAGGTTATCCCCCACCTGAATGCCGGTTGCATCGATCAGCTGTTGTTCGGTATAAATGCCGGTATTGGCGGGGGTGGTGCGGTCCGCATTTTCCACCCGGAAATCCGTCACCTTGAACAACAGGTTGATGGAAAGCACAATGCCGACCACCAGCACTGCCAAAACGCACAGCACCCCGATGATGGCCTTGCGGCGGCGGATTCGCAGCTGTTCCGCGCGGGTAACGCGGCGCTGCACCTGTGGCGCGCTGGAACGGTACCCCGGCTTTTGGGGGTTCTGTTGGGGGCGGGAGCGCTTTTGCTGCTGTTTGGGCGGCTGGCGTTCGGGCTGTTTTGCGGGACGCTGGCCGCTACCCTTTGGCCGCTGCTGGCTGCCCGCCGGACGGCTGCTGCGCTGCGGCGGGGCGCTTTTGGTGTTGCGATGGCTGGGCTGACCCTTGCGGGAGGTACACTTTTTTTCTGGTTTCGGCTGCGCTGATTGCGGTCCATGGGGTGTACCTCCTTTCTGTGTTTCAGCTTTTATTTGCTGCCGGTTTGTTCCGGCAGGTTACTTTCCGTTCACCAGTTCCAGCAGCTTTGCGGTGATCAGTTCCAGGCTCTTGGGGTTGCCCAGGGTCTTGGCGGCGGTGCCCATGGCCGTCAGTTTGCCGGGCTCTGCCAACAGGGCATGCACGGTTTCGATCAGCTTGATACCGGTCAGGTCTTTTTCTTCAATCACAATGGCGGCACCGGCGTTTTGCAGCTCCAGTGCATTGTAATACTGGTGGTTTTCGGCCACATTGGGGCTAGGGATCAGGATGGACGCGCGGCCCATGGCTTCCAGCTCCGCCAGTGTCAGCGCACCGGAGCGGGAAATAACAAGGTCCGCCGCGGCCAGCAGATCCGGCATATTATCAATGTATTCTTTTACACAAGGTTGGCACCGGGGGCAAAGTGGTTCTTGGCTTCCAGGTCCTCAAACAGCTTTACGCCGCGGCTGCCGGTGGCGTGCAGGTGCAGCACGGGCAGATCGTTTGCCTGCTCCCACGCGCACAGCTCTGCCACAACCTCGTTGATACGGCGGGCCCCCAAAGAGCCGCCGAAGCTCAAAATCACGGTGCGGTCCCCCGCGTGCACAGCAGCACGGGCGGCGGCGCGGTCACGGTTCAAAATTTCTGGGCGGACAGGGTTGCCAACCACAAGGGTCTTCTCCGGCGCGCCAAGCTTTCCACCGCAGCGGCGGAAGCGGCAAACACCACGTCCACATCCTTGGCCAGCAGCTTGTTGGTCACACCGGGGAATGCGTTCTGCTCATGGATGGCGGTCTTGATGCCCTTTTTGGCGGCGGCGCGCACCACCGGGCCGCTGACATAACCGCCGCAGCCGATGACCAGATCGGGCCGGACCTCTTTCAGGATAGCCGCCGTGCGCGGGCCGGACAGGGCCAGGTGGTAGAGCGCTACCACGTTGCGGCCCACGTTCTTCAGGGTTGGCTTGCGCTGGAAACCGTTGATCTCAATATGGTGGAACGGGTACCCTGCCTTGGTTACAAGGCCGTACTCCATACCCTCTTTCCGCCCGGCAAAGTGGATTTCGGCCGCGGGGTCCGCCGCCTTTAAGGCTCCGGCAATGGCAAGCGCCGGTTGATATGGCCGGCTGTGCCGCCGGCAGCAATCAAAACACGCATAATGGTTCCTCTTTTCTCCGTAAAATCGAACGTTTATGTTATGGCAATACCGCATAATTCTAAGTGCCGATACGGCGAGCGAGGTGCGGCAGCTGCTAAGCCAAAAGCGCAGATAATACTTTGTGTATTATCGAGTATTTTGGCAACGCAGATGCCGTGCCGCAGCCGCCGGAGCGGTGCTTGAGCGTTAGGCGGGAATTGTGCGGTATTGCCTTAAGTGTGGAAACGGGGATTAGGCAAGTGCTTCGCAGATGCCATCGTACAGCGTCTGGGCAGCCTCGGCGGAATCATACTGATCGTAGCTGAAGCCTTCAAACACATCGCTGTACACGCCATTGGTCTCGTCCTTCAGGGAAGTGCTCTCGTAGCAGGGGTCGAACGGCTGGTCAACAAAAGCCATAACCTTGGTGTTGGCTTCCAGAATCAGCTCGTTGACAGCACCGGCCTCCTTGGCGTATTCCTGGCCGGCCTTGGAGCAAACCATGCCGCACTGGGTGCCCATGATGGAAGCGCCCTCTTTTTCGTTCAGGATGAAGTTGATCAGGGCAGCAGCCTCAACAGGATGCTCGCAGCTCTGGGTAACAGCCATACCCATGGAAACCTTGGCAAAACCGCCGTTGGCAGCCTCGCCCCACTTGATTTCGTCGCCAACAACGAACTCAGCGTCGTCGGGCAGGTTCTGGCTTGAACTCAGTGCGCTGGAGTCCCAGGTGAAGATGCCGGCGTACTTGCCGGTGATCCAGGCCTGACCATCGGTGATGTTCTTATCGCCGGCGGCGTTCATGGTCTTCAGGTCGGGCATCACGTGGTTATCTTCCAGGCTCTGGATCCATTCCAGACCTTCCTGCAGCTGCTCAACGGTGTAGTTCAGGGTGCTGTCGGTAACCCAGGCTCGCCGTACTTGCTTTCCAGGTAGAAGGTCATCATGATCATGCGGTCCAGCGTGGTGGCAGCCAGCGGATAGTAGTCATCGCCCAGCTTTTCCTGGAAGGTCTTGGCGGCGTCCAGCAGCTCCTGCTCAGTAGTGGGGTAGTGGTCCAGGCCAGCCTTCTTGAAGGTTGCCATGTTCCAGTAGAAAATACGGCCGGCCATAGCAACGGGAACAGCCTGCAGGGAATTAGCCACAGTGCAGGCATCCAGAGCGTTAGAGGGGAACTGGGTCAGATCCAGCACATCGGAGTAATCGTTCAGGTTGACGAAGCTCTGACCCTTGCCGGAGTACTGGAACAGCCAGTTCCAGTTGACCTGCATCACGTCGGCAGCGTTGCCGGCAGCCAGGGCAGTGGACTGAGCTTCCTCCCAGCCGTTCCACGGGCCGTAAGTGCACTCAACGGTGATGTTGGGGTATTTTTCAGTGAATGCCTTGCAGGCAGCCTCGTATGCAGCCTGGCGGGCATCGCCGCCCCACCAGCTGATGGTCAGGGTGATGGGATCGGTGGTGTTGATGGTGTGAGCTCGGTAGCAGCTCGGTAGAGGTGGAAGCAGCTTCAGAAGAAGCGGCCTCGGAAGAAGCTGCGGTGCTGTTGGCAGCGGAGCCGCCGCAGCCTGCCAGCAGGCCAGCAGCCATAACGCTGGCCATTGCAAGGGCGATTGCCTTTTTCATTGTTTTAGTCCTCCTAAAAATGTTCATATAACGAGCGGCCTGACAACTGACCGCTTCATTCAACGCTATTATAATAACAAATTGTGAACATCAAAAAATATCCAAAATAGTGTGTAAATCATGAAAACAAACAAATATTGCTTTAATTGAATGGGCAAAAAATCAACTCATGTCAAAACATACGAACTAAAGCAAAACTATTTGTGCATAATGCTGAGATAGCCCAAACCTGTATCTAATAAAGATTGCGGCAAAATCTTGCATAAATTGAGGCGATTTGTGCGTATTTGTATATGTTGCAAAACGGTTACAACAAAATTATAGGGGAAAACGTGTAAAAATGCTGAATGAATCACAGAAAACAAACGCACAAATTCGGCAACGCAAAAAATGTACGCAAACGCACTTCTTTTGCGCATTCGTGCAAAATTTGCAATGGGAAGAAATACAGTATGCTAAAAATGTTCGCGATGGCAAAATGTGTGCGAAAAATGGAATGGAAATTGCTGCACATAAAACATATCTTGTATATGCGGCCTTTTGGTGCTCTGAAAATTGCGCCGCAAAGTGTTGGAAACAAAAATGGCACAAAAGCGGTGCTGCAAGGCTGGGCAGCGGCTTTTGTGCCATATATGTTGTCATTTACTTAAGGCAATACCGCATAATTCTAAGTGCCGATACGGCGAGCGAAGGTACGGCAGATGCTAAGCCAAAAGCGCAGATAATACTGGATGTCTTATCGAGCATTTTGGCAACGCAGATGCCGTGCCGCAACCGCCGGAGCGGTGCTTAAGCCGTAAGGCGGGAATTGTGCGGTGTTGCCTTAGTTATTCGTATAATATAGCCCTCTTGTAAACTCGCCGTCAAAGGGCTGCTGATGGAAAAGATGGGTCAGGACCTCTTCCACGCGGTCGGCAGGTTCCAGGGTGAACGCGGCCACGGCAAGGTCCACCGGCATTTCGGTCAGGCGGTCCCCCATATAAAGTGGTACAGGGTTAAACACGGTGCGCATTCCGGCGCTGCCGGGGGCGGAGGCACCGCACCGGGAATCCCGCCCTTTGCGTCCCGCAGTTTGCCCTTGTGGGTGCAGTCCGCGCAGCTGGTGCGTACATTGCGCAGCGGGCAGGCGCGGGTCAGCATCAGGGGCAGGTGGCCATAGCACAGGGCAGCGGTGGGCACCGGGGTGCCGTCTTTCTGCCGGGGTGCCACAGCACGCATGGCGGTCAGGGCCGTTTCAGGCTGCACCAGCAGGCCACAGGCACCCAGGCACACATACTCTGCCGCAGACATTGGGTTGGTTACATTCAGCCCCAGCCGCCGAACACCGGCAGGGGAGAGGCATACCCAAACTGCGCCAGATTGTTTGCAACCACACCCGCAAAGCCGGAACCTTCCAGCGCAGCCAGGCGGCGCATGGTATCCGGTTCCACAGTGCCGAAAGCAGCGCGGGGCAGCTCCAGCAGCGTTTTGCAGCGCAAGGGCTGCGGCACAGCGTCCGCTTCCCGGATGGGCAGGATCAGGTAGCGCAGCTTGGCCAGGTATTCGGCACCGGGCAGCTGGGCAGCGGTTTCAAAACGGGCGGCCAGCTGGGGTATCATGCCTACTTCGTGCTCGGCGTATTCCGGCAGGGTGATTTCCTTTGTGGCCAGGGGCGCAGGTTCACTGCGCTTTTGCAGCAGCTTGTCCAGCGCTTCGCGGCGCATCTCATTCCAGGCGGAGCCGGGCAAAAATCCGGGGCCGCCCTCGCCGCAGGCAAACTCAACCCCGGCGCAGGTGAACGGCGTACCGCCGGTTTTGCCCAGGGCACGCTCAATGCCGGGGGCGGGGTCTTTCTGTGCGGGCTGCGGTTCATCGGCGCTGTACACATTGACACGGCTGCCGTTGTCGTCGAAAGCTGTCAGCTTGATGCCGCCGTCCTCAACACCGCCGCTGACGCAGAAATGCACCGGAATGCGTTCCAGTTCGCGGCGGAACAGCTCGCGGGCTTTCGGCGTGGCGGCGCGCGTAGCGGCTGCATCGGCTTCGGTGCGCACGCCAAACATGGTGCCGTCATTGCGGCCTACCAGATAGGCATCACTGAAGCCGGAGCGGGAGAAAATATCCCGCAGCAGCGCTTCATCATAGGGCTGCCCGGCGCGGGCTGCGCGGCAGGCCGTTACCGCAGCGGCGGCATATTCCGGCGTGCGCAGGCGGCTTCAATTTTAATGCTGGCAACCCCGGCGGCTTTCAGCTGGGCCATGTGGGGCACAAGGTCCATGTCTTTCAGCTCAGGTGGCAGGCTTTGCCCGGCTGGCCGGGGCGCAGGCCGTTGGTAGCATCAAACGGCAGGCGGCAGGGACCGCGCAGGCACCGCGATTGCCGCTGCGCCCGCCCAGGAACGCGCTCATCATGCACTGGCCGCTCATGGACATGCACATCGCGCCGTGTACAAACACTTCGCATTCGATCGGGCTTGCCTTTACCACGGCTTCGATCTCCGCCAGGCTCAGCTCACGGGCCAGAATGGCGCGGGAATACCCCAGCTTTGCCAGCATCTTGGCGCCCTCTGCGGTGTGGATGCTCATCTGGTAGAGCCGTGCAGGCGCAGGCCAGGCGCAATGCTGCGCACCAG
>ENA-OQAA01001283-OQAA01001283.1-human-gut-metagenome-genome-assembly--contig:-NODE-1283-length-13313-cov-2.823677_pt1 | contig 13313 bp, 17 predicted proteins | sample MGYA00242489_ERZ504515 | MGnify/ENA primary metagenome ERZ504515 (study PRJEB26092, sample SAMD00036237) | human gut metagenome | host: Homo sapiens | study: EMG produced TPA metagenomics assembly of...
TGATTACATATGAGCAGTTGCAAACAGAGATACAGGCAGAAGTAAATATTCTGGAGAAGAAATCTGGAAAAACGCTGTCATTTATGCGGGGCGGCAACAAAAGAAAAATTTATGGGAGATAAGGAAGTAATTTTGGAGGTTACAGAAAATCTCCTGTCAAATGCGCTCCGCTATGCAAGGAAAGAGGTAGAAATCAAAGTGTACCTTACCGCCTCAGAATTAAAAATCAGGGTAAAAGATGACGGAGCAGGATTGCAAGCAGACAAAGAAGAGGTTACGAAGCTGTTTTATCAGCAGAATATAAAAGATAGCCTAAAACACACAGGAATGGGAATGTATATCAGCAGATTGTATTGTGAAAAACATGGGGGACAGTTACTTTTGGAAAATGAAGAGAATGGAGGCGCTGTAATAACAGCGGTATTTCATCGGATTGCGTAAGCAGTCCGATTTTTTTCTTTATAGGAAACTTCTTTGATTGTCTTTTTGTTGTGATTTGTGCTATATGCTGGTGATAACAAAGAGAGGAGGCAAATCTATGATTGCTATTTTTAAAAGAGAGGTTAAGAATTATCTCAAGAGACCTTTATTTTGGATTGGTATTGTGCTTGTTATTTATGGAGTATTTAACACAACAAGCCCATATCTGACCACACACTACCTGGCGCCAGGAGAGAAAATCGTCAATGACTATCCTGATACCATTCATCTTGCTGAGGTGTATGAAGATATATTCCTGCCAGTCCAGGAAAACACCGGGAATTATGGCATGAAAAGGTAAAAGAATCATTACTTGAAGATGGAGAAATGTCAGATTCAGAGGTGCAAGAAGTGATTGAAAAACTGGAAGATATGGATTTGAAAGAAGCCTATGCGTATCTGGAAAAAGAATATGATTGGTATGGGGCAAGATATCTGTATGAGGATACTACTTACTATAAAGGCTCACCAGAAGAAATTAACGCATATCTGGATAAAAAACTGGAAACAAAGACTTTTTCTTTTTACTATTCCAGGAAGTTTGCCGATTTTACCGGTCTGTTTATGGGATTTTTTGCAACAATCCTGTTGTCTGTTTTGTTTTTGCAGGATACGCGAAAACATACTTATGAACTGCTCCACACAAAACCAATTTCTGCCGGAAAGTATGTCCTGGGAAAAGTAAGCGCAGGATTTGCAGTTTGTCTGCTGGTTCTGGCAATTTTGAATGTGTTGTTTTGTCTGCTGTGTTTCGTCTATACAAAGGACAGTGGGTTTGAAGTAAGATTGTGGGATTTTCTGGTTTCTACTGCACTTTATATAGTACCAAACATGTTGATGATTGTAAGTGTGTATACCTTGATTTCACTTTTATTTAAAAATCCACTTCCAGGAGTGCCACTTTTGATTCTTTATATGGTGTATTCCAATATGGGAGGAAGAAATGCAGAAGGAGTTTATGGGTATTGGGGCAGACCTTTGGCAATTATGGTACGATTTCCAGGACAGTTTTTTGATACAACTGTGCCACCCATGGCATTTGTAAATCAAAGCTTTCTAATCCTTGCATCTGTGGCAATTATTCTGATTTCTATTCAGATTTGGAGAAGGAGGCGGATATAAATGAACAGAGAAATGAAGATTATGCTGCCATTTTATAAGGTTGCTTATGCGGTTTCTTTTGTTGTGATTTTAAGTCTGATTCGTGGTGTCACTTATACCCACGAAGTAGGGCTTGCAATAGAAGCACCTTTTGCAATATTGACCGCTGTTTTTTGTGCAGATACCTATGTGCAGGAAATCAGGAGTAAGCGTTTTGAAGTTCATAGACTCTATCCCTTAAAAAATAGATTTTTTTTCTATGACAAAGCGGCTGGTAATACAGGAACTGTTTTTATTGCTGCTTGCAGTGGCAGGATATGGGATGTTTTTTATTTTTCAAAAACCAATGACACACCCAGGAACAAAAAGTGAATGGACACAGTTTACAGTTTACTTTTTTGCAATTGCTGTCACAATATTCTTTTGGGGCGTATTAGCCAATACTCTGTCCATGATTTTTCGTAATATGTGGATGGGAATTGGAGGATGTCTTTTTATATGGATTGCAACAAATTCCACAGGTGGAGATAAGCTTTTGGGAGCATGGAATTTGTTTTCCTATTCCTTTAGAAACATCGAAAATGTCGCCGATTTTACGTGGATGTATGGAAAAGTCTCATGCCTTTGTATTGGATTGATTTTATTGGCAGCATTGCCGGAAATTATAAGAAAGAGAGGATAAATATATGAGTGTTCGTATTGAGGATTTAACGGTAAAGTTTAGGAATGGTGTAACAGCCATCAATCATGCGGATTTAGAAATTCCCAGGGGAATCTTTGGATTGCTGGGGGAAAACGGAGCGGGTAAGACCACTTTTATGAGGGTATTGACTACGATATTAAAACCTGCAAGTGGAACGGTCACCTTGGATGGGATTTTATACAGCGAAGGAAATTATGAGAAAATCCAAAGAAGAATAGGATATCTTCCACAGGAAATTGAGCTTTATCCTAATTTAACGGTTCAAGAATGTTTGGAATATATGGGCGATTTAGCAGGAGTTCCGAAGGTGGAATGCAAGAGGCGGATTCAATATTATCTGGAAAAGACTAGCCTTACAGACCACAGGAAAAAGAAAATGAAACAATTATCCGGTGGTATGAAAAGAAGAGTAGGTTTGATTCAAGCACTTTTAAATGAACCGGAATTTCTGATTGTGGATGAACCGACTACAGGATTAGATCCGGAGGAACGTATTCGTATTCGCAATCTGCTGGTAGATTTTTCTGAAAACAGAACGGTTTTGTTTTCCACCCATGTGGTAGAGGATTTAGCGGCTACGTGTAACCAACTGGCCATTATGCATAAAGGTGATTTTTTATATGCTGGTTCTATGAAGAATTTGGCAGAAGAAGCACAGGGGAAAATTTGGATTTGTAAAGTGCCGGATGAGGCAAAGGCAAGAGAAGTAGAATGTAGATATCGTATCACATCAAAACAATACGTAGAAGACGGATTGCAGCTAAGAATTATTTCGGAAACACCTCCAGAAATGGAATGTATATCTGTTCCGGCAACATTGGAGGATGCATATATTTATGTGACCAATCAAAAAATGAAAAAGAAGTAGAGGTGGGATTTTTTTTTGTTTTTCTGATATAATGAAAAGAAAGTTCGGTATGAAATATATGGACGAGGTGATGAAATGGAAAAACGAAAAAAGAAACTTCCCATAGGAATTGAAAATTTTAAGGAACTACAGAAAGAAGATTTTTACTATGTAGATAAAACAAATCTTATTAAAGAACTTCTTGCAGGATGGGCAAAGGTGAATCTTTTTACGCGCCCCAGGCGTTTCGGAAAGTCTTTAAATATGAGTATGTTGAAAAGCTTTTTTGAGATTGGAACAGACAAAGAGCTTTTTAAAACGTTAAATATCGCAAAAGAATCGGCTCTTTGTGAGATGTATATGGGCAAATTTCCTGTAATATCCATTTCGCTGAAAGGTATGAATGCAGATTCCTATGAGAAAGCACTGGAAATGGCGGTTCAGAATGTACGTGGGGAAGCGAGGCGGTTTCAATATCTGCTAGACAGTGACCGACTTACTTCTTACGATAAGGAAGCATTTGTGGAGTTGTTGCAGAAGAACATGACAGAAGGGACTTTATGCACCAGTTTGAAAATTCTGTCCGAATTACTGGAAAAGCATCATAGCTGTAAGGTGATTCTCCTTATTGATGAATATGATGTGCCTCTGGCAAAAGCTTTTGAGCGTGGTTATTATGATAAGATGGTGTTGTTTATTAGGAATATGCTGGAACATACATTGAAAACAAACGATAGTTTGAAGTTTTCCGTTTTGACAGGTTGTATGCGTATTTCTAAAGAAGTATTTTTACAGGGTTAAATAATTTGAAAGTTTTGTCTATTGCAGAAGTACAGTTTGATGAGGCATTTGGATTTACAGACAGTGAAGTAAGGGAAATGTTGGAATACTATGGTTTTTCGCAGCATTATGAAGAGGTAAAGGAATGGTATGATGGTTACCAGTTTGGAAGTGTAGAAGTATATTGTCCATGGGATGTTATTAATTATTGTGATGCATTGCAGACAGATAAGAGTTCTCAACCTCGGAATTATTGGTCTAATACCAGCAGCAATGAGGCGGTCAGACGCTTTATCCGAGAATCTGATAAAGCGTCTGTGAGACGGGAGATTGAGCGTCTGATAGCAGGTGAAACAATTACGAAAGAAATCCATCAGGAGTTGACATATAAAGATATGTATGATTCCATTGATAATTTATGGAGTGTTCTGTTTACAACAGGATACCTTACGCAAAGAGGAAAATCGAAGGAAAACTGTTTTCAGCTTACAATTCCGAATATGGAGATTCGCAATATTTTTACAACACAGATTATGGACTTTTTTAAAGAGAACGTATCAAAAAATGGAGATGCTTTAAGAAAATTTTGTGAAGCTCTGAAAAATGGAAATGCAGAAGATGTAGAAAAACAGCTTTCTGAATATCTGAGGAAGACAATCAGCATTCGCGATACTTTTGTAAAAAAGCAGATGAAGGAGAATTTTTATCATGGTATGTTACTGGGCATTCTGGGATTTGAAGATACCTGGAGTGTTTCCTCTAATCGGGAATCCGGGGATGGATACAGTGATATTTTGGTGGAAACAGATGATGGAGAAACTGGCATCTTATTGGAATTAAAATATGCAGAAGATGGAAATCTGGATGCTGCATGTGAAAAAGCCCTGAGGCAGATAGAGCGGAGAAAATATGAGGAAGCATTATTAGATGAGGGTGTGATTCACATTTTGAAATATGGAATTGCATTTTATAAAAAGCGTTGCTGTGTAAAAATGGCTGGTGTGGAAAATAATTAAATTTGCAGAAAAGGAATATTTATACCGTTCTAACTCAACCGCTGAGCTGGAACGGTATAAATATTTTTTCGTGAACGGATTCCCGTTGTTATCATTACCTCAAAAACATCCGTAAAAATTTTTCATGAATCTTCTGATAGGGCTGATACCGCATAGGCAAGTCTATCCAGGTTTTCTTATCCACAATACTTTTATAATGAGAGAAGGTCTGGAAACCATCTTTTCCATGATAAGAGCCCATACCGCTTTCTCCAAAACCTCCAAAGCCCATCTCACTGGTAGCCAGATGAATAATGGTATCGTTGATGCATCCGCCTCCAAAGCTGCACTGAGAAGTTACTTTTTTGCAATTTGTCTGTCCGAAGTAAAGAGATACAGGGCAAGAGGATGCGCCATGGAATTTATTTTCGCAATAGCGCTGTCCAGGGAATCATAGGTGAGTACCGGAAGCACAGGACCGAAGATTTCTTCCTGCATAACAGGATCCTCAAAGGTCACAGAATTCATAAGGGTCGGTTCAATTTTTAATAAATCTTTCGCAGAGTTTCCTCCATGAACTACCTTTTCCGGCTGAATAAGTCCTGAAATTCTGGAAAAATGTTTTTCGTTGATGATCTTTCCGTAAGCCTTATTGGAAAGGGGATGGTCTGTAAACTGCAGGGAGATTTGTTTTTTTAGTTCTGCTACAAGGGCATCCTGAATAGAAGCATCGCAGTAAATATAATCAGGAGCTACACAGGTCTGACCGCAATTTAAAAATTTACCGAATACAATCCGTCTGGCTGCCAGTTTCAGGTTGGCAGATTTTTCCACAATACAGGGACTTTTTCCGCCTAATTCTAAGGTGACAGGGGTAAGGTGTCGGGAAGCGCTTTTCATAACCTCACGCCCTACATTTTGGCTTCCGGTGAAGAAAATATAATCAAAATGTTGCTCCAGAAGACAGGTATTTTCCGCACGTCCGCCCGTTACCAAGGCAACGTATTCGTCCCGGAAACAATCCTGTATGATTTTCTCCATAATTTTACCGGTATTTGGAGAATAGGCGCTTGGCTTTAGAATGACTGTATTTCCAGCGGCAATGGCATCTACCAGAGGGTCTATGGTAAGAAGAAAGGGATAATTCCAGGGGCTCATAACCAGAACCACACCATAAGGGGATGGTTTTTTGTAGCTTCTGGAGTGAAACTGAGCCAGAGGTGTGTGGACTGTTTTTTCTTTTGCATAGGAGCGGATATGCTTCAGCATATAATCGATTTCACTGAGCACCAGACCCACCTCGCACATATAGCCTTCAAATCGGCTTTTCCCAAATCTTGTTTTAAAGCATGGATAATGGCAGTTTCTTGTCTTTGTATACATGATTTCAGCTTTTTTAATGCATGGATTCTGTAGTTGACATCCAGAGTTACACCTGAATAAAAAAAATGGCGTTGTTTTTTCACAAGTATTTGAATTTCATGTTCCGTCATATTTCCTGTACCTCACTTTTCATTTTTGATTCATGTTCATTGTTTTTCTTCCTGATTCTCGTATACATTTTTGCTTATTTCTTCTCCTAACCAAATGGAAACAAATGTTTCCACTGCCATAATACGTGTTTCAAAATTTTCGTATGTCTTAAAAAATTTTTTAACAGAAAACTCTCCCCATTGTAAATATTTGTAAAAGGTAAGAAGAATAGGAAATATGGAGACTAAGATAAAAGTGCATAATGTTGCAATTCCCATTCGTTTTCTTATCGTTCTGGTTTCTGTTCTTTGCTGTAGGGAACATCCAATCAGATACCCAACTGCAAACTCTCCAAACAATAAAAATGGATAATAAATAAAAAACACGATAACAAGATTTGGTAATGCTAAATATGACAGCCAGAACATTGTAATACATCCTACATAAATCCAAAATGGAAGCAAATCTTTTATTAACTTTTTCATTTTTTCCTCAATTAATAATATTTATAAAAATTATAAGTATGCCTGAAGGAATTTGTCAAGTTTCTTTTAAAAGGTTTAAGAAGGCTTTTCACAAAGGTAGCCAGCGCATTTCACATGTGGTAGAATAAAGTATCAGATAATACAGAGCGGACAGAAAAGGAGGTATTTATGAGAAAAGGTAAAAAAATTTATGTGATGGGTCTTTTGGTGCTTTTGATACTGGGGCTGTGCGCCTGCGGGCAGAAGGAGGAAACAGCCAGGGATGTTGCCACAAAGGAAGCTGGCTATACCAGTGCAGCTTCCTTTGAACAGGAGAAAGGGTCAGTAGAAGCAGTTGCAGACACTGCAGAAGGAGCGCAGGAGAATGGGGAGCAGGTAAAAGCTCCAAATACCAGTCAGAAGTTAATACGGTATCTGGACTATACCATTGAAACAAAAGAGTTCGATACCTTTGTTCAGGAGCTGGGAGGATTGGTCAGCACTGCAAAAGGGTATGTGGAACAGTCCGAAGTTTCTCAAAATGAACCCCAAAGCCATGCCCAGGGAAAACGGTATGCTTCTTACACGTTGCGGATTCCGGCAGACGGGCTTGAAGCTTTTAAACAGGAGTTACAGGAAAAAGGGACAATTACAAGGCAATCAGAGCGCGTAGAGGATGTGACTTTGAATTATGTAGATGTAGAAAGCCACATCACAGCCTTAAAAACAGAACAGGAAAGCCTCTTAAAAATGCTGGAGCAGGCAGATACCATAGAAACCATTCTGGCAATTCAGAATCAGCTCACCCAGGTGCGGTATCAACTGGAGAGCTATGAGTCCCAAAAGAGAACGTATGACAATGACATAAATTACAGCACCGTTTACGTTTATGTTCAGGAGGTAGAACGGGAGAGCCGGAATACAGATACTTATGGAGGAGAACTTTTGGAGAAGCTGTCTGGAAATTTCCAGGGAATTTTAACAGGACTTCGTTCTTTTTCACTGTGGTTTCTAGGGGCAATGCTTACTGGATTCTACTGGGGCTGCTTTTGGTGATTTCCTGGGCGTATATAGAAAAGTAACGAAGAAAAAACGAAAAGCACATGAAAAAGAGCCGGAAGAAAGAACAGAAGAAAAACAAGAGGAATAAAAGGTATGAATGAGGCATTTTTAAATCAGATGACGGAGTTTATTTTTGTAGAACATAAACTGCAAAAGGCAGACATTATTTTTATACCGGGAAGCGGTCATCCACAGCTTGCAGAGGAGGCAGCACATTTGTATAAACAGGGGCTTGCGCCATGGATTTTGCCCTCCGGACGGTATAGCATTACCAGAGGAAAGTTTATGGAAGTGCGGGAAGAGCAGGGTCATTATCCTGGAACTTTTGAAACGGAATGGGAATTTCTGGCGCAGGTGCTAGTGCAAAATAAGGTTCCGAAAGAAGCAATTCTGAAAGAGAATCAGGCTACCTATACCTATGAAAATGCCATTTACTCCAGAAAGGTAACAGACCAGATGAGGTTGGAAGTAAAACGGGCAATTCTCTGCTGCAAACCTTATCATGCCAGAAGATGCCTCTTATATTATCAGCTTTTGTATCCAGAGACAGAGTTTTTAGTACATCCCATTACAGAAAGTCCTGTTCGCAGAGAGAACTGGTTTCTCACAGAACAGGGAACCAATCTGGTTTTGGGGGAGATAGAGCGGATTGGAACCCAGTTTCATGAGATTATGAGGGAAATGAGAGAATCCATTGGAAGTACAGAGGAATGAGTCAACAATAGTTTTCGATATATCGAAAACTATTGTTGAAAATAAGAAGAGATTACGGTATACTTGGATAAAAAGCTGTATATACTTATACAAAGGAGGTATATCGTAATGATTAAAAGAGAAGAGTACCTGAAAAAAATACGTCCGTTTATGAGTAAAGAAATCGTTAAGGTTCTGACAGGGATAAGACGATGCGGGAAATCGGTTATGTTGGAGCTGATTAAAGAAGATTTGGTTTCACAGGGAATAAAGAAAGAAAATCTTTTCTCAGTAAATTTTGAAACAGGTGCGGTTTCTTATGTGAAATCCCTGGAAGAAACCTATGAGGTTGTAAAAGAGTTTGCTGCAAAAAGAAAAGAAAAAATCTATTTATTTTTTGACGAAATTCAGGAACTTCCACATTGGGAAAAGTTAATCAATTCCATTATGATAGATTTTGATGCGGATATTTATATTACAGGTTCCAATGCAAAAATGCTCTCCGGTGAATTGGCAACGTATCTGGGCGGCCGATATGTAGAGTTTAAAATCTATCCATTTTCTTTCGCAGAAGTATTACAGATGTTACCGGACAAACCGGAAGCAGAGGTTTTTCAGACATATTTAACGAAAGGAGCATGCCCTTTCTGTATCAGTTTCCTTTTGATGAGATAAGCAGTAAGCAATATTTATGTGATATTTATGATTCCATTGTATTGAAAGATATTGTGCAGAGAAATAAGATTCGTGACATGGAACAATTTAAGAGGGTTCTTCTATATTTTATTGCAGAAATCGGGCATACGTTTTCTGCGGATAATATAATGAAGTATATGAAAAGTGAGAAGCGGACGGTTTCTTCAGAGACACTTTATAATTATATTGATTATTGTAAAACTGCATGTTTGATTCATATGGCTGCAAGAGAAGATGTAATAGGAAAGAAATTGCTTAAATTTCAAGAAAAATCCTATCTTACAGACCATGGAATCCGTGAGGCAATCTATGGAAATAATATGCGCGACATTCAGCAGATTTTGGAGAATATTGTGTATATGGAGTTGCTTCGAAGAGGCTATGATGTCTATATTGGGAAGGTAGGGCAGAAAGAAGTAGATTTTGTGGCACGATCAGGTGCAGATAAATGTTATGTACAAGTAACCTACTTATTGGCAAATGAGGAAACGGTGGAGAGAGAATTTTCTGTTTTGGAACAAATTCCAGATAACTATCCCAAATATGTTGTATCCATGGATGAGATAAACAGGGGCGTAACGGAATCAAACATATGAATATCAGAAAATTTTTATTGATGGAACATTATATGTAGTAGAACATATATACTAAAAAAACAGGTGCTATACACCCAATCGGGCAGTATAGCGCCTGTTTTGTATCAGCATTTATATGGTTTTTCTATATGCAGCAATACTCTGTAAGATACGCTGTCTGGCTTTGGCTGCCTGCTCCTTTGGCAGGTTTTCCATGCCTTTCAGGGGATATTCCAATCCAAGTTCCTGGTATTTCTGTTCTCCCATGTTGTGATAAGGAAGAACCTCCAGTCCTTTTATATTTTTGTGTGCAGCAATGAGTTTTCCCAAATCATCTAACTCCTGGGGGCTGTCCGTGATGCCCTCCACAATCACATGACGGATGATTACACAAACTTTTTGCTTTCTGTAAATGAAAGGAAATCCAATACAGGATTCTGGCTGTGGCCTGTGAGCTGTTTATGGCCTTGCGGATTGCTGTGCTTTAAATCCAGAAGAATTAAATCCGTAGAAGCAAGAAGGCGGGCATAGTCGGCTTCTTTTGCGGAACGAAATAAAATTCCTGAGGTATCCAGACAGGTGTGAATGTCCTTTGCTTTCGCTGCCTCAAAAAGTTCTGTGAGAAAGGAAAGCTGCATCAAAGGCTCTCCGCCTGTAACCGTAATGCCACCGTTTACATAGTAAGTCTTATTTTTTTCGTAAAGTTTCAGAATTTCCGAAACGGACATGGGATGACCGCCCCTGGGATTCCAGGTGTCCGGATTGTGGCAGTAAAGGCAGCGCATGGGACAGCCCTGGAGAAAAATCACCAGGCGGATTCCAGGACCGTCTACAGTGCCAAAGGTTTCAACGGAATGCACATACCCAGTGTTTTTAGATTCCACTGTGGAAGGTTCTGGAGATGACTTCATCCTGCTGTTCCTTTGTGAGTTTGTGGAAGTTTACTGCATATCCGGACACACGTACAGTAAGCTGTGGATATTTTTCAGGATGTTTTTGAGCATCCAGAAGGGTTTCTTTTGTAAATACATTTACATTTAAGTGATGTCCGCCTTTTTCGGCATAGCCATCTAATAATCCAACTAAGTTGTCAATCTGAGCGTCACTGATATTCATAGATAATCTCCTTTTTCTGTTAGTTATTTGATTCCAGTTCTACATTTGGTTCGCAGCAGGCGCAATCCGGTTCCAGTTCAAAAGTAATGTCATTGAAGAAAACGGCATCCTCTTTTCCAAGGGCTCCCGGAATAATGGAGAAGGTATTGGAAATTCCGTCCTGTGCGTCCAGGAAAGGCAGCTTGGAAACAGAGTTCAAAGATGCAACCGCGCCTTTGCTGTCTCTGTGATGCATGGGATTTGCGCCGGGAGCAAAGGCTTCTCCGGCTTTTCGTCCGTCTGGCGTGGAGCCGGTAGCTTTTCCATAGACCACATTAGAAGTAATGGTAAGGATGGAAGTAGTAGGAATACCGCCCCGGTAAGTGTGGTTTGCCTTAATATACTGCATAAATTCGTGGACAATATCATAGGCAATCTCATCCACACGGTCATCATCATTTCCGTATTTTGGGAAATCTCCCTGGGTTTCATAATCCACAACAATGCCATGTTCATCCCGGATGGTTTTTACTTTGGCATATTTAATGGCAGACAGGGAATCTGCCACCACAGAAAGACCGGCGATTCCGGTAGCAAACCAACGGGTGACTTTCTGGTCATGAAGGGCCATCTGCAGCCGTTCATAGCTGTATTTATCATGCATATAGTGTATGACATTTAAGGTGTTTACATACACCTGTGCCAGCCATTTCATCATATCCCGGAAGCGTTCCATGACTTCGTCATATTCCAGATATTCGGAAGTGACAGGCGGAATTTAGGACCAACCTGTTTTTTGGAAACTTCATCCACACCGCCGTTAATCGCATACAGAAGACATTTGGCAAGGTTTGCTCTGGCTCCGAAAAACTGCATTTCTTTTCCAACGCGCATGGAAGATACACAGCAGGCAATGGCATAATCATCTCCATGAGTTATCCGCATTAAATCATCATTCTCATACTGAATAGAAGAGGAAGCAATGGAGGTTTTGGCACAGTAGCGTTTGAAGTTTCCGGGAAGTCTGGTGGACCATAATACCGTCAGGTTTGGTTCAGGAGCAGTTCCAAGATTGGACAACGTGTGCAGATAGCGATAGGACATTTTTGTTACCATGTGACGTCCATCAATACCCATACCCGCAATGGATTCCGTTACCCAGGTTGGGTCGCCGGAAAACAGGGCATTATATTCAGGGGTTCTTGCAAATTTTACCAGACGCAGTTTCATAATGAAATGGTCTACAAACTCCTGAATCTCTTCTTCTGTAAAGGTTCCTTCCCGTAAATCTCTTTCTGCGTAAATATCCAGGAACGTAGAAGTACGTCCAAGAGACATGGCGGCTCCGTTCTGTTCCTTAATGGCAGCCAGATAACCAAAATACAGCCACTGGATGGCTTCCTGAGTATTTTTTGCAGGGCGGGAGATATCAAAACCATAGATTTTGCCAAGTTCTTTTAAATCTTTTAATGCACGAATCTGTTCAGAAAGCTCTTCCCGCTCTCTGGTAACATCAGAGTACATAATGGTTCTGGTAGAATCTTTTTGCTGCTGTTTATCCTCAATTAAGCGGTCTACACCATAAAGTGCTACTCTGCGGTAATCTCCAATAATGCGGCCTCTGCCATAAGCATCCGGAAGCCCGGTAATAATGTGGCTGGAGCGGCATGCCCGCATTTCCGGGTATAAGCATCAAAAACACCGTCATTATGAGTCTTTCTGTGTTTGGTAAAGAACTCTACAATCTGTGGGTCAACCTCATATCCATTATCCTGGCAGGCTTTCATGGCCATGCGGATTCCTCCGTAAGGCTGGAGAGAACGTTTAAAAGGTTTATCTGTCTGAAAACCTACAATGGTTTCTTTTTCTTTATCCAGGTATCCAGGGCCATGGGAAGTAATGGTGGAAATGATTTTGGTATCCATGTCCAGTACACCGCCTTTGGCGCGTTCCTGTTCTGTAAGAGCCAGTACCTGCTCCCATAAATCTTTTGTATTTTGTGTGGGGCCTGCAAGAAACGTTTCATCTTGGTCATAGGGCGTATAATTTTTCTGAATAAAGTCCTGACATTGATTTCCTTTTCCCAGATACCTCCCAAAAAGGAGTTCCATTCTGTCATCATAATGTGTTCATCCTCCTATATATAGTGGTTAGTCAAATATAACTTTTCGGTTATAGTGGGATTTTATTATACTGGACGGAAATTGTCAAGGAGGTATTTTCTTGAGTTTCCGCAGTTTTATCCACAGACCTCTGGGTTTACTACATTCATTATAAACAACTTTCAAAAAATGCCAAAAATATAAGGAATCTTCTTTCCTTTTGATGCAAAATTAAGCTACCAAACAA
>ENA-OQAA01001284-OQAA01001284.1-human-gut-metagenome-genome-assembly--contig:-NODE-1284-length-13311-cov-1.668234_pt1 | contig 13311 bp, 14 predicted proteins | sample MGYA00242489_ERZ504515 | MGnify/ENA primary metagenome ERZ504515 (study PRJEB26092, sample SAMD00036237) | human gut metagenome | host: Homo sapiens | study: EMG produced TPA metagenomics assembly of...
CCTTGGAAGAGGCAGCTCTTATCTCAAGGAAATTGGGTGTGTCATTGGATAAAATAGTAGGGGTTAGTTTTAGTGCCAATGCCGTGTTCGACTTGAATGTGGTAGATCACGATGATCCTTTTAATGCTTATTTTACGATCTTGTCTAGATATGTGAAGATCTTTAGGGCCTTTCAGGATGATCCTACTACGGCTTTGGGTACCTCTTCCAATACTATTCCTCAGATCCTTTATTTGAAGCATGACCTTTTGTCAAAGTTTCGTTTATTTAAGTGGATGTATCAGAATAAGCATATCCAATGCAATCATTTTGAGAATCTGAAGATACCGGAAAAACTGGTTGATACCCAAAGAGAATTTGTATCGTTGACACAGTATATCCATTCTACGGATTATATTTGGGATAATATGATCTTCCATCATTTGGTCAATGACATTAAATATTTCTCCGATATCCATCTTATTTCCTGTGAGGATATACAACGTATCAAAGAGGAGTTATTAGTGTTGGTGGATGAATTGGAAGAACTTGCCATGAGAGGAAAGACCGAGGCTGGCAATAGTGTACGAATTTATGTATCGCATATTAACTTTGAGGCTACGTATAGTTATCTGGAAACAAGTTCTTTGCAGTTAAGTATGATACGGGTTTACTCGATAAATTCTATTACGACACAGGATTCTGAGATGTTTAATAGCTTGAAAGACTGGATTCAATCTTTAAAAAAGTTCTCTACCATGATCTCCGAGAGTGGAGAGATGCAACGTATCCAGTTTTTCAATAGACAAAGGGAGATTATAAATACGCTTTAGGGTTTGAACCTGTTTCGATAAATGAAACAACCTAGATCTTCCGATTGTGCGATTCGAAATTTATAGGTGCTTTTTTAGTTTAATTTCGTTTTCTATCTTTTTCTGTCTGTGTTTGCTTTAATTAGAAAAGGAACAATTCTCATAGGCTTGCTTTATCGTACAAAACTATCGTTTACATGTTTTACATTTGCCAAATGTATCAAGGAATATTAATAGTTGGAAATAAGGTATAAGGCAATGAAAGATAGTATTGTAAATGAATTGATAACCGCAATGAAAGATAGGTTTCCTCCCGGACAAAATCTTGCTAATTTCTTGACGGATACTTTATGTATCGGGAGAGAGGCGGTGTACCGCAGGCTTCGGGGAGAGGTCGCTTTTACGATTGATGAGGTTGCGCAAATTTCCTATAAGTTGGGGATCTCCATAGATCAGATCATAGGAAATCACTTGCATAATAGAGTGACTTTCGATATGAACTTGCTCCGGTCTGCCAATGCGATAGAAAGTTATTATGAGATTATTGATCGTTACTTACGGATATTTGACTATGTGAAAGGAGATAAGAGTACGGAGGTTTGTACGGCATCGAATGTTTTGCCTTTTACGCTTTATTCCTCTTTTGAATATCTGTCTAAGTTCCGTCTTTGCCGCTGGTTATATCATCATGGACAGATAAAGACTCCAAATTCTCTATATGGGATGGTGGTGGAAGAACGAATTATAAATGTACATAAAAAATTAAGTTATAGCGTAAAGAATTGTCCGAAAACCAGTTTTATCTGGGATATGAATATTTTTGTTTCTTTCGTGAAAGAGGTCCAATACTTTGCTTGCCTGAATTTGATATCGAAAGAGGATGTTCTGTGCTTGAAAGAGGAACTTTATCAATTACTTACTCATATGGAGCTTTATCTATCACAGGAGAGTTCAGTGAGGGCCATAAGGTGTTTTTCTACTTATCAAGCATTGATTTTGAGGCAACCTATACTTATATAGAGAAGCTGGATTTCCAAATTAGTATGCTACGAGTTTATTCAATCAATTCTATGGACTCCCAAAGTCCGCAGATTTGTAAAATGCAACGAGATTGGATTCAGGCATTGAAACGCCATTCTATCCTAATATCCGAAAGTGGAGAGGCACAACGTATCGATTTTATAAAAGACAGAGATCGGTTATTGATATATTATAATTATAGATAAGACGAAATATAACGGACCTAATTTCTACATAAATGAATATTATAAGGGATGTTTATTGAGCCTTTAAGCGATCTTTCGTTTAAGGGCTTTTTCGTGGATTCTTATTAATGTGATTTGTTTCGATAATCGGAACTGTTTGATAAGAGTCTTGCGTATAATAGAAAAATAGAGCCTTTTGATCTTGTTTTTCTGGAAACTGTAACGGCCTGAAAAATAATTGCATAATTAGATGTAAACTGTGATTCATATTGTCATTATTGGGTGCATATTTAGTTTATTGTGACTTTTTATATCGTGATATTTGCATTATAACATTAGAGCAATTTTTATGATAGTGGAAGAGTGTAAAATATATAAAGGTTTCGTGGCAGTCTTGTTATTGATAATCCTTTTCTCATGTACGGATGAGACAATGATTAGCGGTAATGTGGAAGGAGCTATATTTCTATTAGGAATATAGATTCTCAAAATACGACTCATTCGGGTAGCGAAGAGGACTACGACGTGAATACGCTTCGTGTTTTGGCTTTCAATAAGACAACGGGAGCATGCATATCTAATATTCACTATAGTAAGAATCAATGGATAGAAAATATCATCCGGCATCCAATCGTAGCTGGGAATTATGATTTCGTATTTTTGGCGAATGAACCGACGGATAACGTTATAGCCAATAAACTGAACACTCTTTCACGTTATGACGATTTGAATCTTATCGCTTATCCCGCAAGCTCTTTTTTCTTCGGAGAAATCGATCCCAATGACTGCAGAATGAAATAACGTAGAGGTTTTACCAAAAGGTAAAGGGGCTAAATTGAGTGATGGGACAACGGTTTCTTTATTACAACTGGCCCTTAATCGTCTGGGAGTTCGAGTAGATGTTGTTTTGGAGGCGGCAGATAATTTCGATGATATTTTTAATGGAGTTATATTTAGTGGTATCCCTAATTTGATCCCATTGACAGCTCAATATAGTGGCTCTACTATTGAGAGGAATGTAACACGTAATTTTACATTGAGAGAAGATGGTGATTATTTCTCCTCTGTTACTCCAAATATTCCCGGAATGAATTGGGCTCGGAAGATCACTCGTATTATTTTGCCCTCTAATGAGTTGGAGAGAAAGAACGATCCGGCAAATGCGGTGGTTTTTACGGTAGATATGGAGATAGCTATAATCCCTCCTGTGAGTTGAAAATAAACTCAGAGCCGGTTGATTATAACTTACCTAAAAATACGAAGCTAGATCTTACCGGGATCATTAAACAACCCTTGGAGATGAATATACAGGCATCGGATTGGGATTCAATAGCAAATGATTGGAATATATCTGGTAATAGAGTGCTAAATGTGTCACATACGGAGGTCGATATTACCGATTTTAACGGGGCACGAATCTCTTTCTCGTCCAATATGCCGGTTGTGAGGATTTTTGATAAAGTAAAAGTGCTAAGTACAAACACTTATAAGGAAACGAATGAGGTGTTTAACGCTTTGTCGAGTCAAGAGTGGCAGCCGAACGCTGATGAGAGGATTTCGTATGATCCGAGTACTGGAGCGGGCTATATGGATATCTTACTTGATTTGCCAAACTATATTATAGGTAAGGAAACCTATGAGATTACATTGATGGCTGCGGAAGATTTCTCGGGGAAGAACGCTATTCGTAGAACGATAACCGTAAAGGTCAGTCAATATGGAAATCGTTATCCGTTTGATATTAATTCAACGAATCATCTATGGTCTAACCCTTATGTAGGGGCTTTCTATAAGGATGATGAAAGTGGAGAAAGGATAATTAGTGGGAACAAGTGGAGTTATTGGTATCAGTGGCGTGTGGAAGTTCCAACCGAATATCAGGATTTTATAGTGATAAGCTCGACACCTAGCTTTGATCCTAACGTTGGAACAGGTTCTCCGGGAGATCCGGAAGACTATCCGGTTATTCCTAATTCACAGAAAGGTGAGACAGGCAGTTTTGTACAAGGAAGAGGACGTGTTTACTTCCGGATAGGATTGAAGAGCAAGAATCCTAGAAAAGGAGTGCCTAGATATGGTGTCGTAAAGCTTTCTTATACGGAAAATGGGACGACTTACGAAACTGATTTATATGTCCGCCAAGGAGAGGCTCCTGATTATATAATGCGGAGGGGTACAAACGAGGGGCCGGATTTAGGTGTAAAATTTAGTGCGTACAATTTGACAGCTCGGTCATTCTTAAATGATGTTGATACAAAGGATGAATGGAGGCAGATAGATAAAAGCACTGATCAAGTTGATTTTGTTAAGTATCCGACTCAAGCCGGCGCTCATTTTCAATGGGGATTACCGGTAGCATATGCTTCTTTAGCACTTCGTGCGTATCACCCTACCAACGTGAATAATAAGAGTGCTACGTGGGAGTTATCGGAATGGCCGATAAGACGTATTGAGACTCCCACTTTTGGGATGCTACGAGCGGGGATAAACTGAAAGATTATTACGAGATCTGTCCCCCGGGTTATCATCGTCCAAGCGACGGTCCCTTGGATAGGATTGTGTTGAATAGTTATACCTATAATGATGTATATAAATCCGAGATAAGAATGTCGTTATTCCGTAATCCAATGAAAGGGGATGGAAATTGGGTGACGGCTGAAAAACCGATTGATCCACAGAATAAACCGGAGAAATATATCCCTAAGATTCTGGAAGAGATCAAGTACGGATCTATGCGGATGGTTTTTTCGACAGGCGTCCTATCGTGGAAAGAGATATGATCGATGGCATAGAAAGAGGTTCGGGGAAGGTCAGTAAGTATAAAGGAGTGTCTTTAGATACGACGGAAGCGGCTTATGGGGGTGTCTTGATATTTAATCCGGACAATAACGCCTCTATTTTCTTTCCGGCCGCCAGGCCGAAGATGGCATACGGATGGTAGTTTGGAATATGCGAGTGAGACAGGGTATTATTGGTCTTCTTCAGCGGCTCCGGGGTGGACTGATACGTCAAGTGGAGAAGAGAAAGGTTCTGCTCACGGTAATATTTGGGGGATAGAGTATAATTATTTAGCGACAACTCCCAAGTCTTCGAGTCATCAATTTGGTTTTACAATTCGTTGCGTGAAAGAATGAGAATAATTAGTATACATATGATCGGTTTTTGGGCTCTGTTATCCCTATTAATGCTATCTGGCTGTGAGCATGAATTTGCTTTGTCTGAACAGGTAGGAGAGGAAGAAGTCTTTTCTGAAAAAGTACAGCTGGAGATTTTCGCCCGTGCTAATTCGTACCATCTCCCGTCAACAAAAGGACTTATGGATGAGGGTACGGTGGGTAAGAACCCATGGATGTTTGTTTTCAAAGGAGAAGGGCCTAACGCTACTTTTGTGGAAGCCGTGCAAGCCTTTGAATTAGCGGGAAAAAGATATGTGATATTGACTAAACAATCGAATGACAGTAAATATCAGTTATTGATATTGGCTAATTCACCCGATAGATTTTATTATGGGGATGCGGTTACGGAATATGGATTCGATGAAACTGGATTTTCTGCCCAATTGATGCAAGGTTTGACGACATTGGCTGATTTCTGTACGAATATGCTGACGGCTCCATTGGCGGTACCTTCGGTTTCTGTCATTCCTTATAGTGGTAACGGGCAAGTGATCCCGATGAGTTATTTACTGGAAGTAGATAAGATAGATCATACAACAAAGATCGAGAATACGGACGGAACGCCCTTGATGCTTACCCGGGCGATCGCTAAAATGGTAATTGTCAATAAGGCGACGAACTTTGAGCTAAAGGGAGTTGTGGCGGTTATGAATGTACCTAGGCAAGGACCGTTACATACGCTGGATGGTCTCATTAGGGATAATACCTCTAATTTGACTGAATACAGGAATGATGCTGCTTATTCATCCTTATTGGTTCAGGCAGATTTCATAGATGGGGGGGAGAGTACTGAGAATGATCCAGTCTATTTATATGAGTCTGATATGCGGAATAATACACACTTGATTATTAAGGTGCGTATGGGGGACGGGATTATTTCTATAAAATGGCGATCGTCAATAAGGATGTCCAGTTAATGGATTTACAACGTAATCATTCTTATCAATTCACTATTGTTACGGCAAAAGGTCCCGGCTATGATACGGTAGAAGATGCAAAAGCCTCTAAACCTTCCAACACAGCTCTGGATTATGAGATCTCAGTTGATAATAGAGACTCATACGAAGTTGTAGCGAACAACGATTTCTTTCTGGGAGTCAGTAATTCGGTATTTATCGCCTATACGAGTGAGGGTGCCAATTTTGAGGTTTTTAAATTGATTACGGATTGCCGGATCGTTTTCCGAATGCCTGCCGGATTAGTGATAATGGAAACGAGGTCGGCATTGGGGTACCCTTGCTGGTAAACCCATCTAATGGAGCGAGAATACCGATCGTGGATGATACGACATCAGATCCGAATATCACGGCTGTGGAAGCTCAAATATCGAATGGCTTGTTAGATCATGCGTATATCACGCTGAAATTGGGGACTCTCGAAAAGACGGTGCGTATTAGGCAAAGATATGCTATACCGGCGGCTGGAGTGACAATTAAATATATGCCGGCTGCGGATAGCAGCGATAGTTTCGATATGAACTACTATTGTCTTTCCGCATATGTGGAAGATGGGGCGGATGATCCTAAGAGCTGGATAAAGCTGCGTCCTTCCGTCGGCGCTGTACGGGAGGACACGGATAAGATCACGGTTGATGATGGGACAATTTATATTGAAGTCTTGGGGAATACAATGTCCAAACAGAGAAGTGGCATTATATACCTGACTACTATAAAAGATCCCGGTGTATCCTCGAATACTAATTCTGTACAACGTATAAAGTTAAATATTAGTCAATTATCCCAAACGGTCGTGACGGATTAAAAGATGACTAAGAGATAAAAAGTGATAAGTGTTTAGTTAGAAACAGTTTAATTGTTGTAAAATGAAAAAGAAAAGACTTTTTATGTTTGCGCTTGCGACGCTAGTGTTTGCTGCGTGTAGTGATGACCATGCTATTTCGGATGGGAATAGCGATGTAGTAACCGATCCTTCGGGCGATGCGTGGGTGGCTTTGAATATTAAGACTCCCGCCGCCGTTACCCGTGGATTGAATACCCCTAATCAAGAGAATGCGATAACAGGCGAATATGAGATTGAGGATGTTAAAGCGATTTTCTTCGATGGCGATCAAGATGCGAGTCTAGTTACAAAAGTGATAGACCTAAGTACCGGCTCCGGTGATTTGACATCTTCCGGCGCAAGCAGTAGCAGTAAGGCTTTTCAGATTCCGGCTACTTCTAAGACAATACTGATTATCGCGAATCCGGGTGCCGGTTTCTCCAGCGTCGGGGAAGGCTCTAGTTTCGTGGATGTGAACAAGGCGGTGAAGGATGAGTCGATAACAACGAGTGTCGCGAAAACAGGAACATTTTTGATGACAAACTCAAAAGGTCATCTGGAACCTTCGGATAACTCGGGAAATACGATAAACTTAACTCTTTATAAGAGCCAAGATGTCGCGGTAAAGAATCCGCTAGCGATTTATATAGATCGTGTTGTCGCTAAAGTACGTGTATATACCAGCGATGGCGCTATGGATAATAGCACGGCATCGATCTATAGCCCGAAATGGATTCTGAACGTTACTAATAAATGGTATTATCCTGTATCGAGGAGGATTAAGACTTGGAATGAAGATCCTGCCAATACTCCGGATGCTCGCGGTACTTGTGTCACTCCATTCGATAGGTATGAGATCGGTTCATACCGGGTAGACCCGAATTACAACAATACGAATATCGGTGAGTGGAACGAGGCGAATCAAGTGGCGTATACGAATAATTACAATTTTGTGTCTGCTTCGACGAACGCATCTGCCATATCTTGGAATGAGATAAGTTCAGCATCTAATCCCGTTACTGAATATTGTCTGGAGAATACACAAGAAAAAGAGTATAACAACCATGCTTATACGACCCAAGTCCTTTTACAAGCGAACTTCGCGCCGAAGAAACTGAAAAAATTAGATGGCGGTACGGTTGATGTGGGAGAGGGTGAGTCTTGGATGATCGTAAATGGCGTAAGCTATACATATGATACCTTGATGGACTGGATAGAAAATGAGTTGACAAAGAAATATAAGGATGGGAACCCTGACGGTTATCCAACCTCTATATCAACAGCCTTCAACCGGTATGTAAAATACGTGGATTCCTCCAAGGAGGTTACTATTCCAACCGGAGATGAATTTAAGCAATCCGGTCAAAGCGCAGAAACGCAGGCTGCGGCACTTAAACAGAAATTTGTAGACGCAAGGCTTGCCGTAGAGAATAAAGGGGCGGGTAGTTATGGTACGGTCTTTTATTATGATGGTGGTGTAAGTTATTACAAGATCATGATTAAACATGATGACTCGGATAAGGCGATGAATGAGTTTGGAGAGTTTGGGGTTGTGCGTAATTCCGTTTATGATATTAATATCAAGGGATTTAATAATCCGGGTTATCCTACTATTCCGATCGACCCAGATACGCCAGATGAGAATGATGAGACATGGTTGTCTATCCAGATTAACGTGAACCCGTGGACTTGGTATAGCCAAGAGGAGATCTTATGATTTTAGGTTATTAGTTAGGTATCGCAGGTTAGAAAAGGGGAGTTTCCAAACAGTGTTTTTTCCTTCTGGGAACTCCCTTTAATTAGAGTAAGGATTAATTAGAAAAATAGAAAAATATGAAACAGAACCGTCTTATACGTTATACAATTTGGGGAATCCTTATTATCTGTCCGTGGATATTGACCTCTTGCGATATGTTTCATGAGGATCTTCCCGAATGTCGTTTATTTGTCAAGTTTAAGTACGACTATAATATGCTTTTTACGGATGCGTTCCATACGCAGGTGGATAAAGTGGAGCTTTATGTATTTGACAAAGACGGAAGTTTCTGTTCAGTCAAGTAGAGGAAGGTGAAGCGTTGGCGACAGGCAATTACCAAATGGAGGTAAAGCTTCCGATAGGAGAATACCAATTTCTGGCTTGGGCCGGCGCACGTGACTCCTACGATATTTATACGCCTAGGGGAGAGAATACGATTACTGATATGAGGTTAAGGCTGAAACGTGAGGAGTCTCTTATCATCAGTAAAGAACTGGAGCCTCTTTGGTATGGTTATATCAGTGACGTTGATTTTACAGGGACCAGCCATCAGACTGAGACGATTGATCTGATAAAAGATACGAATAAGATACGGTTTGTTTTTCAAGGTTATTCCGATAGTTATATCCGGGCTACCTCCGGAGATAATTGGAATGTGAACATGAATGATTATGAATATGAGATCATCGAGTCGAATGGCCATCTGGCCTATGACAACTCGTTATTGGAGGATGATGTGTTAAGTTTCCGACCTTATTATATGGAACAAAAGTCATCATCGGCGGCAGCTGTCGAGTTGAACACGATGCGGTTGATGGAAGATCGGCCGACACGTTTTGTCGTAACGGAGAAGTCTACCGGCAAAAAGGTATTCAATATTAATTTGACAGATTTTTTAGCCTTGACTAGTATGGAGGGAAATAATATGGATGTACAAGAATATCTGGATCGCCAAGATAGATATAAGATTATCTTTTTCTTTGCTGATAATACATGGAATGCCATACAGGTAAATATAAATGGCTGGACATGGTATCTCCAGTCCGAGGGGATATGAAGAGGCTTTACACGATAAAGGTTAAAGAACTAGCTAACTTCGCCCGGATTCTACTTAAGGATTGAGCCGTGACACCTAGATAAGAAGCTAATATATTTTAGGGGGACGGATTGGATGATTTCGGGCTGTTTGTCCAATAGAATGGCGTAACGTTCAATGGCGGTTCGTTTGTCCAATAGAATGGCGTAACGTTCAATGGCGGTTCGTTTGTAAGAACTTAACCATGAAGTCTCGATCTCAAGCATAAAATTCTCTAGAATCCTTCTTCCGATATTTGCTAATTGCACGGAGGATTGAAATAGGATTTCTAGTTTCTGTTTGGATAGGCAATACGCCTCGCTTTCCGTAACGGCTTCTATGGTATAAAGAGAAGGAGAGCCGGAAGTATATCCCCATACCGGGAGTGCGATCTCGCTCTCCACGGCGAACCAAAAGGTATCTTCCGTCCCATCTTTAAATGTATAAGCCCGCCAGATTCCCTTGGATAAGATATACATATTCGTGTTTATCTCACCTTCATGTACGATTATATCTTTGGGGACAAACGACATCATCTCTGCGCTTTCCAGCAATAACCGCATGGCCTGCTCAGAGATTGAAAACCGTTCCATCACTTTCTGGCGAACTTCCTCTTTCATGCTCTTGTACGTTTCAATAGATAGTATACCACTATGATTACAAAAGTAATTAATTCCGACAAAGGTACGGCCATCCAAATACCTTTAATTCCGCAGACAACAGGTAGGTACATGAAACTTAGGGTGATAATCACGATTCCTCGTAGAATAGTGAATAGCGTAGCGGGTTTGAAACGTTCTATGCTCTGGTAGTACCCGATACAAACGATATTGAGAGCGAAAAAGACATATCCCAAAGAAAAATAGGGAATGCCGGAGACCGCTATCTCGTAAGCGTTGCCATGATTACCGAGAAATAAGGAGGAGACTTCCGGGCAGAATAAAATAGTACCCACGCAGGCGAGTCCTCCGCACACGACAGCGCATAGCAGGCTAACTTAAACGCCTGCCGTACTCTTTTCCACTGCTGTATGCCATAGTTGTAGCTTATGATCGGCTGGGTAGACTGGGCGATCGCATTGTTCACCATGAATACGATAGGAAAGCAATAACAGGCTACACTATAGGCGGCAACCCTGTCTTCCCCAAGGTATCTCATGAATATATAATTACCCACCAGCATCATACAAGCGATAGCTGCCTCAGTTAAGAATGCGGAAGAACCAAGCTTTACCATGTATCCGATATTGCGGATTGTCAATAAGATACTTTTAAGCGAGAATTTAGGGCGGTAAAGATGTAATACTTTAGAAAAACCTACGATATAAACCACGATCATAATACTTCCTACGATTACGGAAATAGCGGAAGCTAAAGCGGCTCCCATTAATCCCCAATGCAATGGGAAAACGAAAATATAGTCTAATGTTAGGTTTATCAGGGCCGGATAGCGCTGCATAACATGGCGTATGTAGGTGATCCGTCTAACCGGATAATTAATAACCCGATATTCAATAACATGTAAAAGGCAAGGAACGGGGCGATCCAGTTCATATATTCCAATACGGAGGGCAATAATTGTTCGGAACTACCCAATAAAAGAGCGACCTCAGCACGGAATGTCATCACTAACAAGGAAAGCGATAACATAATACATAATGAGACCGAAAGCGCTTGCGTGATATTAATATTCGCTACCTTGACTTTCTGGTGTGAAAGGTGGATCGAGGCGACGATAGATGCGCCTACTCCGAACATAAGCCCGATTCCGGTTGCTAACATGAAAAAAGGAGCCACGATATTTACCGCAGCCAAGGCGTCACTTCCTACGCCTCTTCCTACGAATATTCCATCGGCGATATTAATAGTGGCGGAAAGGACATACCTAATAAGGTAGGGATAAACATCATACGGAACAACTTCGGAATGTTCATTGTTCCAAAATCAATACTGTCTTGCATCATCAGTTTCTTTTCTTTTTATTTTTGCGGCACAAAAGTAGGCTTCTCCATTTAGAAAAAAGTTACCATTAGGGTAAAAAACGGAGTATTTATCAAGTTTGAATTCGATAGCTTATATTTCCTTTGTACATTTGTCCATAATTAAATAGAATAGTGACATAATGAAAGATGCATTTATAAAACTGCAATATATCTATTATTTTGGCGGGTGCGACGGGCATATTTGGAAAATTGATGATGTTGAATGAAGCCCTATTGGTCTGGTATCGTATGATGCTTGCGTCTTTGTTGTTTTTACTCGTTTTATCCGTCGGCAAAAGATTGAATCGAATTTCTTTCGGGGATGCCTTGAGAATAGGGGGAGTAGGGGTTATTGCTGGGATTGCATTGGGTTTTCTTTTATGGAAGTATAAAGGCTTCGAATGTGTCTATTGGAGTGGTTTGTTTTTCTCTGGTAGGTTTCTTTACGGCTTTTCTAGAACCATTGATTAATTGTCATAGAGTGTCTTTCAAGGAGGTTGTTTTTAGTTTGTTGACTTTATTCGGGGTGGTGCTGATTTTCCATTTCGATACTCGCTATCGTTTAGGAATAGGTTTGGGTATTATATCATCCGCTTTAGCGGCTTTGTTCACGATCACGAATAAGAAGATCGGAAATAATTATTCAACAAGTACCATGCTCATGTATGAAATGGTAGGTGGCTTTATCGGGCTTTCCTGTATTTTACCGTTCTATTTGCGATATTTTCCTGTATCGACGATTGTTCCCGGGCTATTAGATTTTACTTATTTATTGCTTTTAGCTTCTGTTTGTACGATTGGTTTGTATTTACTTCAGATACAAGTCCAGAAAAAGATCTCTGCGTTCACGGTAAACTTGAGTTATAATCTGGAACCTATTTATAGCATTATCTTGGCTATGCTTCTTTTTAGTGAGGCTAAAGAGTTGACGCGCTTTTATATAGGGCTAGGGGTAATAATATTGTCTGTCATCTTACAAACACTAAGTGTTATTCGATCAAACAAGAAGATTTAGTGTAGGTGACAAAAAATCTAAAAATTCCCACAAATCGTTGGATTAGTGGAACTTGACTGTTCATTGTCTGGTTAGTTCAGCGGAGAGAGCGGGATTCGAACCCGCGAAACCCTTTAGGGGTTTACACGCTTTCCAGGCGTGCCTCTTCAACCACTCGAGCATCTCTCCAAGGTCTTGTTGAAACCGGGTGCAAAGGTATTGATTTTTTTTGATTATGCAAGAGTTTCGCTTGCGAATTTACATAGAGATGCAATGTCTGGATGCGATTACTTGGCTCACCCGATATTTATTGGGGACAGAGTTAATTCAAAGGGATAAAACAAGAATCGCGGATGTCAGCTTAATGCGATGAATGGTATCTTTTTGATTGAAATGCCTTCTTTTTCACGACACGGCTCTCTGGCTATAAAAGCCAACGAGCGTAAGCGGGGAGCGCGAACAAGCTGCCACCACCGCTTTTTTAACACGATAAGCGTCGCTTTTTAACGAATATATACGTATCAACCTACACATATGGCTGTATCAACTCACAC
>ENA-OQAA01001285-OQAA01001285.1-human-gut-metagenome-genome-assembly--contig:-NODE-1285-length-13307-cov-3.175873_pt1 | contig 13307 bp, 16 predicted proteins | sample MGYA00242489_ERZ504515 | MGnify/ENA primary metagenome ERZ504515 (study PRJEB26092, sample SAMD00036237) | human gut metagenome | host: Homo sapiens | study: EMG produced TPA metagenomics assembly of...
GCATACGGTTAATGTGACGTACAGTACAACCGAGAGTAAGGGCAGCTCTCTGCTTGTTAGGGGCTGGATGATCTGCCAATGATTTGATCACCTCATACTTCTTTTGTTCATCCATTGATAATTCTACTTTCTGATAATCGTTACCTCCATCTGTTGATGGAAGCATTATACTACATTGGGACATTTTCCTTTGTGGTATATTAGGACATTATCATAAATGGTTCATAATTTTTTGTTGCACAATTTTAATTATCCTTGACTTTTTTTAGTTCAGGTTATATAATCAATCCATGTCGAAGATTATTTAATGTAAAATCACTAGTTTTTAGAGATTATATATTTACATGATATAGTCTGTAAAATCTGGTGATTTTTTTCGCCAGAACATCTTTTTAATTTTTTATTTTTTATGGAGGTAACTCAAAATGAACAAGGGCACTGTAAAATGGTTCAACGCTGAAAAAGGTTATGGTTTCATCACAGGAGAAGACGGAGCTGATGTATTCGTACATTTTTCTGCAATCAATGGTGAAGGCTTCAAATCTCTTGAAGAAGGCCAGGCTGTAACATATGACTTAACAGAAGGCGCTCGCGGAATGCAGGCTGCTAACGTTACTAAGTTATAATTGAAGCAACTGAAGCAGAAATTTCCCCTCGGAATCATATCCGAGGGGAATTTTTTATGTAATAAGAAATCTCCTCAGAATTTCCTATTATAAAAAAATCCCTATCTGGCAGGATTACACTGCAGCGGAAGGGTAAATATCGCCCAAGACGCCCCACCGTAGGCGGAGAGTCCTGTAGACAGGATTCTTTTTATTGTTATTATATAAACAAAATGGGGACAGATTCGAAATCCATCCCCATCGTTTTAAGCTACCTCAGGCAGTTTTTTCTTATATTTTCTTATATTTCATACTTATTCCGCCTCTGAATCTGCACTAAGTCCATTCAGATAAGAATCCAGTGCAGAAGTATCCATAACAGTCTCTGTCGTCACAGTCTCCTGACCTTCTGTAACCTTTCCGTAAACAGAATAACCAATCCAGCATACAGCAACCATACACGCAACAAGCGCTGCCAGCTTCTCAATAGTAAGGATCAACTTCTCCTTTTTCATAATTTTCTCACGGTTTGCTTTTTCTGCTTTATAGGCATCTACTTTCTTCTGACTCATAGCCGCACGTCTCCTTTGGGATAAAATATCAACTTAGATGAGTATATCATATTTCCCAACAAAATGGAAGTATGTTCACTTACAGTTCACAAAAAACACCTCGCGAAATGTTATCAGTGAACAGAATCTAGTACATCGAAAATTAAGTTTCTGCTATATTGACGCAGGATGATTTCTTCATATGCAAGGCTGAGGAAGAAGGCGTAGCGGTGGCTACGGCGACTGACGTAGGCGCAGCAGATGAAATCAGACAAGTCAATATGGCAGTTACTTAATATTCGATGTACTAGCATCAGACAGCTACAATAATTCCACCATCATTTGCATACATACTGCTGACACCAGCTGTGTCAAGAACCACAATATCAGCCAGCTTCATCTTCTCCTGGATGGCTTCTTTAAGCATATTTGCTTTCTTCGGGCTGTTGCAGTGGGAAATGGCAAGAATTTTGTTCTCACTGTTTTCTGTCACTTCCACAATTTTATCCACCATTTTCACAAGCGCCTTATTCATGCCTCGTGCCTGATCCAGCTGGCAGATCGTCCCCTCCGGAGTAGATCCCATGATCGGTTTGATCTTAAGGCTGTTGCCACAAGCGCTTTCACACGGCTGAGGCGGCCATTTTTACGTAAGGTTTCCAGATTCTCCAGCACAAAAAAAAGTGTGCTGTTCTTCAATATATTTATTCACAACGCTGACAACATCCTCAAACGGAAGGCCGGCATCTTCGCACTGTACAATTTTCATTGCAATCAAAGTCTGCCCTATAGAAGCAGAACAGGAATTGAAAACATGAATCTGAACGCCTTTCTTCTCCTCATGAAGAAGACTTGCTCCAAGCACTGCACTGTTATAGGAACCACTGAGTTCAGAGGAAAGAGTAACGCAATATATATGTTCAGCTTCGCAGTCAAATGCCTTTCTGTAGCTCTCTGGCGACGGGCAGGCTGATTTCGGACATTCCGGGCAGGCGGCAACTTTCTGTAAAAAATCTGCCTGGTTAAATGTCTCATCATCTATTATATTCTCACTTCCAACAGTCAGTGTAAGCGGTACGGAAGCAAATCTTTCATCCTGTTTCCACTGCTCCAGAAGTTCTCCACAGCTATCTATCACAATTTTATAACTCAATTATATCGTCCTCTTTTCCGTAATATGTAGTTTTAAATACCACATCTATATTAACACATTACTATGTGTTTGAAAAGAGTTTTTTCTTCCATTTCCCCCCAAATTGCTTTATAATGGTTATTGTTCATCAGCAACTGATTTTCATATATTGATGTCGTCGACAGGCGACATGCCCTTTAGAAAGGAGGTCCCTATGCTCGCTTTAAAAATCACTGACCAGAAGAATTTTACCAATAAGCTTTTTCTTGGAGATACCTTCGATCTCTTCTGGCTAAACCAGGCAGAGATCATTACCAGCAATGTTTTTTCCATTGACGGCAAACTCCAAACTGATTTTTTCGATAATGATGAGCAGGAATTTTTAGCTTCCAGCCACCGTACATTCTCTCTCTGGAAAGAAGTAAAACCATTTTGTTATTCTGTTATCCGTGGAAAAAAAGCGCCTCTTTCTTTCAAAATCGTGCTTCAGTTTTCTCCGAACAAGACCGCTGCATTATTGCAGAGTTCTGCATTTTCACTTTCTCCCGAACTGATAACAGGTCTGTATTTGAATCTCCAATATAAGAATAAGACCTTGTTTTGTATTACCGGAACATCTATGAAAACCTTTCTTCCCGGTAAAGAACTGGACCACCTTTGGGAGCAATATGTGATGGATTTTTTTCATCGCAGCGGATTATCCGTAGAAGAAGTTTAATCCTGTCAGAATAGGTTCTCCATTATTTTTCCAACAGAGCCATTCTGGCATTCCACGTCTGGAACCTTGCTTTCTTTTTCATCTCCCAGATAAAAGGCGATCATATCTACAAATTCACTGTTGGTAGGTCTGTATTCCAGAGGATATCCGGCAATCTCTTCCAATCTTTCCCGATGATTTTCCCAACATACATTTACAATTGTACGAATATCATGCTCAATATTAGATGGCTTGGATTTAAATTTCTTTGCAAGCTTTGGATAAATATCTTTTGTGATCTTCATTGGTCTTTCCTGAAATTCCATTGTCATGCGTATGGCTTCCGCCACAAAATAGTATCCTTTATATTTCGATGTCGCACCAAGTTTGCGTATCGTGCCGTATACCTCTCTCATTTTTGTCCCTCCCACAATAAGTTATACTTCTGATTCTGCATCTGCAGTCAGCCCTTGATTTGCCTCTACATATAATACGAGTTAAATTTGCCTTTTTTAGCATTTCGAGACAAAAATTAAGAGAATTGTAATATTTTTTAGGAATTTCGAGATAAAATCTATAAAAAACCGAATAACAGGATAAACTTTTCCAATTTTTTCATATAAAAAGGACAGGCGTCCTAAATGCAATACTCATTTAAACGTCTGTCCCTTTTTGTCATAACTTATTTTGTCAGCATAAGCAGAATTTCATTGCTTCTCTGAACAAATCTGGTCATCTCTTCCGGTGAAAGCTGTTTATGGCTCAGCATGGCAAGATCATACAGTTCCTCGCAAATAACCGGGGTCTTATCAGAATCCTTGTTGTCTGCTACAAACTGAACCAACGGATGTTTCGCATTCAGAACCAGAGTTTCCTGACCACCAAACATAGATGGATCCATGCCGTACATATTATACATCTTCATCATATCCTGCATACGACGGCTCTCTTCAGAAAGGGTCATCATAGCAGCAACTTTTTCATTTTTCAGATTCTCAACCTTCACTTCCAGTTTGTCATTCTTCAATGCATCTCTGAATACTTCTGTAAGAGTCTTGGAAGTCTCCTCGTCAGCAGCTTCCTCTCCACGCAGTTCTTCTGTAAGATCTGCATCAATTCTCTTAAACTGGATAGTCTGATCCTTCTGCTCCAGATGGGAAATAAAAGCGCTGTCAATATTGTGTTTCAGAATAACAGCATCCTTCTTTGCCTCACGGAACATGTTAATATACTGACTCTGCTGAACCTCATCTGTTACATAGAAGATAGTAGTCTTCTCAGGCTCTTTCTCGTCTTTCGCGCCGTCCTCTTTCTTCTCTTCTGTGGATTCAACAGTCTCTTCTGTCTTAGTCTCATCTTCTGGTTTCCTGTTCTCTTCGATGCAATCTTTCAGAGTCAGATATTTGCCATCAATGTTCTTGAAGAGGATATAATCATTCATCTTATCTGAGAACTTGCTGTCCTTAATGCAGCCATATTTGATAAATGGACTGATATCATCCCAGTATTTCTCGTAGGACTCACGGTCTGTTTTACACATTCCGGTAAGCTTGTCCGCTACTTTCTTTGTAATATACTCAGAAATCTTCTTCACAAAGCCATCGTTCTGCAGTGCGGATCTGGATACATTCAGTGGAAGATCCGGACAATCAATTACACCTTTCAGAAGAAGCAGAAATTCTGGAATTACTTCCTTGATGTTATCTGCGATAAATACCTGGTTATTGTACAGTTTGATCGTACCTTCAATGGAATCATATTCTGTATTGATCTTCGGGAAGTACAGAATACCTTTCAGGTTAAACGGATAGTCCATGTTCAAATGAATCCAGAACAAAGGCTCCTTATAATCCATAAAGACTTTACGGTAAAACTCTTTATATTCCTCATCTGTACAACTGTTTGGATGTTTCATCCACAATGGCTCCGGATCACTTAAAGATACCGGACGTTTATTGATTTTTACTTTATCTTTTGCAGGAGATACTTCTACGACTTCTTTCTCACCTTTGTCATTCTCTTTCTCCTCAGTCTTAGCATCCTCGTGGATACGCTCTACAATTACATCATCATCACGAAGCTCAGCCTCATCAATAGTCTCATACTCCTGCGGTGCATTCTCTTTAGACAGATAGATATTTACCGGCATGAAAGAACAATATTTCTCAATAATCTCTCTCATACGATATTCGTTGGAAAATTCTGTACTCTCATCATTTAAAAACAGAGTAATTTCAGTACCAACTGTAGTCTTATTGCCTTCCTGCATATCATACTCTGTACCACCATCACAGGTCCAATGTACTGGAGCAGCGCCCTCTTTATAAGAAAGAGTATCAATATGAACTTCATCTGCTACCATAAATGCTGAATAAAAGCCAAGTCCAAAATGACCGATGATCTGATCATCCGTGGTCTTATCTTTATATTTGGAAAGAAACTCAGTAGCTCCTGAAAAAGCAATCTGTGTAATATACTCTTCCACTTCATCGGCCGTCATACCAAGACCTGTATCAATAAACTTCAAAGTCTTCTCTTCCGGATTCACAATAACTTGTACTTCAGCTTTGTAATCATCCGGAAGTGTGTATTCACCCATAACATCAAGTTTCTTAAGCTTCGTAATTGCATCACAACCATTGGAGATTAACTCTCTTGCAAAAATGTCGTGATCAGAATATAACCATTTCTTTATAATTGGAAAAATATTTTCACTGTTAATTGATAAACTACCATGCTTCTCAGCCATGCAGCTCACTCTCCTTTGTCTTCTTAATTATACAAACTATAGTAATACCAAACTGACTAAAAGTCAAGGAAAATTTAGCACTCATTTTAATTGAGTGCTAGTAGTTTTTATTAAAAGAAGGGAGACCATTTCTGGTCTCCCTCATTCGTTCTGCTCTCATTCACAATTACTGTTTATCTGAGAATCCACTATTATTTTTTCTTATTGCGGTAAACAAGTATTCCTGCAATTAATACAATCGCAACAATCAGAATAATTACAAATGGGAGGATTGGAGTATTATCCCCGGTCTTTACTGCATTCTTCTGATTTGCATCTGTTTTGTCTGCAGCCGGTGTCAGAGTCTGATTCGGTGCAGCATTTACAGTGAAATTAACCTGCTTGGTATCCTGTGTTCCAGTGTTTACCCAGTTGCTTCCATCAAACTGCTGCTGATTATATGTGACAGTCAAAGTATAATTTCCATTCTTGCCCATGCGGAAAGTTGCAGAATATGGTGCGCCGTCCCAGCTTCTTGCCTCAAGAACCTCCCAGTTCAGCGGCTGATATCTTACATCTCCCTTAATCGGATTTTCAATATCCATACCTGCGCCAACTGCAGTGAAAGTAATCTTGGTCTCTGTAGTATAGTTTCCATCGGAGCTGATTCCTGTGATACTGTTATTCCCTGCATCAGATACAATCGGTCCACGGCTTACAGTGACATTAACAGATACTACAAGGCTCAGGTTATCCGGATTGGTAACACCGTCTGGAAGAGCAGCAGTACCTTTCACAGAGAACTTCTGTGCTTCTGTACTGTTCTGATTATATGCACTGCCCTTTACATCCCATTTTACAGAGGCATTCATATCGCCCTTGTTTGTAGTAATCTTAACAGTAGATGGAAGCTGCAGTCCAGCTGCTGACTTCTCAACCCCGTTTGCCAGACTGATATCAGATACTTTGCCTACAGCTGTAAGCTTGGCAGCAGCTTCTGTTACTGTAAAGCTTACTGGAATATTCAGGTAATCTGTCTGATCTGTCTTAATGGAAACAGTCTGTGTATAGGTTCCTGCTGCCAATCCAACTGCCGGTGCAACAGTAAAGGATACAGACTGGTTTGCATTTGCCTCTAATTCTGAAGCAGACGGAGCACTTACTGTAAATTCGTTTCCGCTTACACTTACAGCAATACCGGTTAATTTCACATTTCCAGTATTGGATACATTGATTGTAACTGCAGCTGGTGCTTCTTTGTAACCAGCTTCTTTACTGTCGAATTTCACTTCGGAAATGTCGGTAGTAAATGAAGGAGCTGGAGTAATCTCCGGAGTCACTTCCGGGGTGACTTCTGGTGTTACTTCCGGAGTTACCTCTGGGGTGACTTCTGGGGTAACTTCTGGAGTTACCTCTGGGGTGACTTCTGGGGTACTTCTGGAGTTACCTCTGGTGTCACTTCCGGGGTGGTTTCCGGTGTAGCTGGTTTCTCTGCTGGCTGCTGATCTGTATTCGTATCATCCTGCTTCTGCTCAGCTACTGTAAGCTTTGCAATGAAGGAAACCTTTACACCTTCCTCTGTTTCATAAGTGATCGTATCACTGTATTCTCCAACAGCTGTACCTTCTCTTGGCATAACCCATGCATCGACTGATTCTCCAGCCGCAAGAGAACCCAGATCCTTTACCATAAAATGTTCCGGACTGATTTCTTTGAAATTAAGAGTGCTGTTGCCAGTATTCTTAACAGTTACATTCTTAGTCATGGAAGAATTCGCATTTTCCTGTGTGAAACCTGCATTTACGGTTCCAAAATCAAGTACTGCAGTACCATCTTCTGCAGTATTTTCTGCAACAATTTTTGCTGTATACACAGGTTCCTGCTGGGCAGGGGATTCAGCTGATGCTCCCTGATTTGCAGCCTCAGCCTGTCCATTCTCAGGAACTTCCAGATAGCCTTCTGTTCCAATGTTAATCACACTGTCATCTGTAGTGATCTCAGACTGGGAATTGTCAGCAGAATTCTCTGTGTCCTGTCCATCTGCCGGCTGCATAACATCAGCGGAAGAATCAGTTGGTTCATCAGCACCAATGTCAGTTACTTCCTCGGTTTGTGTATCTTCTGCCACATCCTGAGCCGGCTGTGTGTTCTCATCTGTCTGGGAACCTTCCGCAGGTGTATCCTCTGCTGCGATCTCCTGAACAGGGGTTTCCTCTGTCGGTGCAGCCTCCTGCTCTCCCTCTGGAAGCTCTGTTGTCTCTTCCGGAGCTTCTTCCGGTGTAGCCACAATTTCAACTGTATTTACTTTCAGTTCTCCGGTTATGCCCATTTCGGCCTTTCCGGTAATTTTCAGCTCAATCTTATTTCCAAGATCTTCATCAACAAGCTTATAGGTCTTCTCAGTGCCTACTTCAGTAAGCTGATCTCCAACTTTTCTTGACCAGCTGAACGTTACATAATCGTCTGTAAGTCCTTCCGGTGTAACCTTTTCATAATCTGCGCTAAGCTCAGAGCCTACAGCTGCAGTTCCCTTAATCTTAAGCTGACCTCCAAGTTCTCCCTCTGGTGCTGCTGCCGCAAATACCAGAGACGGAAGCAATGAAAGCATCATAAGAAAAGTCATAATCATTGCTATAATTTTCCTAGGTCTCATATGCCATCCTCCTTTACATTCCCCTTTTAGGCTGACCTGTAACATCATTGTAACATATTTTAAACATTTCCACAAGCACTTTTATTTTATTGTAATTCTTACAGTGCATGTGACAGTGCTACTGTTCGCTCCGCGCACTGCAACCACTTCGCGCTGCACAGGAATCATGCATCCGCACGATTCCGCGCCCAGCTTCTCGGGTTTTCTGTGAACTTTGTTTACAAAAAACACCTCGCGGAACATTGCCAGTGAACCATAACGCGATAGTTGCTGGCCACTTCTTTCTCCGGAAAACATCCTATGGGATGTATCCTCTCTTCTGAACAATAACACATTATGTTCTCTTGTTTAGTGTCATTATAGCAACCTGATTTTATACTTATGTAATATGAATTTATCCGATAACTGTTCTGAATTTCCAACCGGACATACTGCCTTTTCGCCGGTTTCATCACCTTATGTGAAAGTCAGTTACTCTACAGCTGCAAACCTCTGCTTCAAAAGATCATCCCTCCACAATCAGATATTTTCCATCTGGAAGGGCAAATACTTCACTTGCTTCTTCTAATTCTTCATTACTCATGCCATCCACATCTGCACCCATTCCAGACAGATATTTTCGCACTTCGTCAATAGAATCTGCAACTACAGCCATGCAATCCTCCAGGAATTCCTCTGCTTCTTCGTAAGTTTCTGCAACCGGTTCATCAAAAAGCTGCTCCTGTTTTTCCAAAAATGTCTGAATACACTCCTCTGTATACATTTTTCCGACCTCCTGTTTTATAATAAAAGTTATAACTGTTTAGAGCCTGCTGAATAGTTATCAAATTTTACTCTTCGCATTTTTCCTCATATAAATCAAGAATATCCTCTGGAGAATCCACAAGATAGTCCGCTCCATTTTTCAGCAGTTCTTCTTTTTCCCTGTATCCCCACAGAACACCTACCGTGTACATCCCGGCTGCTTTTCCAGTTTGCATGTCTGTTCCGGAGTCTCCCAGATACATACACTCTTCTGGCTTAATTCCAAACTGCTCCGCGATTTTAAGCGGACCATCCGGTGCTGGTTTCTTTCTTACAGAATCACTCTGTCCCATAACTGCATCAAAAATCTGAGACCCAAACATTCTTTCCACCACTTTCACGGCTGCTTCATGTGGTTTATTTGAGCACACCCCCAGCTTCACGCCTCTTTTTTTCAACTCTTTTAAGGTTTCCGGCATTCCCGGATAATGCTGTATTTTGTAAAATGGGTCTTTATCAAATTCTTTTCTATATAACGCTCTTGCTTCCTCATAGTGCAGCAATTCCGGATCTCCTGCATCGACCAGAAGTCTTTTCACCAGCATGTCAGCACCGTTTCCGCAATAATATCTGTAATTTTCTATAGGCATTGGTTTCAAACCGTATTTTCTTACAACTTCATTTCCTACAACAGCCATGGAATCCAATGTGTAGGCTAAAGTTCCGTCCAGATCAAAAATACATGCTTTTATCATTTTCTCATTCCCCTTATATTGATTTTCATTTTCTTAAGTTCATAAACCAGTCTTCCTACAGGAAGCCCAACCACATTATTGTAGTCTCCGCAGATTCCTTTTACGTAAATTCCAAATTTCCCCTGGATTCCATAGCTTCCTGCTTTATCCATAGGCTCCCCTGTTTTTATATATTCCAGAAGCTCTTCTCTTGAAACAGGATAAAATTCAACGTCGGTCCTTTCACTGAAGTATAAGGCTTCCAGATACCCTGTTCTTTTACAAGAAGGGTTACACCGGTATAGACCTGATGGGATTTCCCCTGAAGTTTTAACAATGTATCTAATGCATCTTCTTCATCTGACGGCTTTCCAAGAATCTTTCCTTCAAATGCAACTACGGTATCCGCACCAATGATCAGACAAGGTTCACTTTCATTTTCAAGTCTGTCTGCAACCGATATTGCTTTATCCTGCGAAAGCTTTTCCACCGTTTCCGCTGGATCTGTCAGGTTGGTGTTCTCTTCCCCATTGCTTACAACCACAGAAAAAACCACACCGGTTCTTGCAAGCAGTTCCTTTCTTCGTGGGGACCCAGAAGCTAAAACAATTTTCTCCATAATCTCTCCTTTTCTGTCTTAACAGTATAACCCTCCATTTATATGGGTGCAACGATTTTTTTCTTTTCTTTTTGCGTAAAAGTTATTACAATATAGACAACTCCATTAAGCTTTGTTTAGACAGATGGAAAATACCGAAAGGAGCAGACAATATGGCTAAGATTAACAAATATTGGGGAATGGTTGCACTCGGAGCAGCAACAGCAGCAGTAGCCGGTGCCGTAGCAGCAGCTTTTGCCAAAAGACATGCTTTGGAAGAGGCAGCTGACCTTGAAGATGATTTTGAAGATGAGCAGGAAGATGACGAGCAGCCTGAAGCAAAGGATGTCCACGAAGATTTCGTAACCTGGGAAGCTACTTCCGAAGATGAAAAAGATGATGAAACCGAAGGCTCTGAGGAGCCTGATTCACAAGAAAGTTCAGAGGATACAGAAGAGGATTCTGCTGAAAATGCAGAAGAGCAGGATAATGCTATAGCCGATGCTCTTGAAAAAGCAGCGAAAGATGAAGATAAATTCGAGGAAGAACTTGCTGAAGCTGAGAAAGAGCAGGACGAAGAAGAAGCTTCTATCCACATTGATTAATTGCAGGTAAATTCATAATTATTCCACATTTTACAAATAGTGACAATCAGGCTTGCCACTTTCGTTGACAGTATTTAGATTTCACTTTGCAAGAAGAAGTTCCAACAGAATTTTCTATTGCAAAAACCCCCACGGCAATTTGAATATAATTTTCCGTGGGGGTTTCTTTTACGCTTTTGGAAGTTTAAATGAACTCTTAAGAGAAACAATACGGTTAAATACCGGTGCCCCTTCTTTGGAATCATGAATGTCTGCACAATAAAAGCCATTTCTTACAAACTGGTAACTATCCAGTCCTTTGGCTTTCAGAAGCTCTGGTTCAACATAAGCAGACATCTCTATAAGAGAATTCGGGTTCAGATTCAGTTCTCCTGTCTCTTTATCATAAACACCCTTTTCCTCATCTACGATATTCTCATAAAGACGTACCGGAACCTTACCTGCATTTGACGCTTCAACAGTGAATGGTTCCTTTTACTTTACGTCCGTCAGGTGCATTTCCGCCCTTTGTTTCTGGATCATAAGTACAATGTTACAGCAGTAACTGTTCCATCATCCAATGCCTCGAAACCTGTGCATGTAACAAAATATGCATTCATAAGACGAACTTCCGTACCAAGGAAAAGTCGTTTGTATTTCTTTGGAGGATCGATCATAAAGTCTTCTCTTTCAATATAAAGTTCCTTTCCAAATGGAACCTTTCTGCTACCAAGGGCTTCATTTTCCATATTGTTCGGAGCATCCAGATATTCCACCTGTCCTTCCGGATAATTGTCAATGATCAGTTTGATCGGATCAAGGACTGCCATATAGCGAGGAGCCTTTAATTTCAGATCCTCACGGATACAGTACTCGAGCATTGCATAGTCTACTGAACTGTCAGCTTTGGATACACCACAAAGTTCCACAAACTTCTGAATAGATTCAGGTGTGTAACCACGGCGACGTAAACCGGAAATAGATACCAGTCTTGGATCATCCATCCGTCAACAATTCCATTCTCTACCAGCTTCTTAATATAACGCTTACCTGTTACTACATTCGTCAGATACAGCTTTGCAAACTCAATCTGCTTCGGAGGATGTGGATATTCCAGTTCTCTTACAACCCAGTCATATAATGGTCTGTGATCTTCAAATTCCAGAGTACAAATGGAATGTGTAATTCCCTCAATTGCATCCTCAATAGGATGAGCAAAATCATACATCGGGTAAATACACCAGGTATCTCCTGTTCTGTGATGGCTTACATGAGCTACACGATAGATAACCGGATCTCGCATGTTCATGTTTGGAGAAGCCATGTCAATCTTTGCTCTCAGAACTTTCTCACCATCAGCATATTTGCCTTCTTTCATCTCTTCAAAAAGCTGAAGATTCTCTTCTACAGTTCTGTTGCGATACGGACTCTCTTTGCCAGGCTCCTTTAAAGTTCCACGATATTCTCTGATCTGGTCCGCAGTTAAATCGCAGACATATGCCTTACCCTTTTTAATCAATTTTACTGCAGCTTCATACATCTGTCCGAAATAATCGGAAGCGAAGAACAGTCTGTCCTCCCAGTCAGCTCCCAGCCATTTGATATCGGCTTTAATGGACTCAACAAACTCAGATTTCTCCTTAGTCGGATTGGTATCATCAAAACGCATGTTGAATTTACCATTGTACTCTTTCGCCAGTCCGGCATTTAAAAGAATGGATTTGGCATGTCCTATATGAAGATAACCGTTTGGCTCTGGCGGAAAACGTGTATGAACGGTGTCATAAACTCCTTCTGCCAGGTCTTTATCAATGATATTCTCAATAAAATTTTTGGAAACCTTTTCGTTCTCCATGGTTCTCCCTCCTGATATCAACTCTTTTATAGCATAAATTCCAATATCTGTCAGAGCATGTTAAAAAATTTTCTTCAATATGTGTATCGGGAATAATTTCTCAAACATATTCTGTTCTTTGATGATTTATCTTATCATAAATAGGTGCATTTTAAAAGTTTTTTCTTACAAAAATATTGATTTTTATCCCTATCTATGAGAATATATTAATTTATGCCACAAAAAAATCCCTGATATATAATCAGGGATTAAAAAGAGCTGATGACGGGAATCGAACCCGTGACCTCCGCCCTTACCAACGACGCTCTACCGACTGAGCACATCAGCACTCTCATGTCCGGCATTTCTCTCCGCTTCACGAGTTGATTATATTACCAGAAGGTTTATCCATTAAGTTGTTCTAAACATCCTAATTTCAAACTTTTT
>ENA-OQAA01001286-OQAA01001286.1-human-gut-metagenome-genome-assembly--contig:-NODE-1286-length-13306-cov-3.124213_pt1 | contig 13306 bp, 10 predicted proteins | sample MGYA00242489_ERZ504515 | MGnify/ENA primary metagenome ERZ504515 (study PRJEB26092, sample SAMD00036237) | human gut metagenome | host: Homo sapiens | study: EMG produced TPA metagenomics assembly of...
TCTGGTTTCGTAGGATTTCAGCCGTTCCCAGCAAAACACCTGCCCACACCGGACAGCTTCACAGTCTTCTTTCAATCACATCCTTCAGAAAGGAAATATAAGAACCAACATTTCCACTTTGCAGATCCAGCATGACTTCCTGTATGGTATCCTGCCCTGGCTCTACATGTCCCGATAGTCATACGGATCGAAGTCTTCCGCAATCTCATCCAATGCTGCTGCCAGTTCTTCTGTTGTCATTTTTTTCGGATACATTGCCTCACGCACATCCTGAATCGGGATATATTTATAATCAGGCAATGCTTTATGAATCTTCTCCAAACCTTCTCGCACCACCGGCTGATCTTTTAAAAACCGCACATTATCCAAGAAGTCGCCGTGTATCGTTGTTCCCATTACAATTAACAGTTCTGTTTCATCAAACAAGCTATCCTCCGGATCACGATAAATAATCCCCATTCCACTGCCTTTATAAGCGTTTTCCGGATCTTCTCTGTACTTCTCATAGATTGCTGCGATTTCTTTCACATCTGTGCTTTTCTCATAAGCTCCCATATCATGAATTTCATCACATTCTGCAGCATAATATTCCAGATAAGCTTCTTTCTTAGGCGGCATATTATTGAGTACATTATCAATCATGTTATAATTGGCCTCTTCCAGTTCCTCCACCTTTGCCAATGGCTTATATTCGCCCTGGCTTTTCTGAATCTCTGCCATTACAACTTCATCCATTTCTTCTACTTTCTCCATCAACCGATCATAATCTCCACGGATGCGTTCTCCAGTCCAGCCTTCGTCTTCCAAAAGTTCCTCCGCCGCTTCTTCAATAGAAATTTCATCATTCTCATAAACGCCACCATCCATCAAGCGGAAATCTTCATCGTAAAAGGAATAATCATATCCTTCTTCTGTTCTCTGAATAGCAAAGTAACGTTCTCCTACCTCATATGCCAGTTCACTAAGGACCTGTTCTTCCAGATTCAGGAAAGAATCTAGCTGTTCAAAACTGATACTGTCTACAAAATGAGCAGTTACTTTTTCCCCGTCATTCAGAACTACGATATCACTGACAGACAGGGAATGCCCACGGAAATCTTCCGGTCTATCAATGTTGAACCTTTCAAAAATATCATCCAGTGACATATTTCCTGATAATTCACCAACATAGACCAGCTTGTAATCTTCTTTTTTTTATCTTCATACCATGACTTTCAATAAAACTCATATTCATAAAAGCATAGTTTTCGCCCGGTGAATCATCCCGGATCTGATAAATACCAAATACCCTTCTTGTTCCTAACAACAGGTTTGCTTCTTTCAATGACTGAATCTGTGGATATTTCTGCATTTCCCATTCCAGGTTACGGAAACGCTCCAGTTCTGTCATAGACATCTGATAATGCTCTGGTCCTCGTTCAATTTCCATACGTTCTGTGACATACATCGGTGATGAAAAATTAGTGATCAGATAGATATCTGCTCCTGCATCGTATAATTTCAGTGCTTCTTCCTGCTCAATGACACTCATAGGCTCCTGAAATGCTCCTAAATTTTCTTCTGCATAATCTAGGTTGTTATCCTTTATCCGTTCCCACATCTGCAATTCCATTCCAAACAAACCGTCGTGTGCCTGTATCATTTCTTTACTCGCATATTCACCTTTACTGCCATCACTTCCAAGGCAATAAATCTTAGAACCATTCTGTGATAATCCAAGGCTGCTTCTTTTCTAAGTGGCACCATATCTTCTGCTGTATATCCATAGTCACGTAATTCCAGCTTACCTATGGTTGGATCCAGCAGTTCTTGAATATCCATTCTTGCGTCATCCAGCAAATCCTCTACACCTTCTTGATCTGCCTGACTCACTGCATCTGCCAGATTTCTTACCAAATTCCTAACTTCTCTTCCTCGCCGATCAGATTCGCATATTCAAAAATCTGTTCTTTTACATCTGTTGAAAATTCTATATCTCTACGCTCTGCCTGAGCAATCCGTTCCTGCGTATATTCCTGCATTTTCTGCGTTTCTTTTCCTGTTATCATACTTCTCGCCATTCAAATTCCTCCTGTGTTCTAAAAAATGGCATAACAGGCAGAACCTTCTTCTACCAAATTATGCCATCTTTCCTGTTTATTTATTCCAGACCGAAGTCCCGTTTTCTGTTTTCCTTGCCAGTTTCACTTTCCCGCTGACTCTTTTCTTTATAAATCTGCAGTTTTTCATGGATAGAACCACGTGTCGGTCTTTCTTCTTTCTCATCTGATTCAGACACCTCTGTTTCTGCATCTTCCCGTTCATCCATATTGAGCAATGCATTTAATTCTGACAGTCGCTCCAGTTTCTGGTTCAACTCCTCTTCTTTTGGAAATGGCTTTCCAACCTCTTCTTTTGCATTTGCAAGCTGTTCATATACTGTTTCCAGTCTTTGTTGTGCTTCTGAAAGCTTCTCTGGATAACTGTCCAACAGATTGTTGATACGAGTAATATTTCCAAGTGCATCTGCTCCAAGATGAACTTTCGAGACAGCCTCATGTTTGACAGATAGAATAAATTCTTTACTCCATCCATCAAACTGAATCCTCATATTGAATCCCTGATAGTTTCCGATATCCATCGCAGCATCTACAGCTTTAATATCTTTACATACCGCCAGAAGTGCTGCTCCTGCCTCTTTCTTTTCTGTGAACTCTTTGCCGCCAATCTCCATAGTAAACTGCTCTGGATCTGTGATTTTATGCTCTGAGTAATGAGCGATGTCTGCCTTGTAGCTGTCAATGATTTCTGTCAGTTTTGCAATCTGTTGTGGAAAATTCCTTGCAATATCATCTTCCAGCGGTACTGGTTATTCATGTGGTTGGCTTTTAAAAGTTTTAATTTTGCCACATCAACATCCAATGCCATCTTCTCTTTTACTGCTGGATTTCCGGTTGCAAGAGCTTTGACCTCTGCATAGGAAAGTGCCGCTTCGTCCACATCTTCACAGCTTCGCACAGGTGCTTTGCTGGTCATAATCTGAGAAATGAATTTCTGCTTGTTCTCAACCAACTGCCACATGTAGCTGTCAAATGTGGATTCAGTTACATACCGGAAGATATGAACCTTTTTATTATGATTTCCCTGACGGATAATACGCCCTTCCCTCTGTTCCAAATCAGATGGTTTCCAGCCAATATCCAGATGGTGCAACGCAATCAGACGGTCCTGCACGTTGGTCCCGGCACCCATCTTTGCTGTTGAGCCAATCAAAAAACGAACCTGCCCGGATTTCACTTTTCCAAACAGCTCCGTCTTCTTTGCTTCTGTATTTGCATCATGAATAAAAGCAATCTCTTTTTCCGGTACACCTTTCGCTATCAGTTTCTGCTTCAAGTCATCATAAACATTGAAACTGCCATCGCCTTTCGGTGTGCTCAAGTCACAGAAAATCAATTGTGCAGATTTCTGTGCTGCCGTGTCTTTCCAGATCTCATAACTTTTCTCTGCACAGACTGATATTTTGCTTTCTGGATTATCTGGCAATAATTCGTTCACCAAACGCTGATCCAATGCCAATTTTCTTCCATCATTGGTAATTTTCAGCATATTATCAACCGAAGCATCTACCTCCGTTTCTGACAACTTCTGCACGTTCCCCCAGACTTTCTACGATTTCTTTCTGCTGTTCCGTTGGTTTCAGCACCACTGTTTCATATTCCGCCTCTGGCACAGGAAGCTTTAACTGATCGGAAGTCTTGATATCTGCAATCTCCTTAAACATATTCATCAGTTCCGGAATATTATAAAATCTTGCAAATCTTGACTTTGCACGGTAGCCTGTTCCTTCTGGTGCAAGCTCAATGCTCGTGACTACCTCGCCAAAGGTGGAGGCCCAGGAATCAAACAGTCCAAGTCCCATATTTTGTAATTTGCTGTTCTGCAGATACCTCTGCATAACATATAATTCCGTCATGCTGTTGCTAATCGGTGTGCCCGTAGCAAAGGTAATGCCTTTTCCTCCGGTAATCTCATCCAGATACTGACATTTATTAAACATATCCGCCGACTTCTGTGCTTCATTCTGTGCAATCCCGGCTACATTTCTCATTTTTGTATAAAGAAATGCGTTTTTATAACTGTGTGCTTCATCTACATATAAATGATCCACTCCCAGTTCTTCAAACGTAACTACCTGATCTTTTTTCTCTTTCTGATTCAGTTTCTCCAGCCTTGTCTGCAATGTTTTTCTTGTCTTTTCAATCTGTTTGACGGTATAACGTCCACCATCCTGTTCATACCTTGCACTCTGGATTGCCATTTCCAGATCATCAATCTGCCTCTGAAGCATGGCTTCCTGTTTCTCATCAGAGATTGGAATACGCTCAAACTGGGAATGACCAATAATAACAGCATCGTAATTTCCCATAGCGATTCTGGCACAGAACTTCTTTCGGTTTGCCGGTTCAAAGTCTTTCTTGGTTGCTACCAAAATATTTGCTCCTGGATATAACTGCAGGAACTCCGCTCCCCACTGCTCTGTCAAATGGTTTGGCACAACAAAGAGATTCTTTTGTGATAATCCCAGACGTTTGCTCTCCATTGCCGCCGCTACCATTTCGTAAGTCTTCCCAGCTCCTACTACATGTGCCAGAAGCACATTATCACCGTATAACTGATGTGCGACTGCATTTTTCTGATGCGGACGAAGCTCTATTTCCGGATTCATTCCTGGAAAACTCAAGTGACTACCATCATATTCACGGGGACGGATACTATTGAAACGCTCATTGTACACGCTTACCAGCCTTTCTCTCCTCTGCTGATCCTTAAAAATCCAATCTTGGAATGCAGCCTTCAAGCATCCTGCTTTTGTGATGCCAACATAGTTTCTTTTTTATTCAAAACTCGCACTTCATCCCCATTGTCATTTACGACTTTATCATAGATTCTAACATCTTTTAGATTCAAGGTATCTTCCAGAATCCGGTAGGCATTTGCTCTCTCCGTTCCATACGTTGCATAAGCAAACGCATTTCTTGGACTGTCGGCGTTCTTTCCTGTAATCCTCCACTCACCATTTACCTCAGAGAATTTTACCTGTATTTCCTTCTGTGCAAGATACCTCGGCGTATGAAGCAGTTCCACCATAAAATCCTGATAATCCGAGGTTCAATCCAGGTGGCTCCAATACGCACTTCAATCTCCGACGCTTCCAGATCTCTTGGCTGAACTGCTTCCAATGCACGGACATTCGGTGTGAATTCCGGATGATTCTCTGCAAAAGTTCTCGCTGTATTTAATTTATCTCTGACGTTTCCAGACAGATATTCATCTCCGCTTTCCCACTGGTCTGTCAGTGGATTTTTGAAGATAACTCCAACCAGCTCTTCTGTGATTTTCTCTTCGGTCTTTCCGGTCAACTGTGCCATATATGGAAGATCTACTTTAGCCTTTTCATTTAGGGACAGAGCAAGTGCTTCTGTGGCTGTCTCCACACTTGTCACAGCGACCGCCTTTTTAATGGTTCGTTTGGTGAACATGTCCGCTTTCCGCTTCAATGTTCCATCTTCATTCAAGTCTTCCAGGGAACACAGCAGACAATAAGAAGAGTCATCAGAAAATGCACGTTTGTTAGCATTACTTCCAATAACTCCATACTTTGCTGTGTAGGTATCATACACCTGATTCAGTTTTTTCTGCTGTTTCTGGATTTCTTCGTCTGTGACAAATTCTTCCATCTGCATGGCGATCAGTTCACGAACGGTATCACGGATTGCAACCATGCCTTTTACACGTTCTGCAGTGACTGCAGGCATTTTCACCTGATTCATCAAAGAATTGACACGGTAATATACCTGATCATCTACCACCGTATAGCTGTAATTTCGGACATTCGGATCTGCCGGAATACTCTCTGGCATCTCATCCAGTTCTGCCTCTATATCTACTGCCGCTACCATGCTTCCTCTGATGTGTTTTACAGCTTCTTGTAACTGTAATTCCAGATCAGCTCCTTCCATTGGAGCACAGGTTGTTTCCATACCATACGGACCGGACACTTCTTTCATCTCACCAAGAATCAATCCCGGATGCTGAACAAAATACTTGTTAATGGTAATCCCATTTGCATCACTCTCCAAATTCACCCAGTCTGGCATCTCTTTTGTGAAACTCTCACGCTTCTGGAAAAACAAAATATCAGCACTGACTTCTGTTCCTGCATTTGCCTTAAAAGCTGTGTTCGGCAGTCGGATAGCCCCCAGCAGGTCTGCACGCTCTGCCAAATATTTCCGGACTTCCGGTGATTCCTTGTCCATAGTTCCCTTTGTTGTGATCAACGCAGCTACACCACCTGGACGTAACTGATCTATAGTCTTGGCAAGAAAGTAATCATGAATCATAAAATTGTAGCGGTCATATTGACGGTCATTGACCTTATATGCACCGAATGGCACATTTCCGATTGCCACGTCAAAGAAATCATTGGGATAATCCGTCTTCTCAAAGCCTTTGATCTGGATATTGGCATCTGGATAGAGAAGTTTAGCAATTCTGCCACTGATGCTGTCCAGTTCCACTCCATAGAGTTTGGACTGGTTTAGATTCTCTGGAAGCTTTCCAAAGAAGTTCCCGACTCCCATAGATGGCTCCAGGATATTTCCCTTTGTAAATCCCAGATTCTCCAACACCTGATACATACTTTCAATCACAATCGGCTGTGTATAATGAGCATTTAATGTGGAAGCTCTAGCTGCAGCATATTCTTCCGGTGTAAGGACGGTCTTTAATTCCAAATATTCTGTCTCCCATGCAGATTTTGTCTCATCAAATGCATCTGCAAGACCTCCCCAGCCGACGTACCTGGATAAGATTTCCTGTTCCTCTGGTGTCGCATTGCGGTTCTCATCCTCACATTTTTTTAACAGCTGAATAGCCATAATATTGGCTCGGAATTTCTCCTTCGGTGTTCCCTGTCCAAGTTCATCATCTGTGATATGGAAGTTCGTTGCTGGAATCAGTTCTGCTATTCCGTTAATCTCTTCCAATGATTCTTTTTCTTCCAATACCTCAACTTCTCCCGACAGTTCTTTTTCTTTTTTATCATAATCTGTCCACACACGTTTAGAAATAGCAGTAAAATAGGAAGACTCTTCCTCCATGATTTCTTCCTTGATTTCCCGTAATTTATCTAAGGTATCCGCATTTACTGTTTTGTTGTGATAATGATAATAAAGTACTTCTTGTCCAAGTTTTACATCCAGACGTTCCAATTCTTGTGTTGACATTCGCTCCCAAATATCATCTTTTTCCGTATGAATCGTGAAACCTTCTCCATCATCATGATATTCTAATGTGTATTGAAGTCGATTCTCTTCTCCCTTAACTTTGCAAGCAAAATCATAGATTTTTGTTCTGGTACCGGACATATATTCTGAATCAACTAGTCGCAGATCCGTTATATCTTCCGCTGTAAAAGTATCCTGTTCCAGCTGTTCTCCTAACATCTGCTGTGCTTCTTCCAAATCTGCCAGTCTTTGTGCTTCCTGTCGTTCTTCGTACTTTTCCATTTCTTCCGGTGACAAATAATCATCTGTGCGGATTAACTGGCGAACACGTTCTGCAACCTTGTTCCACTTTAATAAAACTTCTACCTCTGGACTGCCAATTTTCCCTTTTGCAAGTTTTAATCCTTTTGCATCATGGGATGCGTCGGAAGCATCTGCTCCTGGTATTCCGGGTGAGGAACCACCTGTTCCATACTCATTTTTCAGGAACTCAGCTGCATCTTTCATATCATGATGTTCCATGAAATACTCATAGATTCGGTTACGTCCTCCTGCAGTAATGCCGCCTCTTCTTAACACTGCGTCAATTTCATCCTGTGTGATAAAGGATAGTGCCGGACGTTCGACCGTAAATTTCTGGTCTACCCAGGAACGCTCCCTCTGAAGATCCTGAAAGCGTTGGAAATATTCCGGATTATGCTGAATCTCCCAGCGGTGATAATCTCCCGGATTCTCATCCATATATTTCTGCAGCCATTCAAAACGATAGACAATCGCATCTGCTTCCTCTTGATCTGTCCATGCTCCACTCACTACATCCTGCCAGTCTGAATATGATTGTTTCTTTTCCCAGTTTCTGCAAGTATCCCGAAAATGAAGTGCAAGAAGATTGGTCATTTCTTCCTGCTCCTGTTCAATGGCATTATTGGAAATCAAATTATCCACGTAATTTCCATCCTCATACATATCCCGAATTCTGTTCGCTGCTTCTTCCCACGTACCATGCGGTCAAAGTTTCTTCTGGCAGAGTCCCCTCGCCGGATACGGATACCATCATTGTCATACCAGATACTGATTTTCTGACCATCTATGGTAAATCCTTTGCCACCAGTTCCATATTCATCTTTCAGAAAACTCCGCATTTCTTCATTATCCAGACCTTCAATCAGTCTTGCTGTAATATGAAACAGTGTATTTTTCTGTCCGCTTCCCGTGCGGAGAATATCATTTACCACTTCATCGGAAATAAGAAAAGCGGCTGGCTGTTCCAATGCAGCTGCCGCTTTCCTTATTTCTCCTAACTGTTCCTCTTCTGTTGAGAACAGACTTAACTGTAAATAATCTCCTGAATCACCAGCTCCTCTGCCTGTGCCTTGATCTGGTTCATGTGTCTGGTCCATGCCATCCCGTCTGCCATTTTGTCCGGTGCCGGATCTTTCTCCAGAAGTTCGTTCATCAGGTCGTCTACTCTCTGTCTTGCCTGGCTGTCGATCTCCATCAGATGACTGTCCAGACGGTTCTGCAGTGTCAGAATGTTGAACCTGGCTACCTTGTGATTTCTCAGATACTCTTTCCGCATCATTCCGTACTTGCCGATGGTTCCTCTCGTCTCTTCCAGGCTGATATCTGGAATCTGATACTCTCCGTTCTGGCTGTAACTGATCTCTCTCATAGTCTGTTTCCTCCTTTTTTTCTTCTCTATCTTCTGTGTTATCTGTATTACTTTCACGCATTAACGTGTTAAATTCATTATAGACTACTTCTTTTTCTTTTGCAACCGTTTTCAGGTCATTTTCCAGATTATTCAGCACATATCGTCCAATCTGCATCAGGACTGGTCTGCTGATCTCATTGACTGCACTTCCCAGATGTCCTAATACTATCAGCTGATTAAAGTCCGTAATATGCCGAAAATCCTCTGCATCCAGATATTCCTGTGCATCCAGTCCACACCGGTTTAGTAATACATACCAGACACTATTGGTCATCAGTTCCCGAAATTCGACTTCCTGATTCTGTTCGTCCAGTCTTCCAGAAATGTCCCTGTTACGTCCAGTCTCAGTTCTTCCAATGCATCTGGAAGCCATTCTTGCATACTCTCCTTCGCTGCCTGATGCAGACTTTCAGCAAGTCCTCCTTCTGTATCTTCCAGTGATAACTGCTCCTGCAGATAATCTGCCACCAGCTGTTCTCCTTCCACCGGAAGATTCCATAACTGAGGATCCTTTCCAAGATTCCGCACTTTATAAGTGTCCTGCACATCAAATACATACCGAAGTTTCGTTTTCGGTCCGGAAGTATTGTCAATCAAGGCAATCCCTTTGGATCCCTTTTTGATCCAGCGGTACATCTTCTGATTCCAGATTTCCATGGATGCTACGGCAGTTGCTTCCGGTCGCTGTGCATAAATTAAAAGCTGTTCTGGAAAAGTGTATTTGTACAGTCTGGATGCAGTGTTTAGGAACCGCATCCATTCCTGCGGACTGGCAGCTACATCTTTTGCCACCTCTTCCGTCAGCTGTTCCATTGCATATAATTTATTTGCCATGCGCTACTCCTTTTCATAAAATCAGGGACTGCTTAGCACAGTCCCCTTAAAATCATCGTTGTTACTCTTTATAATGCTGTGGCAAGCTCTTTTGACTTATTCTTTGGCACTTTGTCTCCCTCTTTTGCCTTGATTTCTGCCTTAGCTTTCTCCAGTCTTCCATGGATTCCACCTTTTACTTCCGCTTTTTCGGCTGCTTTTTCTTTCTCCAAACGAGCTTCCCTACGCTCAGCATTTTCCATAACTGCCGTTTTCCCATCACAAAACTGAACTTTATCGGAAAGCTGCTCCTGTCTCTCCACCTTTGTCTCATTGACTTCCTGTACCATCGCATTTAATTCCGGAACCTGAAAAATGCCGTTATCAGGAAGAATCAGCACTTCATGAATGGAAGATGGGATGACAAAGTAATCACTTCCCAGGCATTCCCCAATCTGTTTACGAATATCTTCCTGCAGTAACAGGGAAGCTCCATTCATCTTAGCTTTGTTTGTCAGACAGAACATTGGGTTTTCCATGGCTTCCATATCCATTTTTTCATTCAGCAGGTTTTCTGGTTCTTCACCAAAAATCATAGATTTGATAATCTCATTCATATCCATAAGTGTGACACCACGTTTTCGGTCTGCCACCATCGCATCCGCTTGAATCTGTTCGGCAGATACTCCCCACTCGTTCATCAGAGAAACAGTTACCGGAATACTGCTGATCCCTTCTCCATTTTCCTCCAGATTTACTGCATAATAAGCTGCAAAATCTCCGTGTTCTGTGACTACTTTATCTGCAAGAAGATCGGTATTCCATTCCTTATCACAAATTCTCATCTGTAATTTGTCCTTCATCTTTTCATAATCCAGAATATCCGGAACTCCCATATCAAAAAATTCTGCTTTTCCCTGTGCCTCAATACGCATATCAGCTACATCACCAACACAAGAATCTACATCTTTTCCATTGATATATTCCTGGTAGAGGGAATCCAGATAGACTGTCGGTACGATTCTCTGATCTCCATTTGGAATCGTAATCCCTGTCAGTTTCAAACCGTTGTTTTTTTCTACTTCCTGAAGTTTAATTTCTGCGTTCTTATAAGACTCTGGCAGATACTCCTTTACATTGTCTTTGACATATTCATAAAATTCTTTTCTGTTCATCATACGCTTTTACCCCTTTCTGATCATGTGATGGTTCATTCTTTTTCTGCTGACCATCTGCTCGGCTTTCTTCTGATAAGCCATCATTCTCTTTAAAGTTTTCTCCTGGTTTTTTCGTGCTTCCTGTCTTTTTTCCATTGCTTTCATCATAGTTTTCTGTTCCTTTCTGTGTTTTTTGTATGAAAAAGGGAGCCTCACATAGAAGCTCCCAATCATAACCGTTGGTTTTAATTTCCTTATTTGCTTTTCCTTTTTCTGCTGATATAAAGTCCTGCCATACCTCCTGTGGAGATTACCAGAAGCAGGATCGGCAGCCAGATATTCGTGCTGTCACCTGTTTTCGGTGCGTTTGATACCTTTGTCTCTTCATGGGACTGTGGTGTATCCGGTGTGTTCGGTGTTTCTGGAACTTCCGGTTTCTCATTTGTCAGATTAAAGGTAACTTCTACAACCGGTGTACTGTCATCTGCATAGGCAAATGTCACTTCATGCTTTGTCTGATCCAATGTGTATCCATCCAGTGTCTTTGTTTCCACCAGATAATACTTGATAGCGGTATCATATTTGCCGTTCTTAAATGTGGCAATCTCATACAGCTTACTTTCTGCATGACCGGCAGCATCTGTCTTTAAGGTTTCCAGAACTTTTCCTTTGCTGTCACGAAGTTCAAATTCTACCCCTTTCAGCGGTTCTCCTGATGATTTATCTGTCTTATTGAGAATCACTTTTCCCTTGGCAGTGTCATCTTTCATAGCTACTTTCTGGATTTCTCCAGTATCCTTTACTTCAATACTAACATCCGATGTCAGAAGATATCCTTTCGGTGCCTGCTCTTCACGTAAGGTATATTTACCGATTGGAAGTTTTTCGATATAGTGTGCTTCCTCTGTGGAAGTCCAGCTCTCTACTACCTGATCATCCTTATCGAGAATCGTCAGTTTCGCACCCGGAATTTCAGTTTCTCCTGTGATATCTGTCTTACTGATCTGCACTTTTGTCACATCATCTTTCATCTCTACTTTCTGAATCTCGGCTGTATTTTCTACTGTAAAGGTAATACTTTCTGCAGTGACATATCCATCTGCCGGTTTTGTCTCTGTCATGGTGTATTCCTTGCCAACCACCAGTTCTTTGATCACATGGGATTCTTCCGTAGAAGTCCATTCATCTACTGTGTTGCCATCTGAATCCGTCACTTTCAGGTGTGCACCTGGAAGTTCTTTACCTGTTGTCAGGTCTGTTTTAGTCAGCTCCACTGTGGTTGGCTGATTCTCAAAATAAAGTCGTAGCTTACTTCTGCCTGGTCTTCTCCGGCATATTCTAAGGTAAATTCCTGTACTTCTTCTGTTGTAACAAATCCATCCGGCGCAAAGATCTCTTTCACATAGTATTTTCCGTCTACCGGAAGATCTGCCGTAAAAGTAATCTGTCCTTTTTTCATCCGTTACCCGCTGCTCGATCAGACTGTCTTTCTCAAGGAGTACCTCGCCCTTTGCATTTTTGATATCTTCACTGGTATAAAGACCAAAGACACCACCTGCAAGAACACGTTCTGTATCTTTTTCTTTCTTCAGAACCGTAACCTTTACTTTCTGACGGGCATTCTGCCATTTCTCATCATAAGTGATGACTGGTGTGTCCTGATCACGGTAGGAAAGGTCAACATATCTCGGCTCTTTGTCCAGCACATAACCATGGGCTGTTTTTACTTCCTTCACATAGTATTTTCCTGCCGGAAGATCTCCCATCTGTGCAATACCATTGGAATCTGTGGTAATGGTTCCCACTTTTTCATCTGCTTTGAAATAATCTTCACTGACACCATCTGCCGCTTTGATATCTTCCGCAGCAAATACGTCGAACGTCACATCTGTAAGGCTTCCGGTTACATACTCAAAAAGATGCTCCACAGTACCTTTTACATGATCCAAAAGTGTCACCTTATCCAGAAACTCTCCATTTTTGTTGATGATCAGAAGTCCTGTCGGAACTTCATCTTTCATCTCTACTTTCTGAATCTCAGCAGTATCTTCCAGCGTGAACTTCACATCCGTTGCTTTCAAATATCCATACGGTGCCATTTCCTCACGAAGAGTGTATTCCTCTCCAACTGTCAGTCGTTTGATCACATGTGGCTGATCTTTTACAGAAGTCCACTGATCCACAACATTTCCTTCTTTATCAAGAACAGTGAGTTTTGCCCCATCCAGTTCCACACCTGTGGTTATATCAGATTTTGTAATTTCTACTGTTGTCGCTGGTTCTTTTTCACTGTTTTCAGTTTTACTGTCTTCACATCCTGTCCCTGGTAAGAAGCATCCAGATTCAGAACTTCA
>ENA-OQAA01001287-OQAA01001287.1-human-gut-metagenome-genome-assembly--contig:-NODE-1287-length-13304-cov-1.441527_pt1 | contig 13304 bp, 17 predicted proteins | sample MGYA00242489_ERZ504515 | MGnify/ENA primary metagenome ERZ504515 (study PRJEB26092, sample SAMD00036237) | human gut metagenome | host: Homo sapiens | study: EMG produced TPA metagenomics assembly of...
CAACAAATTTGGATGCGTAATCCCCCGCATTATGTCCCCCCATACCGTCTGCAACTATTAAAAGATTCGGAATATTCCCGACCGGCTGATCTGATACAAATACGTAATCCTGATTCACCTCTCGTTTTCTTCCAATATCTGTCTTTGAAAACGTCTTCATATGCTCTCCTTTTACTTTGTCTCTACATAACGTCGTCTTAGTTGTCCACAGGCTCCGTCGATATCAGAGCCCATTTCTCTTCTAATAGTAACATTAATTCCGCTTTTTTCAAGTTTATTTTTGAAATTCATGGCATTTTTTTTGCTTGGTTTCTCGAATGTACGCTCTTTAATCGGGTTTACAGGAATCAGATTCAGATGGCAATTACGATGTTTTAAAATGTGGATTAATTCCGCCGCATCTTCCTCTTTATCGTTCACTCCATGTACCAGACTGTACTCAAACGTCACTCTTCTTCCCGTCTTTTCAAAATAATAGTCGCACGCTGCAAGCACCTCAGAAAGTTCATATTTGTTTGCAACCGGCATCAATACTTTTCGCTTTTCCTGCGTTAGAACCATGCAGGGAAAAGCGCCAAGGTAATCTGTAATTTTTCCTCGGCAAGTCTCTTCATATTCGGAACGATTCCACAGGTCGATACCGTAATGTTCCTTTGGCTGATATGTAAACCGTGTTCATCGGTCAATATATGTATGAATTTCAGAAAGTTATCATAATTTATCCATCGGTTCCCCTGTTCCCATCACACTACGTTCGAAACACGTTCCCCTGATATTTTCTGAATCTGATAAATCTGTCCCAGCATCTCTGATGCCTTTAGATTTCTCTCCAATCCTCCGATGGTAGATGCACAGAATTTACATCCCATCCGACATCCGACCTGCGAGGAAATACAGACAGAATTTCCATGCTTATACTTCATCAGAACACTTTCCACCACATGTCCATCCTGTAGGCAAAACAGAAATTTATTTGTGCCGTCCAGTTTTGATTCCTGTCTCTCAAGCATTTTTACCGGTGCGATCTCATAAGCTGCATCCAGCTTTTCTCTGAGTGCTTTTGACAGATTCGTCATCTCTTCAAAAGAATCTGCAAGCTTTACATGCAGCCATTCATACACCTGCTTTGCCCGAAACGACTTTTCTCCGAGATGTTCCATCTCTTGTTTTAATTCTTCAAATGTATATGATCTGATATCTTTTTTCTCCATGATCTTTTATTCACATTTCACCTTTCTAAACTTTGCAATGAAAAATCCATCACTGTCATGTATCCCCGGCAGAAGTTGAATACACCCTTGTTCCACAACATCATTTTTCAACTCCTCGCACAATAGCTGTGCAATCGGCACAAGTTCAAACTCTTTATTCTGTTCTAAGAACCAATGTACGTTACCCATATTTTCTTCTTCGTGAATTGTACATGTGCTGTAAACCAAAGTTCCTCCCGGCTTCACATAATCTTTGACTGTCGACAGCATCTTGCGTTGAAGAGCCACCAATTCTTTTTGTGTCTCTTCTGTCATCTTATATTTCAGATCCGTCTTTTTCCCAAGCACTCCCAGTCCGGAGCACGGAAGATCTGCACCACAATATCTGCCTTTTCAACTGCAGTTTCATCTTTTTGAGTCGCATCCCACCTGACTGCTTCGATGTTTGTCATACCAGAGCGTAAGATGTTTTCCCTCTATAAGCCCACCTTATATTCTGTCAGATCTCTCGCCTGCACATGCCCTGTACCACAAAGTACCTCTGCCATGTGAAGTGCCTTTCCACCGGGTGCTGCACAGACATCTATGATCTCGTCTCCTTCTTTTGGTTCTGCCAAATGTGCCACAAGCATGGAACTGATATCCTGCACCGAAAACGCTCCTTTTTGAAACGTCTCAAGCTCTCCTAAATAATTATAAGAAGATATTCGAAGTGCATATGGAAGGTATGGATGTTCCTCGACATGTACTCCTTCGCCTTCAAGTGCCTTCACAAGTTCTTCTTTTGGCATCTGCCCCAAATCACACCGGATTATCGTGTCCTTTTCTTTTAGGAAATCCTGAAGCATACACTCCACACTCTCCCTGTCATATGCTGCCAGCCACTGTCTTAATATCCATGTCGGCATCGAGTATTTCACAGACAGATATTGTTCCAAATCTTTCTCATCCGGATATGATATCTGTTCCAGATTTCGGTCGATATTTCGTAAAAGTCCGTTCACAAATCCTTTTAAATTTACAAATCCTTTTTTCACCGCAAGTTTTACCGCCTCATTACAGGCAGCGGAATTCGGAACCGAATCCATATATTTCATCTGGTAAACCGCACTTCGGATGATATTGCGGATGACTGGTTTCATCTTGTTTACCTTTACTTTTGAAAACTGATTGATAATATAATCAAGCTCAATCATGCGCTCCAGTGTTCCCTCCGTCACTCTTGTGATAAAGCGCGCTCTTTTTTGTCTAAATACTGATATTTATTCAGAACATTGCGAAGTGCGATATGACTGTGCTCTCCATCTCGTGTCACTTCCAGCAAAATTCCAAGCACCAGTCTCGTTCATTAATTGACTTAGTCATCTCGTCTTCTTCCTCCTGTCAGAATCAAGATACGCACAAGCTGTAAGATTGCTGCAGCCGCACTTGCCACATACGTAAGCGCAGCCGCATTCAGCACTTTTTTCGTGGCTACAATCTCTTCACCCTGCATCATCCCGGTCTCAGCAAGAATGCGTACTGCTCTTCCCGATGCATTATATTCCACCGGCAAAGTCACAAGTTGAAACAATACTGCCAGCGAAAATGCCAAGATTCCGATATTGATAAGCAGTGCTGAAGACTGGCTGTTGATAAACAGACCTAACACAATCAGTGGCCAGGCAATCATGGATCCAAAATTTGCCACCGGAACAAGCGCGCTCCGAAACTGTAGCGGTGCGTATCCTCTTGCATGCTGAATCGCATGTCCACACTCATGCGCTGCAACTCCCACTGCAGCTACTGAACACTGTCCATATGTTGCATCGGAAAGTCTGAGCACTTTATTTCTCGGATCATAATGGTCTGTCAGATTTCCTGCTACCCGCTCAATTCGCACATCATAAATTCCGGCCCCATGGAGTACACGTTCTGCCGCCTGCGCTCCTGTCAGCCCCATATGGTTTCTCATTCCGGAATATTTTGAAAATGTACTTTTCACCCGCATCGATGCAATGGAGCAGATAATAACTCCTATGATAATCAATATATATGTTGGATCAAAATAAAAACTTGGATAAAACATCCTGCTTCCTCCTTTTTTCTACGCTCTCGAAAGAATTTCTCCTGATTTTACCTGATACCCCCTCAAAAATGCTCCGGCATCCATTCGTTTTTTCCCCGGAATCTGAAGTTCCAGCACTTTCAACAGCCCATCTTTTGTCTGTACAGAAAACGCTTCTTTTTCTACTTTCACAATCGTTCCAGGTACGCCCTCTCCCGATGTCTCTTCCACCTCTGCACTCCAGATTTTCATTGTTTTTCCATTCCACATTGTATATGCGCTCGGCCACGGTGTCAGCCCGCGAATCAGTCTCTCAATCTCTTTCGCACTCTGATTCCAGTCAATATTCAAGATGCTTGTCGAGCATTCTCGCATAGGCGTCGGTGATTCTCCCTGTTTAACCGGAGTCACTGTTTTTTCTTCCAGCGCCTTTAATGTCTCTACACAGAGCTTTGCACCTGCGGCCGCAAGCTTATCATGAAGACTTCCTCCGGTCTCCTTTTCTTCTATTACAATCTCTGTCTTTAACAGCATGTCTCCGGTATCCAGTCCTTCGTCCATCTGCATGGTCGTGACACCTGTCACCGTTTCCCCGTCAATAATGGACCACTGAATCGGCGCTGCCCCGCGATATTTTGGCAACAATGACGCATGCACATTGACACATCCATATGGCGTCATCTCCAAAATTTCTTTTTGCAAAATCTGTCCAAATGCAATGACGACCATAATATCCGCCTCATATTTTCGAAGTTCTTCGATGCATTCCGGCTCTCTGACTTTTTTCGGCTGATAAACTGGAATTCCATGCTTTAACGCGCACTCTTTGACAGGCGTAAACTGCATCTCTTTTCCGCGTCCTTTTGGTTTATCCGGCTGTGTCACAGCAAGAACCACATCGTGTCCCGCCTCGATCAAAGCCTCTAAAGTGCCCACCGAAAAATCCGGAGTCCCCATAAAAATTACTTTCATCTGCTGTCTCCTCCTTAGTCTTCCTCGTCAAACTCATCATCATACTCCACACTGTGAAGTTCGCCTTCTACTTTTTCGACATACAAATGTCCGTCCAAATGGTCGATCTCGTGACAGAACGCTCTCGCAAGCAACCCTTCTCCTTCATAAACCACTTCTTCCATCTCTTCATTGAGCGCTTTTACTTTCACATAATTCGGTCGCGTCACAGTTCCCGATTTCCCCGGCAGACTTAAACATCCTTCCTCTCCTGTCTGCTCTCCTGCCGTCTCAAGAATCTCCGGATTCACCAAAATAATCGGCCCCTCTCCAATATCAATAACTACGATTCGTTTTAAAATACCAACTGCGGTGCCGCAAGTCCCACTCCCATAGCCATCATACATTGTATCCAGCATATCCTCAATCAACACCTTTGTTCGGTCTGTCATATCGTTACTTCTTTACATACCTTCTCTAACACATCATCACCAATTTCTCGAATCTTACGAATTGCCATTTTTATCCTCCTCATTTAAAATACATTCATCGGATTAAAGTCGAACTGCACTCGAACTTTTCGAAATCCGGAATTAATCTCTATATATTGTTCCAATTTATTTTTCAAATCTATCATCGCCTCGTATCTGGCATGTTTTAAATAGATCACTCTGCGATACACATCGTTTACCTTTCCCACATACGGACTTGCGGGACCGATGATTCTCACTTGATTCCGGTTCATGCGCTCTGCATAACTCTTCATGTAGCTGCACGCCGTCTCAAGCAAAGACTCATCTTCACTCGTAACCAAAATCGCTGCAAGCTGTTCCACCGGCGGATATCCCATCATTGTACGGTAGGCGAGTTCCTCTTGATAAAACGCTTCATAGTCCTGCTTTGCAGCTGTTTCAATACTATAATGTTCCGGACTGTATGTCTGAATGACAACCTCTCCCTTTTCACTTCCTCGCCCGGCGCGTCCCGCCGCCTGTGTAAGAAGCTGAAATGTCCGCTCTCCTGCACGATAGTCATCGGCGTACAACGACAGATCCGCCGCCAGTACTCCGACAAGTGTCACATTCGGAAAATCATGTCCTTTTACGATCATCTGCGTTCCAATCAAAATATCCGCCTCTTCATTTGCAAACGCCTCCAAAATCTTCTCGTGTCCATCTTTTTCCTTCGTCGTATCCATGTCCATCCGAAGTACGCGTGCATTTGGGAATTCTTTCTTTACAAGTTCTTCAATCTGCTGTGTTCCTGCTCGGAAACCGCCGATATGTTTTGATCCACACGATGGGCAGACTGAATCATAGGCTCCTCATATCCACAATAATGGCAGACCAGTTTCCCACCGCGGTGAGATGCAAGTGAGACATCGCAATGTGGACATTTTACCACATAGCCGCAGGATCTGCACGAAATAAATCCTGCAAACCCTCTCCGATTGATAAATAACATAATCTGTTGTCTCTTTCTCAATCGGTCAGCCATCAATTCATACAGCTTTCCACTGATAATCGAACGATTTCCACTTTTTAGTTCCTCTCGAAGATCGATTGTGTACACCGTCGGCATCTCCTGCATCTTTGCCCGGTTCTGAAGTCTTAAAAGTTCGTATTCTCCTTTTTGGGCACGGTAGAAAGCCTCAAGAGACGGTGTTGCTGAACCAAGCACAACACTTGCACCTTCTAAGTGTGCCCGCTCCACAGCCGTCTCTCTGGCATGATATCGGGGGATCTGTTCACTTTTATAAGTCGATTCATGCTCCTCATCAATCACAATCAATCCCAAATTGGCAAAAGGGGTAAATAACGCTGATCTTGGACCAATCATCACATCAATCGCCCCTTCTTTTGCCCGCATCATCTGGTCATACCGCTCGCCGCTTGACATCTTGGAATTCATAATGGATATCCTCTCGCCAAACCGCTTATAAACCGCATCACAGTCTGGTAGGTCAGTGCAATCTCAGGAATCAGGACAATCGCCTGCTTCCCTTCTTTGATCACACTTGCGATCATCTCCATGTAAACTTCAGTCTTTCCGCTCCCTGTCACCCCATATATGAGATAAGTCTTGCGGATTCCTTTCAGATAGTCTTCCCGAAATGTGTCAATCGCATGCTGCTGTTCCTCAGTATAAACCACTTCTTTCCACTCTTTTTTTCGATTTTTAATCGGATTTCTCCAGACCTGCTCGGACTCTATTCTGGCAACATTCTGCTCTTCAAGTGCCCGAATGACTGTTCGTGTGACATTCAGCTTTTTTGTGATAAGCTCATACTCCAATATCTCCTCATCAAGCAGTGCTGCCAAAAGTCTCGCCCTTGCCTTCTGATTCTTCTTCAGATATTCCTCAAGCTTTGTCTTCCCTTCTTCTTCATCTAACAACAATCGGACATAGCGCCTGATCTTTTTGTTCTCTTCCCGCTTGATTGGAAGTACTGTCTTTAGCGACTGTATCATCGTCCCGCCATAGTACTCTTTCATCCACGCCGCCAGTGCCACCAGCCTGCCCTCGATTGCCACACTTTTCTCCGCCAGACTCAGAATTGATTTTACTTTGTTCGGATCATATTCACAGTGTTCTGACAGCCCGATCACATACCCTTTGATCTCACGATTTCCTTTTCCAAACGGCACGACAACCTCTACGCCTGCGTGTAACCGTTCTTCTAATTCTGCCGGAATATGGTACTCAAAAATTTTATCCAGTTTTTCATGTGTAATATCTACGATAACTTTCGCATACATGCACAACTGCTCCTATACTTTTATCGAATCAAATTCTCTCTTTTACTCTCTTTTACGACTTCCGCAATGAGAACTCTCTCATCCATATCGTACTTCACGCCTTTGATCTCCTGATAGTCCTCGTGTCCTTTTCCTGCGAGCACGATTACATCGCCAACCTCAGCATGGTCAACCGCATAGCGGATTGCTTCTTTTCTATCACAGATCTCCACATATTTTCCATCTGTTTTTCCAATCCCGATCTTAATATCATCAATGATATCCTGGGGTTCTTCAAAACGCGGATTGTCCGATGTGATGATTGTAAGATCTGCCAATTTTCCGGACACCTCACCCATCTCATATCTTCTCGCCTTCGCTCTGTTTCCTCCGCATCCAAACAGACATACAAGACGTTTTGGATGATATTCTTTCAATGTTGTCAAAAGACTCTCAAGACTCATCGCATTATGCGCATAATCAATCATGAGCGTAAAGTCCTCAGATACTTTCACCATCTCGATTCTGCCTTTTACCTTTGCAACTTTTAAAGCCTTCTTGATCATCTCCACCGGCACATCAAAATGTCTGCACACCGCAATCGCAGTCAACGAATTATAGACACTGAATGTTCCCGGAATGTCAATCTCCACATCAAATCCATCAGCCCGGACACATGGTAAGATACTCCTAAGTATCCTGGTCTTGACACTAATTTTGTATCTGCTGCCCGAAGGTCTGCTTTTTGTGCAAAGCCAAATGTTTCAATCTGGCAGGTCGCGCCGCGAAATACATCTTCAAAGTACGGATCATCCACATTCGCAATCCCAATCCTGCATTGTTTGAACAGCAGACCTTTGCATCGTTTGTAATCTTCAAAATCTTTATGTTCATTCGGTCCGATATGGTCTTCCCCAAGATTTGTAAAAATTCCAATCTCAAACGGAATACCCGCAGTTCTGTGAAGCATCAACCCTTGCGATGACACTTCCATGACCACTGCATCACATCCCGCATCAACCATTTTCCGGAAATACTGGTGAATCGTAAACGACTCCGGTGTCGTATTCTTTGCCGGAATCACTTCGTCTCCGATGATCGCCTCGATTGTTCCGATCAGACCAACTTTATGTCCTACTCCCTCCAAAATGGACTTCACCATATATGTTGTCGTCGTCTTTCCTTTCGTTCCTGTGATACCTATTACTTTCAGCTGCTCTGCCGGATAACCAAAATATGCCGCAGATGCCAGCGCAAGTGCATACCTCGTATCTTCCACCTTAATCACAGTCACATGTTCTGGAGCTTCCACTTCTTTTTCCACGATCACTGCTTTCGCACCTTTTTCTGACACCTCTTTTACAAATTCATGACCATCTACAACTGCGCCGCTGATGCATACAAACACGCTGCCAGCGCAGACTCTTCTTGAATCATTCGTAAGCTCTGTAATCTCTATATCATCGTTTCCTTGTACTATCTTATACTCTAAACGTTCTAATAACTTTGTCAGCTTCATCATCTATTGCCTCCTGTTTTTTCATAGATACTATTAGGATACCACATCTCTATGAATATTCATAATAAAATTTCTATATACTATTTTTAAGAAAGCAAATATGAGGTATCACTATGCACATCTTTATCATGGATATGATGAATTCTTTCGGCTATATCGGAATTGCTCTTCTCATTATGATTGAAAATCTCTTTCCTCCTATTCCCTCGGAAGTCATCCTGACATTCGGCGGCTTTATGACAACTTATACCCATTTGACAGTAGGTGGAGTTGTCTTTTTTTCCACCCTCGGTTCCACAGTTGGCGCCATCTTTCTTTACTACATTGGGAAATTACTCTCTCCGGAAAAATTAGAACAACTTATAGATGGAAAGCTCGGAAAAATCCTCCATTTCAAAAAATCAGATGTCAGAAAATCGATCAAAAAATTCCAACAAAAAGGGAATATGACCGTTTTCATCTGCCGTTGTATCCCAATCCTTCGAAGTTTAATCTCTATTCCTGCCGGAATGTCGAACATGAAAATGGGCAATTTTTTAGTCCTTACAATTGCCGGAAGTGCACTTTGGAACACTATTCTCGTCTCAGCCGGCGCTGCTGCCGGAGCCTCCTGGGAAAAAATTTTGGAAGTGATGGATACATATTCTACCGTTGTCATTATCATCATAGGACTTTCTATGTTTTTTGGTTGCTTCTTTTATTATCGCAATCGAAAAAATGAATCGTAAAGCACGAAAGGGACTTTTCTCCTACTTGAGTAAAGTCCCTTTTTTCACTGCATCCTCTCCGTACTTTTTACGAATCACATCCAATGCTTTATCTAATTTTTGATGTTTCTGATTTTTCACACTCTGTTCTTCCTGCTTTGTCTGAAAGTCAAAAATGCTCATTTGAACCGGAGCCGACTCATCCTGAAGTTTTGAAGTGCGTATACCAAGCAGGCGAATCGGTTCCCGATTCCACAATTCCCCGAACAATTCGCATGCTGCTTTATAAATCACCTGATCTGCATTGCTCGCCGTCTCAAGCTGTTTCTGATGGGAAAACGTCTGAAACGTGTGGTATTTAATCTCCACGCTCACCATACCGGCTCTCTGTTTTTCCTTGCGAAGTCTTCCGCCAACACTTTCTGCCAACCACAAAAGAACTTTTTTCGCTTCTTCCTCTGTGACAGCATCTTTTGCCAATGTCGTCGAATTACCGATCCCCTTATTCTCCACGTGTCCTCTTCGAACTTCTCATGGTCTATTCCATTTGCAAATTCCCACAATGTCCTGCCATGACTTTTCAGATGTAACTCTAGCAAATTCGGGTCTGCCTTTGCAAGTTCCCCGATTGTCCGTATCTCCAGCTTGTTAAGTACCTCTACACTGGATCGTCCCGCCATATAAAGTTCCGAAATAGGCAATGGCCACATCTTTACCGGGATTTCTTTCGGGAATAAGGTGTGTACCTTATTTGGCTTTTCAAAATCAGATGCCATCTTTGCTAAAAGATGATTTACAGATATTCCAATATTCACTGTGAATCCAACTTCTCATACACAGCGTCTTTGATCTCAAATGCAGCCTCCACAGGAGACAGATACAGATAGGATATCCCCGTAAAATCCATGAAACACTCATCCACACTCACCTGCTCGATATCCGGTGTATACGTTTGAAGAAACTCCATCAGTCTCCTGCTGTACTCCTGATACATCTTATGATTTGGCGGCGCCATCACAATGATCCGGACATTTTCGGAAAGCCTGTGCAACCGGCTCCCCTTGTCCGAATCCCATATTTTTCGCCAAAGGACGATTTTGCAAGCACAACCCCGTGTCTGGATTCCTGATTGCCTCCTATAATCGCCGGGATTGTGCGTAAATCCACTTCTGCTCCATTTTTCAATTGTTCTACTGCCGTCCAGCTAAGATACGCTGAATTTACATCAATGTGAAAAATAATCTGTTCCATGCTTTTTTCCTGCAATTTATTTTATTTTCGCTGTCAGTTTGTCCCCTTCTACATCAATCAGAATGACATCTTCACTGCCAATATCTCCCTGTAAAATCAGTTTTGCAGCTAATGTCTCTACATGCTTTTGAAGATATCGTTTCAGCGGTCTTGCACCGTACATTGCTCATAGCCACCTTCCACCACAAAATTCTTCGCAGCATCTGTAAGCTCTATCGAAAGTTCTTTATCTTCCAGCCGTTTATTGACATCTTTCAATAATAAGTCAATGATTGCATAAACGTTCTGTTTCGTCAATGGTTTGAACATAATTGTCTCATCTAGACGATTCAAAAATTCAGGTCTGAAATGTGCCCGCAGATCATTCATGACCATCGTTTCACTTTCCTTGCTGATCTCACCGTTCTCATCGATGCCATCCAAAAGGTAAGTAGATCCGATATTTGATGTCATGATCAGAATCGTATTTTTTAAAATCAACAGTCCGACCTTGTGAGTCAGTGATACGTCCGTCATCCAACACCTGCAGCAACACATTAAACACATCCGGATGTGCTTTTCAATCTCATCAAACAAAACAACGGAATATGGTTTTCTTCGAACCGCCTCTGTAAGCTGTCCGCCTTCGTCATATCCGACATATCCCGGAGGTGCTCCTATCAGACGAGACACTGAGTATTTCTCCATATATTCGCTCATATCAATACGAACCATATTGCTCTCATCATCAAACAAACTCTCCGCAAGTGCTTTTGCAAGCTCTGTCTTACCTACCGGTAGGTCCCAGGAACAGGAATGATCCGATTGGTTTCGTAGGATCTTTGATACCTGCTTTCGAACGGATAATCGCCTCTGTTACTTTTGTAACCCCTTCATCCTGCCCAATGACACGTTTGTGGAGTTCTTCGTCAAGATGAAGCGTCTTGCTTCTCTCACTTTCATTTAATTTTGCAACCGGAATTCCTGTCCATCTGGAAATGATTCTCGCAATCTCTTCATCTGTCACACTTTCATGCACTAATGAAAGATCCCGCTCTTTCACTTTCTTTTCCTCTTCCTCCAACTGTTTTGTCAGCTGTGGAAGTTTGCCGTACTGCAATTCTGCCGCACGTTCCAAATTGTAGGAATGCTGTGCTTTTTGAATCTCCTGATTCACCTGCTCAATCTCTTCACGGATTTTCTGTAGTCTCTCTACAGAAGTCTTCTCATTGTCCCACTGCGCTTTCTTTCCGGCAAATTCATCACGCAGTTCTCCAAGCTCTTTTTGTAGGTTCACGAGTCTGTCCTGACTTAATCTGTCATTCTCTTTTTTCAGAGCCGCCTCTTCAATCTCAAGCTGCATAATACGTCTTTGCAGTCCATCCAACTCTGTAGGCATGGAGTCTAACTCTGTCTTGATCAATGCACACGCTTCATCTACAAGGTCAATCGCCTTGTCCGGAAGGAATCGGTCGGAAATATATCGATTGGAAAGTGTTGCGGCTGCCACAAGTGCACTGTCTGTAATTTTCACACCATGAAATACTTCATAACGCTCTTTTAAGCCACGCAGAATCGAAATCGCATCTTCCACCGATGGTTCATCTACCATAACCGGCTGGAAACGTCTCTCCAATGCAGCATCTTTTTCAATATACTGTCTATATTCATCCAGTGTTGTCGCGCCAATACAGTGAAGTTCTCCACGCGCCAGCATCGGCTTTAACATATTTCCGGCATCCATCGCGCCGTCCGTCTTACCTGCTCCGACAATCGTGTGAAGTTCATCGATAAACAGAATGATATTTCCATCACTGTTTTTCACTTCTTCGAGCACTGCTTTCAGACGCTCCTCAAATTCACCACGATATTTTGCACCGGCTACCAGCGCCCCCATATCAAGCGCAAACACTTTTTTATCTTTTAACGCCTCAGGCACATCCCCGCGCACAATACGTTGTGCCAGCCTTCTACTGCCGTCCGCTCTTACCGACACCAGGTTCCTCCGATCAGCACCGGATTGTTCTTTGTCTTTCTAGACAGGATTCGTATGACATTACGAATCTCCGCATCACGGCCGATGACTGGATCAAGTTTTTGTTCCCTTGCCCGTTCTACCAGATCGCTGCCGTATTTATTAAGCGTATCATAGGTTGCCTCCGGATTGTCACTGGTGACTCTCTGATTCCCTCTTACGGTAGAAAGTACTTGAAGGAAACGCTCTCTTGTAATATTAAACTCCTTGAAAATCGCCTTTACTTCTCTGTTTGGCTGCTTAATTAATGCTAGAAAAATATGCTCTACAGAAATGTACTCATCTCCCATTTGTGTAGCTTCATCTTCCGCATGAATCAAAGCTTTGTTCAAATCCTGTCCGATATATACCTGACCGCCTTGCACTTTCGTTCTCTTTCTAAGCGCTTCCTCCACACGGTTGATAAACAACTCTTTTTGGATTTCCATCTTTTCTAATAATTTTAAAATCAGACTGTCATTCTGTGTGACCAAAGCATAGAGTAAATGCTCCTGTTCAATCTCCTGATTGCCATATTCATAAGCAACTTTTTCACAGCCCTGCACCGCCTGCATCGAATTTTGTGTTAAATTTATTTATATTCATACATCACGCCTCCTTTTGCGAGTTTGTTTTTTCTTGTTCTATTGTAGGTATAACACATATTATTAGCACTGTCAAGTAGTGAGTGCTAATTTTTTTCAAATAACAGTATGCTTTGGCTTTTATAGATAAATTGTTTCTTTTTACAAATAAGCAAAAGACAACTGCTATTGGAAAACTCTTCCAATCAACAGCTGCCCTCTACTATTCTATATTCTATATTCTATATTCTATATTCTATATTTTATTTTTCTTCATTTCTTCAAGCAAATATTGCAATTTTG
>ENA-OQAA01001289-OQAA01001289.1-human-gut-metagenome-genome-assembly--contig:-NODE-1289-length-13299-cov-3.155178_pt1 | contig 13299 bp, 20 predicted proteins | sample MGYA00242489_ERZ504515 | MGnify/ENA primary metagenome ERZ504515 (study PRJEB26092, sample SAMD00036237) | human gut metagenome | host: Homo sapiens | study: EMG produced TPA metagenomics assembly of...
AAAAGCCCCTCGCACTCTGCGACCGCTGCCCCTGCTTCGGTTCGCTGTTTCCGCCACTGGCGGCGCTCACCTTTGCAGCATCCAGTATTATCTGCGCTTTTGGCTTGGCATCTGCCGCACCTCGCTCGCCGTATCGGCACTTAGAATTATGCGGTAATTCCCTAATTATTATCTCAAAACACGAAATGTTCACTTCCCTGCCTGCGGATATTTCTTGTATACTAATGAAAAAGGAGGATGTTTCCCATGAAAAATACCCCTGCAATGGCCGATTATGAGCTGCGCCACATCGAAGCGTTGCGCAAAAATTTAGCGGGCTGCACCGTGCTGCTGAAAAAGGACGGCAGCTTCCCACTGGAAAAGCCCTGCACCCTTGCTGCTTATGGCAGCGGCGTGCGCCGCACGATTCGCGGCGGCACCGGCTCCGGCGAGGTTAATTCCCGCTATAGCGTAACCATTGAGGAAGGGCTGCAGCAGGCAGGCTTTACCCTGACCGGGATGGAGTGGCACACCGGCTACGAGCAGGCGCGGAAAAAGGCCCACAAGGCCTTTTTGAAGCAGCTGAAAAAGGACGCCAAAGCCGTCAAACAGAACTTCATCCTCTACGGCATGGGCAAGGCCATGCCTGAGCCAGAATATAACCTGCCGCTCAACGCTGAGGGCGATGCAGCAATTTATGTTGTCTCCCGCATTTCCGGTGAGGGCAACGACCGCACGCCGCTCAAGGGCGACATCCGCCTGACGGATTCCGAGGTGCGGGATATTCTGGCGCTGGACAAAAAGTTCACCCGCTTTATGCTGGTGCTGAATGTCGGCGGCGTGGTGGATCTCTCCCCCGTTATGGACGTGCGCAACATTCTGCTGCTCTCTCAGCTCGGTGTCGAGACCGGCGGTGCGCTGGCGGATATTCTGCTGGGCAAGGCCAATCCCTCCGGCAAGCTTACGACGACTTGGGCCGCCTTTGAGGAATACCCTGAAATGCCCGACTTTGAGGACATGAACGAAACCCGCTACCGCGAGGGCATCTATGTAGGCTACCGCTATTTTGATACCTTCCGCAAACCGGCTCTGTTCCCCTTTGGACACGGGCTTTCCTACACAGAGTTCCGCCTTGGAGCTGTCGCAGTGGAGGCAAACGGCGCACAGATCACTGTGCGTACTTTCGTGGAAAACATCGGCGCTTTGGCAGGCCGGCAGGTCGTGCAGGTGTATCTGAGCAAGCCTCCGGCAAACTCGATGCACCTTGGCAGGAGCTTTGCGCCTTTGCCAAAACGCACGAGCTTGCCCCCGGTGAAACGGAATCGGTCACCTGCTCCTTTACCCTGCCGGAGATGGCAGCCTATGATACCGAAACTGCCTCCTATATTCTGGAGGCAGGCGATTACCTTGTCCGTGTCGGTGTCAGCAGCGTCGAAACCGCCCCCGCCGCCGTCCTGCATCTGGACAAGACAAGTCACGACCCTGCAGGCAAATAATGTGCTTGGCAGCACAGATTTCACTGACCTTACTGCCCCTGCCTCAACGATGGAACGCCCGGCGGGTGTGCCGGTCATCGAAATCGACCCGGTCGCGATTGCCTGCGAAACGGTAGCCTACGACCGCACCGAGGAAGTTCTGCCGAGGTGGACGCCCTGACCAAGGAGGACGCCGCCTTGCTTCTGATTGGCGATTTCGATCCGAACGCAAAGGGGTTTGCTTCGATGATCGGCACGGCGGGCCACCATGTCTGCGGTGCTGCGGGTGAGAGCTGCGACAAGAATCAGCGGCTTCCCTTCCTTATTATGCTGATGGCCTGCCGGTCTGCGCCTTGCGAAAGAGTATTATGAGGACGATAAGGGCAAGCACGCTGTCGGAAGCACCGCAATGCCGGCTTCCCTTCAGGAAATGCTGTCCGGCCCAATGAAGCTTGTGATGAGCCTGATGGGCGGCAGCAGCAAGCCGAAGCCCGGCTGCGAAATCAAAACCCAATACTGCACAGCCATTCCCATCGGCACCGCGCTGGCACAGAGCTTTGACCTTACTTTTGTGGAGCAGTGCGGTGACATTGTCGGCGAGGAGATGGAGCGTTTCGGTGTGCATCTGTGGCTTGCCCCGGCGCTGAACATCCACCGTTCGATCCGCTGCGGGCGCAATTTTGAGTATTACTCCGAGGATCCTCTCGTCTCCGGTAAGATGGCCGCTGCGATGACGCGCGGTGTACAGGCACACAAGGCTGCGGCACGACTATCAAGCATTACGCCGCCAACAATAAAGAGTACAACCGCTACCGCAACAACAGCATCGTTTCCGAGCGTGCCATGCGTGAAATCTACCTGAAGGGCTTTGGTATCTGCGTGCGGGAAGCCCAGCCCAAGGCCGTTATGACCTCCTACAACCTGCTGAACGGCACCCACACCGCCGAAAGCCGCGGGCTGATTATGGATATTCTGCGTGCCGAGTTCGGGTATGAGGGCATCGTCATGACCGACTGGGTCACACCGATGGCGGATACGCGCTCTGCCCACCGGGATTCGCAGGCGCAGTATGTAGCTGCGGCAGGCGGCGACCTGTTCATGCCCGGCAACAAGGGTGATTATGACAACCTGCTGCAGGGCATCGACAGCGGCGCAGTGTCGCTGGAGCAGGTAAAAATCAATGCCTCCCGCGTGGTCAGAATGGCGCGGGCACTGGCACAAGAATAAAATACACAAACCTCTGCCAGACTTGATGTTCGCCTGGCAGAGGTTTTTTAATAAGTATTTATTTTTCGCGGTATTCCATGGGGGTCTGCCCGGTTACTTCCCGAAAAACGCGGCTGAAATAGTTGCGTGTGCTGAAGGAAAGCGCTGCCGCAATGTCCTGCACGGTCTGGTCGGTGCTTTTCAGCAAAACCTTGGCGCGCTCAATCTTGGCAAATTTGATGTAATCTATCACGCTCAAACCCGTTTCCTCCTTGAATTTGTGGGTCAGATAATATTCAGTATAGCCCACCTGTGCAGCCAAATCGGCGGCGCAGATTTTTTCCTCCAGATGCATTTCAATGTAGTCCACGCACTTTTGCACCTGTTGGCTGAGGTTAGGTTTGTGCGGCATTTATGCACACGGCGCACAAAATCATCATACATGATCAGCGCAAGCGGGTCCAAATCGTCCATGGTTTTGGCATTTTCAGCAGACTGAATGTAATTATCCCCCAGCGCGTAAGATTCCTCGGGCGAAAGCCCGCCCTCGATGGCGGCGCGGCACACCAGCGAGGTAAACACAATAATGCTGGTCTTGCTTTGGCGCAAAACGTCATCGCTGCGCACGGGTACGCCCGCACTGATGCCCATGCTGGCAGAAAGCGCCTGCTTGTAGTTTAAATCCCCCGTGCGCACCATCTGCAAAAGTCCCTGCTCTGCCATCCAGACCTTGTGGCGGTCGTGCGCGGGTTTTTGCGGGGCATCGGCGGGCTTTGCCAGCGCGTCGCTGTTGATATCGCTCAGCGTAAGATGCTCGCCGCACAGGCAGTAATGCAGCATCAGGGTGTAGCGGTGCAAAATTGTGCATTGCAGCACGGGTACGTTTTTCAGTGCCTCGTACAGCTGCATCGTCCACGCGACGCTGACCTCCAGACGGCTGTAATATTGCAGCCCGTGTTCAATGCCGCGCATGGATACATCCCGATAAAACACCGGGCCGATGACCCACGCACGTTTTAACGTATCGCCGTCTTTTTCAAACGCCGCCGCCCATGTCATACCCAAGGCTGTGCCGAGCGTGACAGGCGTTGCGTGCTGCCTGCCGTAGTCCAGCATTTTTTTGCGGCAGCCGAATAAATCAAATACACCGGAAAGAAACCCCGCGTCCGGGCAGTTGCTTTTCAGCAGCTTGCCGTCGGCGTCATAGCACCATGTGTAAATATCGCCGCCGCAGCGAATCATCTCCGAAAAGAGCGTCATATTTTGAAAAACGTCCATTTCGTCACCTCCGTTTTAACCCAGCATACCACAAAAAGGGGCTGCCGTACAGACAGCCCCCCTGATTCTTTAGGCAATACCGCATAATTCTAAGTGCCGATACGGCGAGCGAGGTGCGGCAGATGCTAAGCCAAAAGCGCAGATAATACTTTGTGTATTATCGAGCATTTTGGCAACGCAGATGCCGTGCCGCAGCCGCCGGAGCGGTGCTTAAGCCGTAAGGCGGGAATTATGCGGTGCTGCCTTAAGGTCCACCCCAGAGCACGCGTGTTTTGTATTCTGTGCCCAGTATACCGCATCTTCCCGGTTCTGAAAACCCCCGGATATAACAAAGTTATTACTTGCGTATAAAAAAGTGCTTACCCGTGATAAACAGTAGTGAATAGAGAATAAAGAATCATGTCAGTGCGCCGCTGCGGGCGGCACAAATAAAATAGGCGGGTTGCTCTAGCCGGAACGCTTTTTGCCGGAGTGACTGGCTGATTCAATTGTACCATGCCGGTGCCCGGCCCGCCAGCACTGCCCGCATAAACCGACGGCGCGCTGCATACCGTTGAAAAAACGGTTGGGAGGGCATGTTCTATGAAAGGTGACCCCGAAGAGCGCGCCGTGCAGATTGGGCGGTATCTGGTGCAAAGCGGCGCTACCGTGCGGGCGGCAGCGCAGGTGTTCGGCGTGAGCAAAAGTACCGTGTGGAAGGACCAGTGCCGCCTGCAGCACCTGGCCCCCGGCCTTTGGCAGGAGGTACGCGCCGTGCTGCTGTATAACAAAGCCCAGCGCCACCTGCGCGGCGGCGAAGCCACCCGCTGCAAATACCTGCACGCACAGCACAACCATGCGGATTAGGGGTTGCACCACAGCCCGCGCAACGGTATAATAGAAGCAAAAAATAAGGGCATGGGATCCATGCCTGCCGGAAGGTTGTGTATACAGCATGAAACGCAAGGATTACATCAGCTGGGACGAATACTTTATGGGTATTGCTATTTTGTCCGCCATGCGCTCCAAGGATGATTCCAGCCAGGTAGGGGCCTGCATTGTCAGCCCGGAAAACAAGATCCTTTCCCTTGGCTACAACGGCATGCCCATCGGCTGCAATGATGACGATATGCCTGGGACCGCGAAGGTGACGAGCTGGAAACCAAATACATGTACGTCTGCCATGCGGAGCTGAACGCCATTTTGAACAGTGCTCACAGCGATCTGCGCGGTTCGCGGGTGTATGTGACGCTGTTCCCCTGCAACGAGTGCGCCAAGGCCATCATTCAGAGTGGCATCCGGGAAATCATCTATCTTTCGGATAAATACCATGATACCAACGCCAGCATTGCTTCGCGGCGGCTGTTCAACATGGCGGGGGTCAAGTACCGTGCTTACCATCCGCACGGGCGTGAAATCAGTTTTGAAGTATAAAGAACAACGAGGCAGGAAAGCATGAAAAGCATAATCATTGGCATTGCCGGCGGCACCGGAAGCGGCAAAACCACCCTGACGGAGCGCCTGCGGGACCATTTTGGCGCGGATGAAGTGAGCGTGCTCAACCACGACAGCTACTATAAGCGGCATGACGAGCTGCCGTATGAAGAGCGCTGCAAGCTGAACTATGACCACCCGGATTCCTTTGATACCGAGCTGCTGGTGCAGCACCTGCAGGCTTTGCGCCGCGGCGAAAGCGTGAAGGTTCCAGTATATGATTACACGATCCACAACCGCAGCGATAAGACCATTACGGTACACCCGGCCCCGGTCATCATTGTGGAAGGCATCCTGATTTTTGCCAGCCAGGAGCTGTGCGATATGATGGATATGAAAGTGTTTGTGGATACCGATGCCGATGTGCGCATTCTGCGCCGCATTGTACGCGATGTTAAGGAGCGCGGCCGCACGCTGGACAGCGTGGTGAACCAGTACCTGACCACCGTTAAGCCGATGCACGAGCAGTTTGTGGAGCCCAGCAAACGCAAAGCCGATTTGATCGTGCCCGAAGGCGGCCACAACATGGTGGCACTGGATATGCTGATCAAGTGGGTGGCCACCATCTAAGCACGGCGCGGCAGTAAATAGAATATGTTTTTTCGCAGCACACGGGATTTGGGGAGAGCGTGTGCTGCGTTTTTGTTTTTATGATGGGTAAGGTACAGTTTGGTTCAAGGTACCCGCGGACGATGCGAGCATCGTCCCCTACAGATGATTTACAAGCTTGAGGCGAATTTGCCGTGTACAATGCAGCAGGGTTCGTCTGCGGCGGGGTGAGGTCACCCCGCCCTACAGAGCATTTTTGTGTTTGTTGCACATTTATAAAATAGTTCGTCGGGAACGGTCGGGACTGTTCCCGAGCCTAGCTATATATGCCATAATGAAATTTGCCGCAAGGCCCGCCCGGGACGTCGAGGACGCCGTCCCCTACTGTGGGGCAGGGCATATTATAGATTCCAGATTTTCAAATATCCCAAAGTTTCGGCGTGGTCAGGTGACCACGCCCTACCGGTTGTTTCATCCTCCATCTCACATTTCCAATCGCCTCAAACCCCATATTTTCTGAGCGGCGCACCGCGCCGCGGTCCCCCACCATTATTCTTTATTATTTATTCTTTATTCATTCAAACAGCCTCCTTCAACTCCTAACTTTTTTTCTTTTTTCCCAAAAAGTTTTCCCCATTTTCGTCATTTTGTTCAAACCCCAAAAATTCATCTTGACACAGAATGTGAAACCTGCTAGAATCCATATTGTTATCAATTCACAAATGCAATGATGGGGAAAAAGCAATCTCCTTTCAGCTTCAGAGAGCCGCCGGTTGGTGCAAGGCGGTGCGGAAGGTTTTGCGTCACTGGCCCCTGAGCAGCTGCGCTGAGCGCTTTGCGTTAGGTGCAGCCGGAACCTGACCGTTATCTTGCAGGAGCGATTCACTGTTTGCTTTCTATAAAACAGCCGATCGTGCAGAGCGGCCGCCCCCTGGCGGCAATGAGAGTGGTACCGCGGGTATTTGTAAAATTTACATCCCGTCTCTCAAAGGTAAAACGCCTTTGAGAGACGGGATTTTATTTTGTCCGGTTTCAGGGGTAGACAAACTTTGATGGAGGCAATAAAAAATGATGGACGCAACAAAGTATCATGTAGGTTATTATCCCCCGCCGGTTGAGCCCGGCCATGTCTATGAATGGCCCCAGAAAGACCATATCGAAAAGGCTCCCGCCTGGTGCAGCGTAGACCTGCGCGATGGCAACCAGAGCTTGATCGTTCCCATGAATCTGGAAGAAAAGCTTGAATTTTATGATATGCTCATCAGGATCGGCTTTAAGGAGATTGAGGTCGGCTTCCCGGCAGCGTCCGAGACCGAGTACGACTTCCTGCGCGCCTTGATTGATGGCAACCGCATCCCGAACGACGTCACCGTTCAGGTGCTGACCCAGTGCCGTGACCATATCATCCGTAAAACATTTGAGGCCGTTAAGGGTGCGCCGCGCGCCATCATCCACTTTTATAACTCCACCAGCGTTGCCCAGCGCGAGCAGGTGTTCAAAAAGAGCAAGGAAGAGATCAAGCAAATCGCTGTTGACGGCGCAAAGCTGGTTAAAAAGCTGAGCGAAGAATACGAGGGCAACTTCCTGTTTGAATACAGCCCCGAAAGCTTTACCGGCACCGAGCCGGAATACGCCGTTGAGGTTTGCAACGCCGTATTGGATGTGATGCAGCCCACCCCGGACCGCCCGATGATCATCAATCTGCCGGTCACGGTGGAAATGAGCATGCCGCACATTTACGCCAACCAGATCGAATGGTGCTCCAAGCACCTCAAGTACCGCGACAGCGTGATCCTGTCCACCCACCCCCCACAACGACCGCGGCTGCGGCGTGGCAGATGCCGAGCTGGCTGTTCTGGCCGGTGCCCAGCGCATTGAATGCTGCCTGTTCGGCAACGGCGAGCGCACCGGCAACGTGGATGCCATCACCCTGGCCATGAATATGTACAGCCACGGCGTGGACCCGCACCTCGACTTCAGCAACATGCCGGCCATCTGCGAAACGTATGAACGCGTGACCCGCATGCATGTGTACGAGCGCAGCCCGTATGCCGGTTCCCTGGTGTTTGCTGCGTTCAGCGGCAGCCACCAGGACGCCATTGCCAAGGCATGACCTGGCGCAAGGAGCATAACCTGCACGAGTGGACCTGCCCGTACATCCCCATTGACCCGCATGACATTGGCCGCACTTACGATGCCGACGTCATCCGCATCAACAGCCAGAGCGGCAAGGGCGGTATCGGCTTCCTGCTGCAGCAGAATTACGGCTACAATCCCCCGCCGCGCATGCGGGAAGACCTTGGCTACCGCGTAAAGGATGTATCCGACCACGAGCACAAAGAGCTGACCGTCCAGGAAGTGCTGTATGTGTTCGAGCGCGCTTACCTGAACAACAAGACCCCGCTGAATGTTCCGGAAGCACACTTTACCCAGAACCCGGATTCCACCATTACCGCCCATATTACCGTGGCTAACGGCAGCAACGCCCCCGTTACCTGCGATGCTGTCGGCAACGGCCGTCTGGATGCTGTGGCCAACGCCATCGAGCAGACCACCGGCATGCACTTCACCCTGGTGCATTACAGCGAGCACGCACTGGACAACGATACCGACTCCCGCGCTTGCTGCTATGTGGGCCTGAAATGGGCATCCGGCAAGGAGACCTGGGGCTGCGGCACCCACACCGACATCATCGTTGCCGGTATCCGCGCGCTGGTCAGTGCAATCAATAACCAGTAAGGTTGCAAATAAAAAAGAATAGAGAATAATTAAAAATGATGGTGTGCCTGCGGCACGGTTTGGATATGATGTGCGATATCTGATAGAATGCCCGGCTTCGAGTTCCTGTTTGCCCCATTTTTTGAGCGGCGCTTGTGCGCCGCGGTCCACCACCATTATTCTTTATTCATTATTACTTATTCTTTAATTCGTAAGATATACGTCAGAGCAAAAGGAGCAGAAATCTATGGGAATGACCATGACACAGAAGATCCTCGCTGCGCATTGCGGCGAAGCTTCGGTAACGGCCGGGCAGCTCATCAATGCCAAGTTGGACATTGTGCTTGGCAATGATATTACCACCCCGGTTGCCATCAATGAGTTCGAGAAAGCCGGGTTCAACTCGGTGTTTGATAAAACCCGCGTGAACATTGTGCTGGACCACTTTGTGCCCAACAAGGATATCAAGAGTGCCCAGCAGTCCAAGCAGTGCCGTGAGTTTGCCAACAAATACGATATCCTCAACTTTTATGATGTCGGCCAGATGGGTGTTGAACATGCCCTGCTGCCCGAAAAGGGCATTGTGACCGCCGGTGACTGCATCATTGGTGCCGACAGCCACACCTGCACGTACGGTGCGGTGGGCGCGTTTTCCACCGGCGTTGGCTCCACCGATATGGCCGCCGGTATGGCAACCGGCATGGCATGGTTCAAGGTGCCTGCCGCCATCAAGGTTGAGCTGAAAGGTGCCATCCACGCCCCTGTGTGCGGCAAGGACGTGATCCTGCACCTGATCGGCGAGATCGGCGTTTCCGGCGCGCTGTACAAGAGCTGGAATTTGTGGGCGAGGGCGTTAAGAGCCTGACCATGGAGGACCGCCTGTGCATCTGCAACATGGCCATTGAAGCCGGTGCCAAAAACGGCATCTTCCCGGTGGACGAAGCCTGCGAAGCATACCTGAAAGGCCGCAGCCAGCGTCCCTGGACAAATACGAAGCCGACCCCGATGCCGAATATGAGCGCACCGTGGTGATCGATTTGGATACCCTGGAGCCTACCGTCAGCTACCCCCACCTGCCGGAGAACACCCACCTTGCCAAGGAGGGTGCCGACATCAAGATTGACCAGGTAGTGATCGGTTCCTGCACCAACGGCCGCATTGAGGATATGGAAGCCGCTTACAACGTGCTGAAAGGCAAGCACATTGCCAAGGGTGTGCGCGGCATCATCATTCCCGCCACGATGGCTGTTTACAAAGAGTGCATCCTGCGTGGCTACACCGAAGCGTTTATTGATGCCGGCTGCATTGTTTCCACCCCCACCTGCGGCCCCTGCCTGGGCGGCTACATGGGTATTCTGGCCGAGTACGAGCGCTGCGTTTTCCACCACCAACCGCAACTTTGTCGGCCGCATGGGGCACGTTACCTCTGAAATTTATCTGGCAAGCCCCGCCACCGCCGCCGCCAGCGCACTGACCGGCCACATCACTGACCCCAGGGAGGTAGAAGCATGAATGCAAAAGGACCTGTTTTTAAGTACGGTGACAACATTGACACCGATGTGATCATTCCCGCCCGTTACCTGAACACGCAGAGCCCCGCCGAGCTGGCCGCCCACTGCATGGAGGACATTGACAAGACCTTTGTGACCCGCGTAAAGGCCGGTGACATTATGGTTGGCGGCGAAAACTTCGGCTGCGGTTCTTCCCGCGAGCATGCCCCCGTTGCCATCAAGCCGCCGGCATTGACTGCGTGATTGCCAAGAGCTTTGCCCGTATCTTCTACCGCAACGCCATCAACATCGGCCTGCCCATTCTGGAATGCCCCGCCGCCAGCGAGGCCATCAACGAGGGCGATGTGGTTGCCATCAACTTTGACACCGGCGTGATCACTGATGAAACCACCGGCCAGACCTTCCAGGCTGCGCCGTTCCCGCCGTTTATCCAGAAAATCATCAAGGCCGGCGGCTGATGAAGAGCATCCAGGAGGGAAAGTAAGATGCAGAAAAACATTGCCCTGATTTATGGCGACTGCTCCAGCCCGGAGATCGTGACCCAGGCAGTGCGCGTGCTGGACAAAGTTGCTGAAAAGTTTGGCCACACCTTTACCTACACCCGCGCTTACATGGGCGGCGAAGCCATTGACAAGTTTGGCGATCCCCTGCCCCAGAGCGAGCTGGACAAGTGCCTGGCCTCGGATTCCGTTCTGCTTGGCGCCGTCGGCGGCCCCAAGTGGGAGGCATGGCCGGTGACAAGCGCCCGGAAAAAGGCCTGCTGCGCCTGCGCGCCGGGATGGGCCTGTACGCCAACAACCGCCCGGCCAGGATCTGGCCCCAGCTGGCAGATGCTTCCCCGCTGAAGAAAGAGATCGTGGACAAAGGCATCGACTTTATTGTGGTGCGTGAGCTGATTGGCGGCGTGTATTTTGGCGAGCACAAAACCATTGAGCAGAACGGCGAAAAAGTTGCGATTGACAGCATGCCCTACTCGGAGCACGAGATCGAGCGCATTGGCCGCATTGGCTTTGAAACTGCCATGAAGCGCCGCAAAAAGCTGACCTGTGTGGATAAAGCCAACGTGCTGGATACCAGCCGCCTGTGGCGTGCCGTGATGCATCGCCTGCAGGCCGAGTACCCCGAAGTGGAGTACAGCGAGATGTTTGTGGACAACTGCGCCATGCAGATCTGCAAGAACCCCAGCCAGTTTGACGTGATTGTGACCGAGAACATGTTTGGCGATATTCTGAGCGACGAAGCCAGCGAGATCACCGGCAGCATTGGCATGGTGCCGTCCTCTTCCCTGGGTGCCACCACCTGCGGTCTGTACGAGCCCATCCATGGTTCTGCCCCGGACATTGCCGGGCAGGATGTGGTCAACCCGATTGCCTGCATCCTTTCCGCCGCCATGATGCTGCGCTACAGCTTTGGCATGGCCGCTGAGGCTGACGCCATTGAAAGCGCCGTGAACGCCGTGCTGGATGCCGGCCTGCGCACCGCCGACATGATGGCCGACGGCTGCACCAAGGTTGGCTGCACCGCCATGGGTGACGCCATTTTGGAGCGCATCTGATTGGTTTTACGGGGGTTGTTTTATTCCTTCTTTGAAAAGAAGGAACCGAAGAAACTTTAATCATATAATACCAATAATATAAGATAAAAGTCCGGTACAAGTTTTTTGGCTTGTACCGGGCTTTTGGTTTTGGGGAGATATTAGTGTGAAGGCAAGCTGTAGGGCGGCCAGCTCCTGGCCGCCGGGAGATGGGCTTGGGATTTTGGTATTCACCTTAGTCTCCCCCATTCTGTAGGGCGTGGTCACCCGGCCACGCCGGACCTGCACCTTACCACACTCTACAAATTCATAATGCTCTTTCCATAACTTGTAGGGGACGGCGTCCTCGACGCCCCGGCTCTTAGACCGGAGATAGACCGTTCCCTACCGAATACTTTACAGCGGGGAATCATTATTTAACGCATATCCCACCCGTAGGGGCACACATTGTGCGCCCACACTCCTAACTCTTCTTCGCCTTCATCGTTTCCTTCATATGCCGGACGGCCAGCACGGGGTGGACGAACAGCATGCGGGGGCCGCTCCAGCGCATAACGGTGCGGATCTGCTCACGCATTTCGGGCTTGTAGCAGTGTACTTTGCAGGCGGAGCAAAAGGTTTTGGTTTCCATAAAGGGGCAGCGTTCAATGCGCTGCAAGGCGTAATCATGCAGGGCCTGGCACTGCGGGCACAGGCTGCCCTTCGCCGTATGGTGGTTTTTGCGGCAGTACAGGGCGATCATCTCGCTGACCAGCAGCTTTTCGCCGTCCCGCTTTTCTGCAACCGTCTGTTTTGCCATCAGCTCACTCTCCCGCTCTCAACAGAATATACGGTATTGGCCACCGCATGGTGGAAGCACGGTGGCTGACCAGCAGCACGGTTTTATCCCTGCATTCTTCTTTTACGGCCTTCAGGATCACACCCTCATTCAGGCTGTCCAGGTTGGAGGTCGGTTCGTCCATCAGCACAAAGGGAGCATCGTGCAAAAAGGCACGGGCCACGCCAATGCGCTGGCGCTCGCCGCCGGAAAGCGCACCGCCCAGTTCCCCCACCTGGGTACATACCCCTGGGGCAGGCTGGTAATAAAATCATGCAGCGATGCCTTTTGGCAGGCTTCCACCACCTGCTCATGGGTGGCATTACGGTTGGCAATGCGCACGTTGTTTTCAATCGTATCAGCAAACAGCTCGGTATCCTGGGTAACAAAACTCTCCTGCTGCGCAGGGCTGCTGTGTTCACGCTGCGGATGTCTGCTCCGCCAAAGGTGATTTTGCCGCTGCCTGCATCCCAAAAGCGCATGAAAAGCCGCAGCAGGGTGGATTTTCCGCTGCCGCTTTTGCCGGTAATGCCCACGATCTGCCCCTTGGGCACCGTGAGGGAAAGGTTGTTCAGGATGGTTTCCTGCCCATAGGCAAAGGTCACATGGTCAGCAGCGGCACCGGTAAAGGCGGTGTTGCCGCCGTTGGTCACTTCGGGGGTAATGGGGGTTCCTTCCAGCAGGTCCAGCACGCGGTCCGCGCTGGCAAACACCTGCACCAGGTTGGCGGCCAGGTTGGCCAGCGCCACCACCGGGCCA
>ENA-OQAA01001290-OQAA01001290.1-human-gut-metagenome-genome-assembly--contig:-NODE-1290-length-13285-cov-1.933425_pt1 | contig 13285 bp, 11 predicted proteins | sample MGYA00242489_ERZ504515 | MGnify/ENA primary metagenome ERZ504515 (study PRJEB26092, sample SAMD00036237) | human gut metagenome | host: Homo sapiens | study: EMG produced TPA metagenomics assembly of...
ATAAAGGTGAAAAATGTTTCATAGCTCTTTGACTTTAGATTGTTATTTCTGAGGTCAAAGGTAATGGCTTTCGGGAAATTCTGTGTATAGTAGAGTACAAGTGAAGGGGAAAACGTACAAAACACGTATCGAGTGTATGTTTGGTACTTTGCCGGCCTCTTGCCTGTTAAGTGGCAAGAGGCGGTTCTTCTTCGTTCTTTTCATCGGAGTCCATATTTTCTCCTTTACGGTATGCCAGCGGACTGATCTGGTATACGTCCTTGAAACACTTTGAGAAGTAGCGTGAAGAACTGAAACCTATTTTGTCCGATATCTCGGTAATGTTTAGTTCCGGGTTGTTCCGCAACATCAAGGCGCCTTTTTTCAGGCGAATGGTCAGGATGAAGTCATTCGGTGTTTGCCCGGTGATAGCTTTCAGTTTAGTGAACAGGTTGGTACGTGCCATAGCCATTTCACGGGCGAAGATATTGACATTAAATTTCCGTATTATCCAGATTCTTTTCGATGATGCTGATGGCGCGGTCCAGGATTTCCTTGTCTATCGGGTTGGTGGCAAGCATCTGTGCATAAGCTTGTGGTTGTTTACTGAACTTTTCTTGGAGGAGAATGCGTGAATTTACCAGGTTGTTACAACGCGAAATCAACAGATTCGTGTTGAATGGTTTGGTGATGTAATCGTCCGCACCGATACGCAGTCCTTCAATGTTTTGTTCTACGGCAGTCCGTGCGGTAAGCAGTACTACCGGGTATGTGGCAAGTATTGAAATCATTTTTAATCTGTTTGCAGAGCTCGGTACCGGACATTTTGGGCATAACGACGTCGCTTACCACAATATTCGGCATTTCCTTCTGTATCAGCTCCAGACCTTCTTCACCGTCTGCGGCTGTCAGCACTTGATAGAATGGGCGGAAGATGTTTGCCAACATCTCACAAATGGAGGCATTGTCTTCCACGATAACCATCTTGACATCGGGCATGCGCTTAATCGGGGCATTTTCTTCCAATTCAGCTTTGAGTGAGGCATCGATTTCAGAAATTTGCGGTTGTTCTATTTGCTGTACGTCTTCGCTCTTTTTGCTGATTTCCTCAGTATTGAAATGGGCGTTGCCCAGGTGAAGGCGGACGATGAAACTGCTGCCCTTGCCCAGTTCGCTTTCTACCTTGATGGTGCCGTGGTGCAGTTCGACGATGCCTTTCGTCAGGGCCAGACCGATGCCGGTGCCTACACCGGTGGTGAGACTGTCCATCTGCTCTGTCTGATAGAAACGGTCGAATATCTTATCTACTTCTTTGGCATCGATACCGCTACCAGTATCAGTCACGCGAATTACGGCTTCATTGCTTCGGTGGTGATGCTGAGTGTGATGGTATCTTCGGCTTGGGTATGCTTGATGGCATTGGATAGCAGGTTATTGACTACCTTCTGCATTTGCTTCTGGTCATACCATACTTCAAGACTTTCACAGTCTTTCTCAAAATTGAAATTGATCTGTTTGCTGCTTGCATATTCCATGAAGATGAGGTAATTCTCATAAAGGAAATGCACTATGTTGTGCGGACTGACTTTTACCTTCATGTGTCCTTGTTCCTGTTTGCGGAAGTCTAGGAGTTCGGTGATCAGTTCGCGCAGCTGGATACTGTTCTGGTAAATGCTCAGTATCTTATTATAAATGGTGGGTGTGAAGTTTTGCAATTGCATCAGAGTTTCCACCTGCGATACGATGAGTGTAAGCGGCGTGCGGAACTCGTGCGAGATGTTGGTGAAGAAGCGTAGTTTCGATTGGTTCAGCGCTTCCACGTCTTGTATATGCTTCTGTTCGTACTTCAACGATTCACGCAGCTTAATTCTCGATTTGTATGTCTTCACCAGATACCACAAAAGGATACCGGTCACTATCAGATAAATAAGATAGGCGAGCGGAGTCTTATAATAAGGTGGAAGTACATGAATCGTAAGATGCACCTGCGGACAGATGGACTCTTCTTTCCCTTTAGGTTTAATCAGCAGATTGTATGTTCCGGCATTCAGGTTCGTGTAGGTGATGATAGGTTGGCCGCGCGTGCTGTTCCAGTCTTCGGAGAAGCCTTCCAGCTTGTAAATGATTTCATTCTTATTGGCTGCCACGTAGTTGGAGGTGGCGAATTCGATGCTGAACATGGTTTGGTTAGCATTCAGGGTGATTTCCTGTGTATGGCATAGGGATTGCGTCAAAATACCCGTTTCATCGCTCACTTTTACTTCGGCGCCGTTTACGATGAGGCGGGAAAGGATGATCTTGTAAGGCTTCGGGGTGAAATTAAGTTCCAGTTCATTGAATGAGAGCATACCTTGCGTACCGCCAAGGAAGATTTCTCCGTCGCGTGTCACACAAAGGCGTTTCATTGACAGCTGTCAGTGGGAAACCATTCTCCACGCTGTAGTTCTGAAACTTTTCCACTTTCTGATCGAAGATGGAGAAGCCTGATTGGTAATCAGTATCAGTTTACCGCTGACGGGAGATTCTTGTGTATCGTAAATGCAATCACTGACAAGTCCGTTCTTGCCCTTGTCGAAGTTTTCGAAATCGTTGGTAGCGGAACGGTACAGGTCGAGGCCACTTCCCGAAGTAGAGAACCACAAGTTACCCTTACTGTCCTGCATGATGTTGTTCACATTATTGTTGCTGAGGCTGTGTGCCTGCGTTCCGTCGTGACGGTAGTTGGTCAACTTGTTCGTATCGAAGCGGTAGGAGAAGATACCTTCGCCTGTGGCGGCAATCCAGAGTATACCGCTATTATCTACCTCTACATCTGCAACCATTAGCTACTTTTACGCCCTTCTTTGCTATCTTTAAAGAGCTGTTGACTATTTTCCGGTCTGAGGATTGAACAGGCATACACCGTTTTGGGTAGCGACAATCAATTGGTCCTGATAGGGGGCAATGTCACGAACGATATTGGACGGAAGAGTTTCCGGATTTCCTTCTTCCATAAGATAATGCGTGAATGTACCTGTGCGGATATCCAGTTTGTTCAGTCCGCCAAGGTGGGTTCCTATCCAGATGATTTCCTTTGCGGGATCATAATAAAGGGCTTTCACGTTACTGTGGGAGATGCTGTTGCGTCCTTGTCCGGCAAGATACCACTTGAACTCACGTGTCCGGCGGTTGTAGAAGTTCAGTCCGCCTCCTTCCGTGCCAATCCACAAATTTCCATTCTTATCTTCAATGGTGCGTCCGACTACGGGACTGCTTAATCCTTCTTTTTCATGAATGGAAGCTTTGTATCGGGTATAGATTTCATATTCAGGGTTGAAGTAATTGACACCGCCGAAGTAAGTACCCAGCCATAAAGTACCTTGATTATCTTTTACGATGCACCAGATGGACGAGTGTGTAAGTCCTTCATTCTGCATCTCGTTGGAGGTATGGTTCTGGAAAAGTCCTGTCGTTTTATTGTACCGGTTCAGGCCGTTGAAGGTCCCTATCCAGATATTGCCAAGATTATCCTCGCAGCAGGATCTGACAAAATCGGAAGATATGCTATGCGGGTTCTTTGGGTCGTTTCGCAGGTTCTCGATATTTCCGTCTGTTTTCACTCGGAAGAGTCCCTTTTCCCAGCTTCCGATCCACAGTTCGCCTGCATTGTCCTGGTAAATACTGGTGATATTTCCTTTCTCGATGGGGTGAGTTAGCAGATGTTCGTCTATTTTCAGATTGAACACACCTTCGCTGGTGGTTCCTATCCACATGTGTCCTTTGTCTTCGAACATGCAGGATATTTCGATGTTTTCTCCTGCCATCTGGTAGTAAAGATCAAAGTTATCGGTTTGCTCATTATAGCGGTATATTTCATTCTTTTTCCCGATGAAAAGGCCGTTTTTATAATATATGCTATTGATGTTTCCTTGCAGGAGGGTGGTGAAGCGTTGGGTAGTCAGGTCGAACTGGGCAACACCTTCGGTACAGAGCAGGTAGATTTTTCCGTTCTGGTCGCCTGCCATGCGGAGCACGGTGTTACAGAAAAGGCTGTAGGGATCGTTTTTGTTCAGTTTGTAAGTCTGTATATCGTTTCCATTGTAACGGTTCAAACCTTCGCGCGTAGCAATCCATAAGATACCATTTTCATCAATATACAAACTGTTGACACTAAACTGAGATAGGCCGTCGTCGGTGGTTAAATGATTGAAAGTGATATTCTGGCTGTGTACGTTTGCTGTAACTATGCTTACTAAAACAAGAAACAGCGTTCTGATAAACTTTTGCACTTTTCCTCCGGTATTTTAAGGTTTCAAACACAAATATAAGGCGTTTTGCTCAAAAGGGGGGATGTTTATTGGCTGTTTTTTATGGTTATGTCTGTCGAAATGTATATTTTTGGGCGTTTGTCGGACGAATTTTGACTTTTGCTTTATTCGGAAGGTGTATATTTGCATACCAATTTTAAATCTATTATAAAATATCATGAATAACCTCCAATCCATTGTATCCCATTTCAATACGAAGGTACAGTTAACGAAATCCAGCCTTTGGGCAGCGGACTGATTAATGACACGTACAAAGTGACTACTTTGGAAGCCGACGCGCCCGACTATGTATTGCAACGTATCAACCACGCTATCTTCCAGAATGTGGAAATGTTGCAGACAAACATTGAAGCCGTTACCCGGCATATCCGCAAGAAACTTACGGAACAGGGAGCGGATGATATCGACCGCAAGGTACTTTCTTTTATTCCTGCCGATACGGGAAAAACGTATTGGTACGATGGCGAAAACTATTGGCGCATCATGACTTTCATTCCCAATGCAAAGACTTATGAAACGGTGGATGCGGAATATTCTTATTATGCCGGTGTTGCTTTTGGCAATTTCCAGGCGATGCTTGTCGGATATTCCGGATACGCTGGGAGAGACGATCCCTGACTTCCATAATATGGAGTTTCGTCTGAAACAGCTTCGCGATGCCGTGGCTGCGGATGCGGTAGGTCGGGTGAAAGAAGTGCAATATTATCTGGATGAGATTGAAAAGCGTGCAGACGAAATGTGTAAAGGTGAACGTTTGTATCGTGAGGGTAAATTGCCTAAACGTGTATGCCACTGCGATACGAAGGTGAACAATATGATGTTCGATGAAGAAGGGAAGGTGCTTTGCGTAATTGATCTCGATACCGTAATGCCCAATTTTATCTTTTCCGATTTTGGTGACTTCCTTCGTTCAGCAGCCAATACGGGTGCCGAGGATGATAAAGACCTGAATAATGTGAATTTCAATATGGCAATCTTTAAGGCGTTTGCAAAAGGCTATCTGGAGTCTGCAAAGTCTTTTTGCTTCCAATAGAGATTGAGAACTTGCCGTATGCCGCTGCGTTGTTCCCCTACATGCAGTGTGTTCGTTTTCTGGCAGATTATATTAATGGTGATACTTATTATAAGATTAAATATCCGGAACACAACCTTGTACGTACAAAAGCGCAGTTCAAATTGCTTCAGAGTGCCGAGGAATATACACCGGAGATGAAGGAGTTTATAAAGGAATCATTGGTATAAGGTCTGTTTATAACAGGATGGAAAGGAATAAGACTCACCACAGATTACACAGATTCACACAGATTTATTAATCTAATAATCAGTAAAATAAAATCTGTGTCAATCTGTGTAATCTGTGGTGAATTAATTCATAACCGAAAAGAAATGAATTCTTTAATGCAATCAAAATTATGAACAAAAGAACCCTGCATACTTGGTGTTGAAATCAGCAGTCTTGTTTTTATCTCTGCTTTGTTTTTATCCCTTGTCTGCAACTAACCCCCAAAAGAAAGAAATGAAAGAGTTGAATGTAAAGAAAGTGAGTCTGGCTAATGTGGCGGTGGAGAATGTTCCTGCCTTGCTGGACAAAGAAAAGGTGAATTTTCAGTCGATCAATACGGTGAACTGGAAAGCGTTTCCTTATCAGCCGGAAGTACAATTCCGTATTGCCCATACAGAATGATGCGATTTTAATTCATTATAAAGTAAAGGAAGCTAGTTGTGCGTGCTGTAGCCAACGGGGAGATAACGGTGCTGTGTGGGAAGATGCTTGCGTAGAATTCTTTTCTATTCCTGCGGGAGATGGAATTTATTATAATGTAGAGTGTAACTGTGTGGGAACTTTGCTGATCGGTGCAGGTGGCGGACGTAGCAATCGCGAACATGCTCCACAAGAAGTAATGGATAAGGTGCAGCGTTGGTCTTCTCTGGGACGCGAATCTTTTGAAGAACGGGTAGGAGAGTGTAGCTGGGAATTGGCATTAGTCATTCCTTATTCTGCTTTCTTCAAACATCAAATCACCAGTCTTGACGGAAAGACGGTTCGTGCCAATTTCTACAAATGCGGAGATAAGTTGCAAACGCCTCATTTCCTCTCATGGAATCCCATTAATCTGGAAAAGCCTAATTTCCACTGTCCCGAATTTTTCGGTACATTGAATTTTGAGTAACTATTTCCAGTCTTTCAAATTATAACTTGCTTCTACCGTCCTTTCTATATCATCGGGAAGGGCGGGGAAGAAGTCTATCCCTGTGATCCGCTCCACTTCGTCCACAGTGTTTACATAAGAGTCCAGCGGATTGTTCCCTTCATTATTTTTATAAATAAAGCCGATGGCTTTCGGTTTCTTGTGCAGAGAAAGTATCACTTAAAGAAAGCATCCGGTACAGCTACTTTATGCTCACCTATAGTCTGTGGCTTTCGGTCATAGAAGATAGGGCCGGCTACAATGTAAAGACAACTGTCTTTTTTCACCCACTTGCGGCATTTCTGTTCCAGTTCGTTCCAGTCGCCCCGGTTTAGATTGTGGTGCTGGGGACAGATGTTGGTCATGTAGAAACTTCTATCATGGCTTCACGGTCCCATTTGTTGTCACCTGCCGGACAAAGATGTCCGCGGTCCCAACCACTACCTTTATAGTCTTGTGTAGTGACGGCTTTACTTTTAGGCAGGTCAGGGTCAGGACGAAGTTATTGATTCGCTCGGTATTTTCCTTTAAACGTTCGGGAGTCAGTTTCCAAGCTACCCAGTTGGCTATGCGGGTGTTAGAGTTATAGGATACGAGGTATCCGGTACGTTGCAGAAGAATTTCGGGAGTACCAGGGGTGGTCGTTTGCTTGATGTATATATCAGAATTCAGGGGAAGATTCTGAACGATGGTTTCTGTTTGCTCAGTACCAGTAACCTTTTCTTTAGAGTTCGTTGTTTGATAAGTGGTGACGATGCCGCATATGATCAGGATAATCAGGAGCGTCAGTTGTTTCTTGCTATTCGTTTGTTTTTTCTTCTTCTTTCTCATAATTGAATGGGTAAGGTGGTGCAAAGATAACAAAAAAGGCGGACGAGTAAACCCGACCGCCTTCTGAATAAGGAGTATTCTTTTATTTTACAATGCCTTTGGACTCGCGTACGAAGTTAAGGATATTGTGTATTTCGTCACTCATCGGCACCTGATCCTCAATCTTTTGCAAAGCATCCTGTATGCTGAAGTTACCTTGGTAAATCAGACGGTAAGCATTTACAATATGGCGCAGAATGCGGTCTGTTACCTGATGCTTGTGCTGTAGCACAACAGCATTAATGCCATGATAACCGGCCGGATTACCATTCATGATCACATAAGGAGGAACGTCTTTCGCAATGCGGCATCCTGACTGGATCAATACCCAGCTTCCGATGTGGCATTGTTGTTGCAAAATGACGTTACTGCTCAGAATGGTGCAGTCACTGATACGGCAATCACCGGCTACAATAGTCTTAAGTCCTAATACGCAGTGGTTACCTATCTGCACATCATGGCAAAGGTGTACACCATCCATCAGGAAGTTCTCGTTGCCGATACGTGTGGCATCTCCTTCATGTGTAGCACGGCTCACAACTACATTTTCGCGAATGTCGTTCTGGTCGCCGATGATCAGCAGACTCTTCTCGCCCGTATAATGGAAATCCTGCGGGACGGTACCGAGTACGGCGCCATGATGCACTTTGTTCCTTTGCCCCAAGCGTGTACCGTCGAGGATACGCGCACCGGACATGATAATACAATCATCTCCAATCTCTACATCGCCTTCGATATATGCAAAAGGCTGAACCGTTACATTCTTGCCGAGCTTTGCGGCAGGATCTACAAATGCTAATGGACTTATCATAGTAATTAGTTTTTAGTTATTACTTTCTGCCTCCTCCGAGCGCTTGGTACAGGCTGATAACAGCCTGCATGCGGTCGAAAGTGTCGGATACCTCGGAGGTTTGTGCACTGAGGTAAGATTGCTCAGCAGACAGAACTTCCAGATACGTTGACGTGCCTAAGTTAAACAATTCTTTTGTATCTTCCGCAGCTTTACGGGCTGAATTTACCTGAATCTCGCGAGAAATGGCTTTTTCGGAGGTCATTTGGTATTGATACAAGGCGTTGCTCACTTCATTTCCAGCTTTCAGCAAAGTGGTCTGAAACTGGATTTTGGATTGCTCTTCCTGTGCTTTGGCCTGTTTCAGACGGGCGATATTAGCACCGCGATAGAATAGCGGTTGTGTCAACGATCCTATGGCGGAAGCCAGTAACTTGCCCGGATTTACAATTGCAGAACCTGCACTGTTAGTCCATCCTGCCGAACCACTCAATGTAATTTGTGGATAGAAAGCTGCACGTGCGCTGTTAGTATCGTAATAACTTGCAGCAAGAGACATCTCGGCAGCTTTTACATCGGGACGGTTAGATAACAGTTGCAAAGGAATACCGGCAGAGAATTCTGTTGGTAATTGCTGGTTTTCCAATACCCCACGTTCTATTTCCTGTGCCGGTTGATTCAGCATCAGGCAAAGAGCATTTTCTGTTTCACGAATACTTTGACGCATACCGGGCAGAGAAGCCAGCACCTGTGCGTAGGCGGCACGGGTTTGTTCTACTCCGGCAGAAGTCGTATTGTATATGCCTGCGTCTTTCATTGCTTCTACGGTTTCCACATTCTTTTTAAGAATATCGGCAGTGGATTCTGTAATCTGCAACTGTCGGTCGAGCATCAACAATGTGTAGTACATATTGGCCACATTGGCAATTACCTGAGTTTGTACGGCTTGTTCATAGAACTGTGTTTGTTTCAGAGATACCTGTGCACCACGTTTCGGGTTCAGTATCTGACCGAAGAGGTCTATTTGCCAGCTTGCTGTGACAGGAAGCGAATAAGTTTGCGTAGCCTTTCCCTTATCCCAACTGCTTACAGTTCCCTGCGGAGACAGTGCAAGCGTGGGAGCATAAGCCAAGCGTGCAGACATCAGTGCAGCTTCCGCTTTCTTCACGTTCAGAGCGGCACTGCGCAAATCAGGATTATTGGCAAGTGCTTGTTCGATGAGCGCTTGCAACTGAGGGTCGGTAAATACTTCCCTCCAAGGCAGGTTACCGAAGTTTGCAGTATCCGCTGCCAGTGTATCGTTCACAGCTGTCGTGTCGCGATACAGTCCGGCAGCCGTAATATCTTCGGGTCTGTCGTATGATTTGTAGATATGGCAACTGCTTAAAAGAGCAGTTGCACACATCAGAGTTATAATTTGTTTCTTCATAATGATAAAAGTATTTATACCTAATACTTATTTAGTGTATTGCTCAATTTCAGGTTCTGCATCAGAGTTATCCACATCAGTCCATTCCATCGGTTTAATCTTCTCTTGCAGATATTGGAATGCAACGAACAGGGCCGGTACGATAAAGATCTGAAGAATCATACCGATTAACATACCACCGATGGCAGAGGTACCCAATGTACGGTTACCATTGGCACCTGCACCGGATGCCATCATCAACGGAATCAAACCGACGATCATGGCCAGTGATGTCATCAAGATAGGACGCAAACGGGCTGCGGCACCCAGTACGGCTGCCCACGTAATACTCATACCCATTTTGCGACGGTCGAGGGCAAACTCAATAATCAAGATGGCATTCTTCGCCAACAGACCCATCAACATGATCAATGCAATCTGCATATAAATGTCGTTGGACATAGACCCCATTATCATTTTCAGAATGGAGATATTACCAATGGCGCTCATGCCGTTGACGAACAGGAAGCTACCCAACAGACCAAACGGAATAGACAACAGTACGGCAAGCGGCAAGATGTAACTTTCATACTGTGCACTCAGCAACAGGTAAACGAATACGAAGCAGAGAACGAAGATCAATCCTGTGGTGCTACCACTGGTTTCGGCCTCTTCACGTGCCATACCTCCCAATTCGTAAGCGAAACCGGCAGGTAAGTTCTCTTTGGCAACCTCGGCGATAGCGGCCAGTGCCTGACCGGAAGTATATCCGGAAGCTGGGGCAACCATCACTTTCATAGAAGTATACAAGTTGAAGCGGCTGATAATATCGGGTCCGTATACCTTCTTGATGGAAACGAACTGAGTTATCGGGGCCATTTCATCGCCGTTGCGCACCTTGATGCTGGACAATGATTCCAGATTCTTGGTTGCTTCCGGTTCTGCTTGAACCATTACACGGTACATCTTACCAAAACTGTTGAAGTTAGAAGCATACAGACCACCGAAGTATCCCTGCATAGTGCTGAGGATGTCGCTCGGACTGATACCCGCCTTCTTACAGGCAGCAGCGTCGATGTCCAGCATATATTGTGGGAAGCTCGGATTGAAGGTCGTCTTTGCCGAGTTGATTTCCGGGCGCGCTTCCAATGCGGCATTGTAAGATTTCACTACATCGAAGAAGTGGTTCAGGTCACCACCGGTCTTATCCTGCATGTTTAACTCGATGTCGCTGGATGCAGAGTAACCAGAAATCATCGGAGGAGCGAAGAACAGTACCTGCGCTTCCTTGATAATCTTTTGTGCACGCATAAAGAGCGTGATGTAGACGATGTTTGAATTCTGCATTGTGGAACGTTCGTCCCAGTTTTTCAGCTTGATGATGATAGAACCGTAAGAAGGTCCCTGTCCACCGATGAAGCTATAACCGGAAATCACTGTACGGGATGCAACAGCCGGTTCGGCGGCCACAAGGCTATCTACACGGTTCAGCACCTCTTGTGCGCGTTCCTGTGAAGTACCCGGAGGCAGAGTTACTACACCCATGATGGTACCCGTATCTTCGTTAGGCACCATACCCGTTGGAGTAATCTTCATGAAGAAAATCAGTAATACGATGGAACCGGCTACAAGACCGAAACTCAACCATTTCTTTTGGATGAAGAATAATACATTATTTTTGTATTTCTTCAGCATCTTGTCATAAGCTACATTGAAGCCTGTATGGAAACGGCTGATAAATGTCGATTTCTTTTCACCATGCTCATCATGCGGTTTCAGGAAGATGGCACACAATGCCGGACTCAACGTCAAAGCGTTCAATGCGGAGAAACCGATAGCGATAGCCATCGTCAGACCGAACTGTCGGTAAAATATACCTGCCGTACCCCCCATGAAACTTACAGGGATAAATACAGACATCATGACCAGCGTAATAGAAACGATGGCACCACCCAATTCACTCATGCGTCGATGGAAGCGGCACGGGCAGACTTATACCCCTGGTCCAACTTCGCATGGACACCCTCGACGACGACTATGGCATCGTCGACCACTATCGCAATGGCGAGCACCATGGCTGAAAGGGTCAGCAAGTTGATACTGAAGCCGATTAGTTTCAGTACGAAGAATGTTGCAATCAATGCTACAGGAATAGCGATGGCGGGAATCAACGTAGAACGGAAGTCCTGCAAGAAGACATATACCACGATGAACACCAAGATAAAGGCCTCGATCAATGTCTTGATTACCTCATGAATAGAGGCGAACAAGAAGTCGTTGGCACTCTGTGCAATATTGATATGCAAGCCTGCGGGCAGTTTATCGGAATAATCATTCAGCAATGTTTCCAGGTCACTGATGGTTTGTGTAGCGTTACTTCCGGCCATCTGGAATACAATACAACTGACGGCCTTATGACCGTTAACGGTGTTATTGAAACTATAGGTCAGACGTCCCAGTTCGATATCGGCAATATCTTTCAGTCGGAGTACTTCTCCGTTTTCCATTGCTTTGATAACGATGTTCTCAAATTCTTCCGACTGTTGCAGACGTCCTTTGTAACGTATTGTATATTGGAATGTCTGATTACCACGTTCACCAAACTGTCCGGGGGCAGCCTCGATATTCTGTTCTGCCAAAGCTGCTGCTACATCATTAGGTATCAATTTATACTGAGCCATCACGTCAGGCTTCAGCCAGATACGCATGGAGTAGTCAGTACCCAACACCATTGCATCACCTACACCGGCCACACGTTTTACTTCAGGAATAAGGTTGATGTTGGCATAGTTTTCGAGGAATTCGATGTTGTATTGGTCCGTCTCATCATAAATAGAGAATACCATCAACATGGAAGTCTGTCTCTTTTGTGTCGTCACACCTACCTTGGTTACTTCGGCAGGCAGCAGACCTTGTGCCATAGATACACGGTTCTGTACGTTTACGGCAGCCATATCCGGGTTGGTTCCCTGTTTGAAGTAAACGGAAATATCGGCGGAACCACTGTTGGTGGCATTGGAAGTCATGTACATCATGTTCTCTACACCGTTGATCTGGTCTTCCAGCGGTGCAATAACGGAGTTCAACACCGTTTGGGCGTTGGCACCCGTGTAGGTGGCACGCACCGATACGGTTGGCGGTGCAATGTCCGGGTATTGGGTGATAGGCAAGGTTGCCAGACCAATAAGACCCAGGATCACTATCAGCACGGAGATTACCGTAGATAGTACCGGACGATTAATAAATCTATCTAATTTCATGTTATTTAGTGATTAGGGTTGGTGATTAGTGATAAGTACCTGCGGTATAATAGCGCAGCCGCTGATCACTAATCATTAACCGTTAAACGTTAATTGAACGCAGTTTGGATATTGCCTTCTTTCTGGTCTTTCAGTGCTTTTTGATATTCAGCTTCTTTCTCGGCAGGAGTGATAGGAGTGATAGCTGCTCCATCTCTCAGGTTCTGCACACCTTCCATTACTACTTTGTCACCGGCTTTCAAGCCTTCGGTACGTAGTAATACTTGCCGTCGTTCAGCTTAAACACCTTAATTTCCGTATTCTTCAGGGTGTTGTCAGGCTGTAGTACGAATACGAACTTCTTGTCCTGTATTTCTGTAGTGGCCGATTGAGGTATCATAATAACATCCGTCATCGGATTGGGGAATACTACATTACCGGTACTTCCGCTACGCAGCACATTGTGCTTGTTGGGGAAGAGGGCACGCATAGTTACCGAACCG
>ENA-OQAA01001291-OQAA01001291.1-human-gut-metagenome-genome-assembly--contig:-NODE-1291-length-13280-cov-2.039839_pt1 | contig 13280 bp, 15 predicted proteins | sample MGYA00242489_ERZ504515 | MGnify/ENA primary metagenome ERZ504515 (study PRJEB26092, sample SAMD00036237) | human gut metagenome | host: Homo sapiens | study: EMG produced TPA metagenomics assembly of...
ATAGAGGTAAAAGATGAAAAAGCATATTAAAAAAATTGTCATTTGTATTCTGCTGATTATCTGCTCTTTTATGTATTCTCATATAGATCGAGCAGTTAGAATCTATGATAAAAATATAGATGCAGGAGAATATAGGAGTGCTGGTATCGTAGAAGGCGAGAGTTTTCAGCAGAGTTTTATAAGTGAAGAGGATTCTATTGATGGTGTAGATTTGATGTGCACTGTAAATGGAGATGTATCAAGTGTAAAACTGGAATATGAATTAGCGGATGAACAAGGAAATATTAAGGCAAAGGGAGAAATTCCGCCGGAGAAGATAAAGACAGACAAGTTTTACAAAATAAGATTGATAAAATAAAGGAATGCGAAGGAAAAAAATTTACATTTTCAGTAAGGCAGAAGGTAGATAAGGAAAATGTAGGAATTGCTTTTTATTATGAAGATAAAGTAGAAAATGGGACGACAATGCGTATATTGGGAAATGAAGTCCCTGGAACGTCTATTATGAAAGTGATTACGCATGAGTTCGATTTAGAGACTTTCTGTGTTCTGATAGGATTTTTAGCCTTTATTTTTCTGTTTATGAGAAGTCTTTACAAGTTATTTAGCTAAGAGTGAAGATAGAGGGGATTATTTGTAAACTCGAAAGAAGGGATTTTGTGAAAAGCAAATGGAAAGTATTTTGTTACTTTTGTTGTAGCAGTACTCGTAATGGGAGGCTGCGCGAAGAAAGAACAAGTGCAAGAAGAAAATAGTAAAATCGAAAGCGAGGATATGGATTCTGAAAATTCGAAAGATGAAGCTCCAGAGGGAAAAGAGGATACTGTGGAGAAACAGGTAAGAATTTTATTTGGGAATGCTGATGCGTCTGACTTTGAAACTGAAAATGTGTTAGTACAACAAATTTCGGCAGATGAAATCTGGAATCAAATTGATTGAAAAGGGTGTGATTCCAATGGATGTTACAATTCTTTCTTGTAAGGAAACGGAACAGGAAGGAAAGAAAGCTTTGGAATTGGATGTGTCGGAAAAATTTTCTACGTACTTGAATGGACTTGGAACATCAGGAGAATATATAACAGTAGGAAGTATTTGTAATACATTTTTAGATGCATTTGATAGCGAAACAATTCGTATCACTGTTGAAGGGAAGAAACTTGAAACAGGGCATGCAGAATATCCAGGATATATGTCAAAATATGAACTTTAATCAAAGAGCTTAGGAAAAAACAATGAAAAAAAGTGAAAAGAAAGTTATCAAAATAAATTGGGGACAAATTATCAAAAGAATATCTCCGTATAATGTAAAAAAAGGAATTTTGTATTTAAGACATTATGGTATGAAAGAGTTTTGGGTAAAACTTACTGAGCGGTTTCAAGCAGATGATGTGGACTATAAAGAGTGGTATGAAAATCATAGAGTTTTAGAGAAAGATTTAGAAGAACAGAAAAGCGTTCATTTTTTAAAAGAACCGTTGATTAGTATCATTGTTCCAATTTATAATACACCTATCACATTTTTAAGACAAATGATTGACTCTGTCCAACAACAGTCATATGCAAAGTGGGAGTTATGTATTGGGAATGCAAGTCCAGAAAAACAGGAAATTAGGCAAGTTTTGGAAGAATACAAAAGTGATAAGCGGATAAAAGAAATTGCGATTCTTGAAAATAAGGGCATTGCAGAAAATACAAATAAGGCAATGACAATTTCTGAAGGTGAATTTATTGGATTGTTAGATCATGACGATTCTTTAGCCCCCAATGCGTTATACGAGGTGGTAAAAGCTTTGAATGAGAACAATTTAGCAGAAGTAGTATACACGGATGAAGATAAGGTTACGGCAGACTTAGAAGAACATTTCCGACCACATTTTAAGCCAGATTTCAACTTAGATCTTCTCCGTTCCAACAACTACATCTGTCACTTCTTCGTAGCCAGCCGTGATCTGATCAAGCGTGTAGGAGGATTCCGCCCGGAATTTAACGGAGCGCAGGACTATGATTTGATTCTTCGCTGTACGGAGCAGGCGAAGCAGATTGTGCATATTCCAAAAATTTTGTATCACTGGCGTGTCCATAAGGCGTCAACTGCAGATAATCCGGCTAGCAAGATGTATGCGTTTGATGCGGGAAAGCGTGCAATTGAGGAACATCTTGTCCGCTGCCGTACAAAGGGAACCGTACAGCATACGAAAGATCTTGGATTTTACCGGGTAAAATATGAAATCTGCGGGGAACCACTGGTATCGATCATTATTCCAAATAAGGATCAGTCGGAAGCGCTGAAAAAATGTCTGGATTCGATTCGAGAAAAGACAAGTTATCGGAATTATGAGATTATCATTGTAGAAAATAATAGTGAGGAGCCGGAAACATTTGCCTTCTATAAAAAGATTGCAGGGGAGAAGATTAAGGTCGTCACCTGGGAAGGGGAATTTAATTATTCCGCGATCAACAACTTCGGTGTTCGTCATGCGAGAGGAGATTATCTTCTGCTTCTCAACAATGATGTGGAGATTATTAACGGGGACTGGCTGACAGAGATGCTTTCCCACTGTCAGAGAAAAGAAGTGGGAATTGTCGGGGCGAAGCTATATTACCCGGATAATACGATCCAGCATGCAGGATCATCATCGGGATTGGAGGCGTTGCAGGAAGTGTCTTTGTAGGCTTCCAAGAGCGTTTTCAGGATATCTTCACAAGGCATCGATCCAGCTTGATCTCAGTGCAGTCACTGCAGCATGTATGCTTGTAAAACGCTCTGTATTTGAGCAGGTCGGCGGGCTTGAGGAAAAGCTGAAAGTAGCGTTTAATGATGTGGATTTCTGCCTGCGCGTCAGAGAAAAAGGGTATCTTGTTGTCTATGATCCGTATGCAGAGCTGTATCATTACGAATCGAAGACAAGAGGTGCTGAGGATACGAAAGAGAAGATCAGACGGTTTCAGACGGAAATCGAATATATGAGAAGTCACTGGATCGGGCTTCTGAAAAAAGGCGATCCGTATTACAATTGTAATCTGTCACTGACAAAGTGGGATTATTCGTTGAAAAATAATCAGAGGAGCTAAGAGATAGATGTACGATGTGTCAGTCGTTATACCAAACTACAACGGAATAAAGTATCTGGAGCATTGTCTGGAGGCTTTGGAAAAGCAGAGAGATGTTGCCTTTGAGACGATCATTGTAGACAACTGTTCGCAGGATGGAAGCGCCAGCCTGGCGAAAGAGAAGTTTCCACAGTGCGGCTATCTGTCGCTGGATCAGAATTATGGCTTCTGCCGCGCGGTCAATGAAGGAATCAAAAAGGCAGCGGCTCCGTTTGTAGTGCTTCTCAATAATGATACAGAAGTGGAGCCTGAATTTTTGAAAAATCTGTTGGATTGTATCAGTAAGGATGAGCGGATCTTTTCGGTGGAGGCTCGGATGATGCAGTATCACAGAAGAGAACTGATCGACAGTGCGGGAACATCTTATTCAGCACTCGGATGGGCATCGGCAAACGGAAAAGATAAGACAAAAGAAAAGTTTCTGACTTCCCGGAAGGTGTTTGCGGCATGCGCGGGAGCGGCAATCTACCGGAAATCAGTCTTTGAGGAGATTGGATATTTTGATGAGGAGCATTTTGCATATCTGGAAGACATTGATATCGGATATCGTGCAAGGATTCACGGATATTACAATGTCTATGAGCCGTCAGCAGTTGTCTACCATGTGGGAAGCGGGACGAGCGGCTCTAGGCACAATGAATTTAAGGTGAAATATTCATCGAGAAATAATGTCTATCTGATTTATAAAAATATGCCGCTCCTTCAGATTTTATTGAATAGTCCATTTTTGTTGATTGGTTTCCTCACAAAAACGATTTTTTTGCCGCAAAAGGATTCGGGAAAACTTACGTAAAAGGACTTGCAGAAGGAGTACGCCTTTCTCGAAATAATCGGGAGAAAAAGATTGTTTTCCAGAGAAAAAATTTTGGCAGTTACTGGCAGATTCAAAAGGAACTGTGGAAGAATCTGCTTGTATATTTTCAATAGGAATATAAAAAGTAAAGGAATGAAAAGGCTGTTGCAGCAGAACATTTGCAAAAACGATGGGCGCCGGAGGCGTTTCAGGAAGAGGCAAAGAAAAGCTGCAATAGCCTTTTTTGTTTCGGTTAAAAAATAAAATGCAACCTTTTCCGCTTGCGGCACGTCTAATAGTTGAAAAGAAAAAACATTTACAAGAAAAAACAACGGGAGGAGGGGCAATTGTGATACAGCTTGTCAGAAGAGCAAAGAAAAAAGACGATCAGGCTTTTGTAGAGCTGATTGACCGATGCAAAGGGGATCTTTATAAAGTGGCGAGAAGTTATCTGAATAGTGAAGATGATATTGCAGATGCGATTCAGGAGACGGTCATAGATTGTTACGAAAAGATTGGAAGCCTCAGGGAGGCAAAATACTTTAAAACATGGCTGACAAGGATCCTGATCAATAATTGTAATGACATCTTAAGATGTGGAAGGAGGGAGTGTCCTTTGGAGGAAGCAGCACAGATTAGAGGAGAGAGCAGGGAGTTGGAGAGATGTGAGTTTGAGGGCGTTCTGGATGCATTGGATGAGAAATATCGGATCATTCTTGTGCTGTACTATGGTGAGGGATTTAAAATACGGGAGATTGCACAGATCCTGGAATTGGAAGTGAATACCGTAAAGTCCAGGCTTTCCAGAGGAAGAAAGCAGTTTGAACACATGTATTGTATGGAACCAAGTATGCAGAGGGGGTAATGCAGATGAAGAAAGAATTTGAGTAAAGAAGTAAAGAAAAAACTGAGGGAAGAGGTAACCGTTCCGAAATGCGTAGATGAGGGAATCCAGAGAGCATATGATATGATCGGGATTTCCGGTGAGAAAAAGGTAATACGGCGAAGAAAGAGAATCTGGCCGGCAGCTGCGGCAGTTGCCGCGTTGACAGCAGGGATTTCCATTACAGCAGTAGCAGTGAATTATTATCTGAAAGTTCATCTGAAAGAAGAGGGACAGGTTCTGAAATATTATATTGAAGTGGATAAAGAACAGAAAGAAGCGCACCAGATTGAAGTGAATCCGACGTATCTTCCGAAGGGATTTGAAGCAGAACAGGTAGAAGAGGGGGCGCCAAAGAAAACCTACGGGACAGCGGAGGGAGATAGTATTTCCATTATCTCTTATAATGCGGCAGAACTTTATCGAATGTCGCAGCTCGAGGAAAATGTTTTTGTCGAATATCGGAAAGACAGCTATACCGCAGTCGAGGGAGAACAGAAGTTAGATCTGTTTACGAGAAAAAATGAAAAAGTAGACAGCGACAGGGAGATTACAGATGTATATCTGTTTAGTGAAGAAGAGGGATATGGAGTATGGATCTGGAGTGAGAGCAGTCTGGAGCAGGAAGAACTGGTGAAAATTGCAAACGGGCTGGAGATCACTGTCTTAGAGGAAACTGTGCCATATCCGTCTGAGGCGGAAATTGCAGAAGAACTGGAAAAAGACAAAGGTGCAGCCAAGAAAGCCGAAGCAGAGCAGGAGTATCGGAGCAGCAATGGGGTTTCAGAAGAATTGGTGTATCAGATTGGGGAAGAAGTAAAAGATACAACGAGAGATGCGATGGCAGAGGCAGATCCGGATTATCTGAATGAGGTGGAGGATATCAGGTTTACTGTTCTTAGTACAGCAGTGTCAGATACACTTCCGGCAGATACATTTTCGCAGCAATATTTTACAACAGATATGGAAAGCTGGATGAACGAAGATACGTCGCTAAAAGCACATCAGAGATATCGGCTTGGAGAAGAGGAAGGACAGACGACTCTTGATGCGCTGGCAGACAAAGAGGCAGAGACGGTGAATGCAAAGTATGTCATCGTGAAGATGAAAGCGAAAAACGCGTCTGCATTTCAGACAGACTGGAATAAGGAAGAAGGTGTGTCGATCGCTCCGACGCTTACTGCGATGCATACAGGAGAAGAGGGAAAGCTTGTGTATCCGCAGGAAACATTCTGGTCGGCAAATGAAGGATATGATCTCCAATGGGGAGCAGAAAGAGGAGGATCATTCCCAATTTATTTTGACAAGCCATATTTTACAGAGGGAATCAAGGGAGTAAAATCAAGGCTGTTCTGTCCGCTTGCTCCGGGGGAGGAAATGGAATATACATTAGTCTATGTGGTAGACGAAGATCAGCTTTCAAATATGTATCTGCATTTTTATCCGCAAAATGAGATGGAGATGAATGGAGAGTATCTGACAACTCCGTATGTGGATATCAGCCAGTAAAGAAAGCAGACAGAAATCTGAATGAAAGATTCAGATGATAAAAAAGAACTTGTGTGGATGGGAGAAAAGAAAGAAAAATCTCCATCGCATAAGTTCTTTTTTGTTACAAAAATATTACAAAGACTACACTTTTTCTTGTGATTTTTAAAACTTTATTGTATTATATATAGGATAATGGAAAAAAATAGATATAGAATCAAATGAAATAAACAATAGATGAGAAACGGGTGAATGAATTTGATCAAAGATAATCAGAAACATTTTAACCGGATGCATGTTGTGCTGGATGCATGTGTGATTATTTTTTCTTATATTCTGGCATGGTATCTTCGGTTTAAGAGCGGACTGTTTCAGCAGGATCCGTGGTTTTTATCTCTTCATGAATATATGGGAGCACTTCTCTACATTGTTCCGGGCTATTTAATGTTGTATTATTTATTCCAGCTTTATACGCCGAAGCGGGTACGTGGACGGAGACTGGAAGCATGGAATATTCTGCAGGCAAACACGATCGGGCTGATGGTGTTCACATTCGTGTTGTATATTATAGAGCAAGCAAATTTTTCCAGAAAAATGATCGCGATTTTTTTCTGCGTGAATATTGTGACAGAGATTTTTATGAGAAATCTTGTGCGGCATTTCCTGCGGGATATGCGGAAGCGCGGTTATAATCAGAAACATATGATTTTGATTGGATACAGCCGGGCAGCGGAGCAATACATTGACCGGATCAAGCAAATCCAGAGTGGGGATACACCATCCGGGGAATTCTGGATGACAATCAGCCGAGAGGAATGGAATATAAGGGTGTCAAGGTGATTGGTACGATTGAAAATCTAAAGATCATCCTGCCGCAGAATCGTTTGGATGAGATTGCGATCACACTTGGAATTAATGAGTATTCCAAGTTGGAATCCATTGTTGCGATGTGCGAAAAATCAGGAGTGCATACGAAGTTTATTCCGGATTATAATCACATCATTCCGACCAAACCGTACACGGAGGATCTTTTGGGACTTCCGGTCATCAATATCCGCCATGTACCACTCAGCAACACATTGAACCGATGGATGAAGCGATTGATGGATATTTTCGGAGCCATCGTCGCAATTATTTTATTCTCTCCGGTCATGCTGCTTGCAGCAATCCTTGTCAAGACGACATCAGAAGGACCGCTGATTTTCAAGCAGGAGCGTGTGGGACTTCACAACAGACCATTTTATATGTATAAATTCCGATCAATGGTTGTGCAGGATAAAGCAGCAGAGAAAGGAAAGTGGACCGTCCAGAATGATCCGCGCGTGACACCGATCGGCAAATTTATGAGAAAGACAAGCATCGACGAACTTCCGCAGTTGTTCAATGTCCTGAAAGGTGAGATGAGCCTTGTGGGACCAAGACCGGAACGACCGTTTTTGTTAGAGAAATTTAAAGAAGAGATTCCGCGCTACATGGTCAAACATCAAGTACGCCCGGGGATTACTGGGTGGGCACAGATCAATGGCTACCGGGGGGACACTTCTATTATGAAGCGAATCGAATATGACTTGTATTATATTGAAAACTGGACTATCGGGTTGGATATTAAAATATTGATTTTGACGTTCTTTAAAGGCTTTATCAATAAAAATGCATATTAGTAAGGAGATTATAGATGGGAACAAAGAGACCGTCCGGGAGACGATATCCGGAAGAGGAAAGAGAGATGAGAGCAGCAAGATCCGCTTCGGAGCGGAGACGACGTGCGCTGGAGGAGAAGAGACGGGCGAAGAAGAAAAAGAGGAGAAGAAGAATCGGTATTTTAGTGGCTGAAGTGATTATCCTCAGTGTATTGTGTGTTTTTGCATATGCGACAGTAAAGATGGACAAGCTTGATTTCAATTTTCTGGATGAAGATAAGCTGGAAGTATATAAGGACACCGGACCGTATACAAATATAGCGCTGTTTGGTCTTGACGCCAGGGAAGGTGAGAGTATTGAGAGCGGTGTACGAAGCGACAGTATGATGATCGCCAGCATCAATAATGAGACGAATGAAGTAAAAGTCGTTTCTATTTTCCGAGATACACTGTTAAAACAGCAGGACGGTACGTTTGACAAGGCGAATGCGGCATATTCGTATGGCGGGCCGCAGGAGGCGATTGCACTTCTGAACCGAAATCTGGATCTGGATATTAAAAATTACATGAGTGTGGACTTTAAGGCGCTCTCGGATGTGATAGATGCACTCGGCGGAATGGAACTGGAACTGACTGCAGAGGAAGTCGTACATATGAATAATTACTGTGTGGAAACTTCAGAAGTGACTGGAAAAGATTACGAGAGAATCGAGCCGGAAGTGGCAGGAACTTACCATTTAAATGGTGTGCAGGCGACATCCTACGCCAGAATCCGTGCCACGGCGGGAGGAGATTACAAGAGAGCGGAGCGCCAGCGGCTTGTAATCGAGAAGATTGTAGAGAAAGCACAGAAGGCAAATTTAAAAACATTGGATAAGATCATAGACGTCGTATTTCCGCAAGTATCCACCAGCTTTTCTTCTAAAGATCTGATTGGGATTGCGGCGAATGCACTCTCTTATCAGCTGGGAGAGACACAGGGATTCCCATATAGTATTGCAGATACAGATGTAGTGGATGGATATGAAGGCTCTTATGTAGTTCCTTCAGATTTTGACGGGGATGTCAAAAAGCTGCATGAATTTTTGTTCAATGAGAAAGACTATCAGGTATCGGATACGGTCAAGGAAATCAGCCATGAGATTGACGTGATGTCAGGAGCAATTGTGGAAGATGGATATACCGATGAGTATGGAACCGATGAAGGATATTCGGAAGAACCATACGGTGGTTATGAGTCTGACGGTTACGAGACCGATGTTTATGAAAGTGAAAATTACGAAGGCTCTTACTAAGAGAAGAAAAAAGAGCAGGAAGACAGGGGACACAAGTGTAATAATGTTAGAAGAAAGAAGAAAAAGAGCTGATGTCATTATTCCGGTCTATAGACCGGATGAAAAATTAAAACAACTGTTGGAAGGGTTAAGAAAACAGACGCATTTGGCAGAGCATATTTTTCTGATCCATACAAAGACAGAGGGAGTCTCGTTAGAGTGGTGTAAAGAATACGAAACAGTACAGATTATAGAAATCAGGCCAGAAGAGTTTGATCATGGAGGAACAAGACGGATGGGCGCAGAACTGTCTGACGAGGAATTCCTGATTTTTATGACACAGGATGCAGTGCCGCAGGATCAGTACTTGATCGAAAAACTGATGGAACCTTTCCAAGACCAAAAAGTCGGAGCAAGTTATGCAAGGCAATTGCCGGATAAAGACTGCCGGATGGTGGAATGCTATACGCGAAGCTTTAATTATCCACAGGAAAGCAGAATAAAAACGATTGAGGATGTGGATAAACTTGGAATTAAGACGTTCTTCTGTTCAAATGTATGTGCCGCTTATAAAAAGTCAGTTTATAAAGAACTGGGGGGATTTGTACCGCGGGCGATCTTTAATGAAGATATGATTCTGGCAGGGACAATGATAAAGGCAGGATATGGCATCGCATATGCGGCGGATGCAAAAGTAATCCACTCTCACAATTACAGTGGGAGACAGCAGTTTCACAGAAATTTTTGATCTTGCAGTTTCGCAGAAAGATCATCCGGAGATTTTTGCTGGGATCTCATCCGAGAGCGAGGGAATCCGCCTTGTGATTTCAACAGTCAAATATTTACTGAAAAATAAGAAAGGGATGGAAATTCCCGGTCTGATTGTACAGAGTGGGTGCAAGTTTCTGGGATATAAACTGGGGCTGCATTATGAGAAGATGCCGGAATGGCTTGTTTTGCGCTGCACGATGAATAAAACTTACTGGAAATCACAAAAAAACGCATAAAGTCATTGTAGTTCGCTGATAAGTGCGATATGATAAAAGATAGCTTACGGATAAAAACATAGAAGAACAGTTGTAGGAAAAGAAGAAAGGATACAATTATGACACAGAGACAGTCAAGAAGAAGACGTGCAAGGAGAAGACGGAAGCATGGATTTTCCACATGGTCACTGGGAAAGAAGATTTTATTAGTTTTTGTCATTGCATTGCTTTTGATGATCACGGTAGGTGTTGTCTATGCGGCAGATAAGCTTGGCAAACTTGAGCAGACGAAGCTGGACACAAAGAAATTGAGTATTTCAGATGAAATTGATCTTGGAGATGGATATACGAATCTTGCATTGTTTGGACTGGATTCCAGAGATGGGGAGTTAGGCGAAGGTGTCAGAAGTGACAGTATTATCATCGCAAGTCTGAACAATAAAACAAAAGAGATTAAGATGGTTTCTTTATACCGTGACACGCTGTTAGAACTGGAAGACGGAAGCCTGAACAAAGCGAACTCGGCATATGCATTCGGAGGCCCAGAAGAAGCGGTCGCGATGATCAATAAAAATCTGGATCTGAATATTGAGGATTATATTGCAGTGAATTTCAACGCACTTGTCGATGTCATCGATGCACTTGGCGGCATGGATGTGACATTGTCTGATGCGGAAGTAGTGCATATGAATAATTATTGTGTGGAGACTTCGGAAGTGACAGGAAAGTCTTATACAAAGATTGAACCAGAAGTTGCAGGAACGTATCACCTGAATGGAGTGCAGGCGACATCGTACGCACGTATCCGCTACACAGCCGGAGGAGATTTTGAAAGAACAGAGCGTCAGCGTTTTGTTCTGGAACAAATAGCGGAGAGCGCAAAAAAGGTAAGTTTTTCTTCGTTGAATTCCATCATGGATAAAGTATTCCCTCAGGTGGCAACAAGTATGGAACTTGGGGAAATGTTAAAGTATGCCAAAATAGGAACCAGTCTTAAGATTGGCGCTACGAAAGGATTCCCGGAAGCCAATACGAGTGATACATTAAGTGGTGTCGGAAGTGTAGTAATTCCAGACAGTCTGATCCAGAGTGTCAGAGAATTGCATGAATTTTTATTTCCGGATCTGGAGTATGAAGTGTCTTCCACTGTGACCGCGATAGATGAAAAAATAAGAAATAAATCTTTGGACCGTTCGGATGGATCTGATTTTGTGGAAGATGAAGTAAACTTCTATTCGGAACCGCAGTATTATGAGTATGGAAGTCCGGAACAGGATGTATGGACTGGCGGAGAGACTCAGACACCAGATTATGGAACAGGAGATTCTTCGGGAAGTATCGAGGGATCAGGAACTGGAGAATCAGGTTTGCCGGGAGGTGACGGAACCATTTCACCGGACGGAGGTGGAAGTGATCTCGGCGGTGGAGATGTAGGAGACAGTATGGGAGGCGGAGAGACTGGCGGTGTTGATACCGGAACCGGTCAAGAGATGACGCAATAACAAGAAACATACGATAAAGAGGATAAGAGGATGAAGATAGCAAAGAAAACAGCAGCATTTTTATTGGTATTATTTCTGGGAATCCAATGTATGCCGTTGACTGCACTGGCGGCGGACGGAACATTGTCATTCTCAGATCCTACTGCAAAAGCAGGAGAAACGATAGAAGTAACTGTCAAGATCAACACAGCAGAGGGACCGATCGGGGATGGTCAGGTACAGGTTACCTATGATCCGACCTATCTGGAATTTGTCAGTGGAGTCAATGCGACTGGAGAAGCAGGAACGATTACGCTTTCTGCATCCGGAAATGGGATAGATTCTGAACTCGCATACAGCATGACCTTCAAGGCTTTGGCAGAGGGAGAGACAACTTTGCAGGCAGTGGGATATACAGCGTATACGTTTGGCGGTGAAGAATTGAATCTGACACTTGGGACATCTGCGGTTAAGATTGAAGCGGGAGATGGCACACAGCCGGCCGCTGCACAGCAGCCAGGCACACAGACTATGATTGAGCTGGATGGAAAGCAGTATTTTATTGCAGACGATATTCCAGAAGCGCTGATCCCGGAAGGATATGAGAAGAGCCAGCTCACATATGAGGGAAGCCCACATACAATCCTTGTGCATACCGGAAGCGGTCAGAAGATGATTTATTTGATGGATACGCAGGGTGAGGGAAACCTGTTTTTATATGATAGTGAGACAGATCATTTCTCTGCGTTTGAAAAGATAGACTTATCAAGTGATTCGTATATTTTGATCACAGATGACAAAGAAAGTGCAAATATTCCGGAAGATTATGAGGAAACAACAATTCAGATCAATGGGAAAGTATTCTGCATGGCAGAATGTAGTTGACACAAAATTGGCTGATTTCTGTCTGGTATATGCAGTGATAATGCTGGTAAAAAAGGGTTATACCAGTACGACAGCACACAGAAGACCTACCAGAGATTTCTTCCTCCAACGGCAGAAAAAGAGAAACAAGATGGTTCTGTTGCAAATAAGGTGACAACATTTGTAGAGGAGAATCTTCCGAAAATCATGGTAGGGGCTTGGGGAGTTTTCCTGATGATGTTGCTGCTCATTGTGATCCTGCTGTAAAACTTCGCCATAGAAATGAAGAACTGGATGATTATTACGATCAGGAATATGACGAAAATCCGCGTGCAGCGAGAGGGTTCTCGTCAGAGGATTATGATGAGTCCGACGACGATGACTATGATTACGAAGAGGATTATGACGAGTCTGACGACGATGACTATGATTACGAAGAGGATTATGACGAGTCTGACGACGATGACTATGATTACGAAGAGGATTATGATGAGTCCGAGGAAGATGACTATGCTTATGAGGATGCTTATGACGAGTCCGAGGACGATTATGAAGATGACTATGATTACGAAGAAGACTATGAGTCGGAAGATGCTTATGATGATTTGTTAGATTATTATGATGATGACGATGATGATGAGTTGGAGCGGGAGATTCTGGACGAGGATGAAGGATTTTTCGATAAGAAGAAGCGGTTAAAAAAGAGGAATCGATTTAATCTAACCAGTAGTAGTAAGAAAGGAAAATGATTTGCCAATAT
>ENA-OQAA01001292-OQAA01001292.1-human-gut-metagenome-genome-assembly--contig:-NODE-1292-length-13250-cov-2.454622_pt1 | contig 13250 bp, 21 predicted proteins | sample MGYA00242489_ERZ504515 | MGnify/ENA primary metagenome ERZ504515 (study PRJEB26092, sample SAMD00036237) | human gut metagenome | host: Homo sapiens | study: EMG produced TPA metagenomics assembly of...
GTTTGCGGATGTTGCTTGTGCATTAAAAACGCAACTTGCTATACATGGTATGATCAGACTTCCGATACTTATATACACCCTCCTGCCCGGCAGCAGGAAAAAGATGTTCATAGCGCTGCCTGCTGCCACGCTCAGCGGAGCAAGAACCACACGCCCGGCAGGAATGCAAAGAAGATCGGGTTTTCGATGCACCGGCTGGCATAAGTGGAGAAGCGCGCCCGGCGGTGGAGTCGAAGGTGTCCACGGCTTTCATCAGGCCAATGGTGCCCAAAGAACTGCTGTATCCGGCGCCTTTGCTGCATAAAAACGATGATACGACTGATTTCCGAAAAGATTGCATGAGATTTTATCAAAGTATTATTCTTCTGTGAATTTTAGCACTCTGTACTTGACAGTGCTAAAAATATGTGCTATAACTAGGCCGTGCTCAGGAGAGAGGGGCATGAGGGAGCCGCAAGGCTCCCGGGAAGACTCCGCTCCTGATGCACATCTCATAAATTTTTTACCCGACCCGAACGCCGGGATTGGAGGAATGATTTATGTTTATGCCGACTATTTTCCATGAAAACCTGTTCGATGATTTCTTTGACCCGTTCTGGAACGATGGTGCGCTGGAGCGTGCGATGAACCGTGAAGAGCGTGAGACCTTCGGCAAGCGCGGTGCAAACATGATGAAGACCGATGTGAAGCAGACCGCCGACGGCAGCTATGACGTTGCTGTTGATCTGCCCGGCTGCAAGAAGGAAGACGTTCAGATGGAGTTGAACGACGGCTACCTGACCATTCAGGCCGTCCGCAGCCACTCCAATGACGAGAAGGATAAAGAGGGCCGCTATCTGCGCCGCGAGACTTTCTCCGGTACCTGCGCCCGCAGCTTCTATGTGGGTGACACCGTGAAGAAGGAGGACATCCACGCAAAGTTTGAGGATGGCATCCTGCACATCGCGCTGCCTGCACCTCAGCAGCAGAAGGCTCTGCCGGTCAATCCCAACCTCATTGAAATTGAATAACGCCTGTGCATCGGTGTGAGGAACACCGGTGCATAGAACTTGCCCCCGGAGAGCTGCCCAAGGCTCTCCGGGGGCTTTTTGCGTTCCTGCATCGTTTCGGCAGAGAAAAGCGTGGTGTGATTCGGATGGCATAGGGCAGGGGTCAGGCCCAGCTCCTTCATCGCCCGCATTCCCCACGGTATTCCCAGATACTTCATATCAAAACCATCATTCCCTCTTTACGATCTGCATTTTCATCCCATGGTCGCCGACTTTGGTGAGAAGGCGAAAGGATCCACTGCCGCTCTTGACAAAGAGTGGTTTTGTATCATAATGGTTGTACATACAACGATGTAGATACATCTTCTTGAGATAAGACCCGGAGCTGTCTATGGATATTACCGAACGAAAAATCACAAAAATCGCGCGGGAGACTGAAAAGCTCGTCCTGCTCACGATGCGGGAAGAGGGCGTTGGCACAGCGGAGATCGACCTCATCCACGCGCTGCGCCATCACCCCGGCTGTACGCAGGCCCAGCTGGCCGAACTGCTGCACGCAGACAAGGCGCTATCGCCCGGCGGACCAAAAATCTGGAAGGGAAGGGTTATCTGACCCGCGAGGACGCCCCGAACGACCGGCGGAGCCAGCTGCTTTTCCCCACAGAAAAGGCCGAGAGCCTGAAATCCTCCAAGGCCGGAATTGAGGCCGCTTTTTACGAGTATCTGACGAGCGTACTGACGGAGGAAGAAGCCGCCGCCTTTGCCGCTTCGCTGAACAAACTTTATACGGCGTCCAAGACCGAGAGCCGTGCGGGCTTCCCGCACTTCCGAAATGCCGCAGGGGGTGAGACGACCGATGAAAAATGAGAAGACCTTCCGCCCGGACCGGATATTCTCATATTTCCGGGTCGAGTGGGTCCCGCTGGCTTTCGTGACCCTGTCGGGCCTCATCTATAACATCGGCCTGCTGGCCACTCCGTGGTTCGAGGGCCGTCTGGCCCAGTGCCTGGCGGACATCCTGAGCGGCAGCGAACCAGCGGCCCAAATGGCGCTGCTGGTTCTGGCCTATATCCTCGTCACCCTGCTGGTGCAGGCGTCGCGGTTCATCAAGCGCTTTTATGTCCGCCGCTTTGCCAACAACATCAACCGCCGGATGAAGGGCATCCTCTACGCCAATCTGGTGCGCCAGAGCCGGGCTTCGCTGGAAAAAGAGGCGCCGGTGAGCTGATGACCAAGGCCATCTCCGATGTGGACGACTGCGTGGAAGGTATGCGCAAGTTCACCACCGAAATCTTCGATACCGGCGTGGCGCTGGCGGGTCATGTGGCCATGCTGCTGGTGTACGACTGGCGGCTGGCTCTGCTGAGCCTGCTGTTCACGCCCTTCTCCTACGTCTGCGCGGCATGGATGAAAAAGCCGGTCCAGCGGGCCGGTGCGGCCTACAAAAAGGCGGCGGGCGCACTGAGTGCCGCCACCTTCGACCGCGCCCAGAACGCCGTGACTTACCGCATCTACGGCTGCGAAGACGCCCGCGTGGAGCGGTACGAAGAGGCACTGGATACCTACGAAAAGACGGCAGTGAAGAACAACGTGTGGCAGTCGGCTCTGCCGCCGCTCTATCTGGCGGCGTCGGAGGCAGGCGTACTGTTCATTTTGTGGTTCGGCGCAAAGAATGTCCTCGGCACCGGCTGGCGTGTGTGGGACATCGCGGCCTTTACCACCTTCCTTTCCTGCTTCACCAAGCTGGTGGTCAAATCCTCCAAGGTGGCCAAGCTCTTCAACTCGGTGCAGAAGGCCGAAGTCTCATGGAAGCGCATCAAACCTCTGATGAAGTCGCCGGAGCAGCTGGACGCGCTGGATGTCCCGGCGGCGGAAGGTGTGACCCTCAGGAATCTCTCCTTCGCCTATGGCGACACCCTCATCTTTTCGGGTCTGAGTCTGACAGCCCATCCCGGCGACATCATCGGAGTCACCGGCCCGGTGGCCTGCGGCAAATCCACCTTTGGCCGGGTCTTCCTCTGCGAGGCCCCCTATGAAGGCTCGGCGCAGTTTGGCAGAAAGGAGTTCTCCGCTCTGACTCCGCGTCAGATTTCGGCCACCGTCGGCTATCTGGGCCACGACCCGGAGCTGAGCGCCGACACGGTGCAGAACAATGTCCTCTGCGGCAGCGAGCAGGACGCCATGCCATATCTCGCCGCTGCTGCGCTGAAAGGCGAGGTGCTGGCGATGGAGAACGGCTCGATACCGTCATCGGCAGCAGCGGCACCCGTCTTTCCGGCGGACAGGCCCAGCGTCTGGCACTGGCCCGGACGCTGGCCCATCCGCGCCCTGTCCTCATCCTCGATGACCCGTTCTCGGCCATTGACCGGGACACGGAGGATACGATCTTCGCCGACCTGCAGGAATATGCCAGGGATAAGGTTGTCTTCCTCATCTCGCACCGCCTGTACCACTTCCCGCAGATGCAGAAGATCATCTTTATGGACGGCGGAAAGACCACCGTCGGCACCCATGAGGAGCTGATGGCATCGGTCCCGGTCTACCGTCAGCTGTACGAAAGCCAGACAGGAGGGAAACAGCATGAAGAACAGGCGTAAAAATGGTGTGTTTGAGGCTATCCGGATGGCCGCCGTGACCCACCGCCTCCTCACAGCGGGGACCGTCCTGTGTGCGGCGGCATCGGTGGCGGCGTCTCTGGTGCCGCCGCTGCTGCTGGCCCGCATCATCGACGGGCTGACGGCAGGGCTTCCGCTGACATTCCCTGCGGTGCTTCTTTATTTCGGCAGTCTGGCGCTGGAAGGGATGCTCTCCTCGGCGCAGGAGAGCCTGCTGGTGCTCTTCGGCCAGAAAATGACCCACGCCCTGCGCTCTGAAATGTCCCGGAAGCTGACCAAGCTTCCGCCGGCACGCTGGCAGGCAGAACCCCGGCGAGGTGGCCGCGCGCTTCTCGGGCGATGTGGATACAGTGGAGGCGCTGTTCACCTCCGGCATCATCAGCATGGCGGCGGACGCCTGCCGCATCCTCTCCATCATGGCGGTCATCGCGTGAAGAATACCGGCCTTGCGCTGATTTTGCTGCTGGTGCTGCCGCTGTTCGCCGTGTTCACCCGCCATGTGCAGACGCGGATGCTGGCAGCTCAGCTGGATAACCGCCGGGCGGTCGCCGTTGTGTCCGGCCAGGTCCCGGAAACACTGCACAATATCCGCACCATCCGGGCTCTGGGTCTGGAAGACTACATGGAGCACCGCTATGACCGGTGCATCGGCGAAAGCTATGCCGCGATGGAGCGGACGAATTTTTACGACGCGATCTATTCGCCCGTCGTGCTGGTGCTGAATGCCGCCGTGGTCGGCATCGTCATGCTCCTCTCGGCTTCCGGCAATGCGGCTGTCCTGACGTTGTTCGGGATGTCGGTCGGCACCTCGGTGGCCGTCATCAACTACATTTCCCGCATCTTTGCGCCCATCGAGAGCCTTGGCATGGAGATACAGACCATCCAGTCGGCGATGGCGGGCGTGAAGCGCATCGACGCCTTCCTTGACCAGCCGGAACGCACCATCCAAGGAGCGGGAGACCTCTGCCCGGGGTGATGTGGTGCTCTCTCATGTGCCTTCGGTTACGGCGAAAAGCACGTCTTGAACGATTTTTCCATGACCGTCAAGCAGGGCGAGCAGGTGACGCTGGTGGGCCGGACGGGTGCCGGAAAGAGCACCGTCTTCAAGCTGCTGCTGGGACTTTATCACCCGGAAACCGGTCGGTGACCATCGGCGGCGTGAATGTGGCGGACATCACGGACGCCGAGCGCCGCACCTGCATCGGCTGTGTGGAGCAGCATTTTGCCCGTGTGCCGGGTACAGTGCTGGAACAGATCACGCTGGGCGACCCCGGCATCACCGAAGAGATGGCAAAGAACGCCGCGAAGCTTGCCGGTCTGGATGCCGCCATCCGGATCCTGCCGAACGGCTATGATACGGTGTGTACGGACGGGATGTTTTCGCAGGGCGAGTGGCAGCTTCTGTCCATCGCCCGCGCCGCAGCGGCAGACCCTGCCGTGCTGCTGCTGGACGAGATAACGGCCAACCTCGATGCTGAGACCGAGGCCCGTGTCCTTGAAGCGCTTCGCCGCGCATCCGAAGGGCGCACGGTGCTCTCCGTCTCCCACCGCATCTATGAGAACCTCGGCGGCCGGACGGTAGAGGTCAGGACGCAAAACGCATAAGAAAAAGTGAAAAATGAAACAAGAAAAAGCTTACTATCATCTGCCGGATTGTTCGAGTTCTACGAGCTGTACCGGGAGTTCCTGCCCCTGTTCCGGGCGCACAGAGAATACTTTTATGACTGGTGCGACATCGGCTCCATCTACGGAGCACCGGCCGACTGCGTCTGGGGCGGGGGACGGGCTGGTTTCGGGGAGCATGACCCAAAGAAGTCCTTGCCTGACGCGGGAATACGGCATCTCGGCGCGGCTGACCTTCAGCAACTCGCTCCTCCGGGAGGAACACCTTTCGGATAAAAAGTGCAACGCCCTCTGCGCCCTGTTTGAGCAGGAAAACCCGGTACAGAGCGGCGTCATCGTCCACTCGGAGCTGCTGCTGGACTACCTGAAAACGCACTATCCGCAGCTTTATTTCGTGTCCTCCACGACGAAAGTGCTGACAGAGTTTCAGCAGCTCCGGGCGGAGACGGCCCGGGAGGAGTTTCGCTATGTGGTGCCGGACTTCCGGCTGAACAAAGCCTTTGGAGAGCTGGACAGTCTGCCGCAGGCGCAGAAAGACAAGGTGGAATTTCTCTGCAACGAGTGCTGCTGGGTCGGATGCCGGGACAGAAAGCGCTGCTATGAGAATGTCAGCCGAAAAAATCTCGGCGAAGCCTGTCCCGACCACATCTGTCACGCACCGGGTGCGGAGGAAGGCTACCGCTTCTCGAAGGCGATGGAAAATCCGGAGTTTATTGGCATCAGGGACATTCGGGATGTCTATATGCCGATGGGATTTTCTAACTTCAAGATCGAGGGCCGGGGCCTGGGCAGTGCGCTGGTACTGGAATTTCTGCTCTACTACATGACAAAACCGGAATACCAGCTGCATGTCCGGGAGGCCATCTATCTGGACAATATGCTCGACCTGTTCTGAGGAACCGCACGACGGCGGCGACGAGCCGGATGACACCGGGCAGAACGCCAGGAACGGCTATCTGAAAGGCGTGGGCTGATCAATAAAACAAGGGCTGCTGTACAACACGATACAGCAGCCCTTTACAGTTATTTCCGGCTCGTCAGTTTGTTCAAAAACATCACAGCCAGCACGATGACGCCGATGACCAGCACGATGCTCACCATTCCGATGACCATGATGGCAGAGTCGTCATCCACGAAGTAAGATGCAGCATATCAGTCCCTCCTTTAGCTCAGCAGGGTCAGCAGCAGTCCGCCGGCGATGACAGAGGCTATCTGGCCCGAGACGTTGACACTGATGGAGTACATCAGCAGGAAATTCTGGTTGTCCTCCTCGAGGCCCAGCTTGTTGACGACGCGGCCGCTCATAGGGAAGGCAGAGATGCCGGCTGCGCCGATCATGGGGTTGAGCTTTTTGCCCTCCGGGAGGAAGAGATTCACCAGCTTTGCGAACAGCACACCGCCGGCGGTGTCAAACACAAAGGCCACGAGGCCCAGTGCAAGGATGAGCAGAGTGTCGGGCCGCACGAACTTGTCAGCGGTCATCTGGCCGGCCACGGTCAGGCCCAGCACGATGGTGATGAGGTTTGCGAGGACGTTCTGCGCCGTTTCACTCAGGGTGTTCAGCACACCGCACTCCCGCAGCAGGTTGCCGAACATCAGAAAGCCCACCAGTGCTACACTGGCCGGAGCCACGAGTCCGGCGATGATGGTCACGACGATGGGGAACAAGATCTTGGTCAGCTGGCTGACACTGCCCTTCTGGTAGGGCATCCGGATGCGGCGTTCCTTCTGGGTGGTCAGCAGTTTGATGACCGGCGGCTGCACGATGGGGACCAGCGCCATGTAGCTGTAGGCCGCCACCATGATGGCACCAAGGTACTGGGAGTGCAGGACGTTGGCCACGAAGATGGCCGTGGGGCCGTCTGCCGCGCCGATGACGGCGATGGAAGCGGCGTCCTTCAAATCGAAGAAGAAGCCCGCGAGGAAGAGGGTGAAGAAGATGCCGAACTGCGCCGCTGCGCCGAAGAGCATCAGCCACGGCTTCTCGAGCAGCGGGCCGAAGTCGATCATCGCACCGATGCCGATGAAGAGCAACAGGGGGAACAGCTCGTTGGACATCCCGGCCTCAAACAGAGCCGAGATGGGGCCGACGGTGTCGCCCTGCGTGATAGCGCCCGATAAGGGCAGGTTGACGAGGATGGCTCCGAAGCCCATGGGGAGAAGCAGGCTCGGCTCCATCTTTTTTGCGATGGCAAGGTAGATGAGCAGGGCGCCGATGCCCCACATCACCACCATCTGCCAGGTCAGGTTCCCGAAATTGGAAAAGAGACTGGCGAATGCGTTCCAGAAATCCATGTCATTGCCTCCTTTGAAATCTGCGGTGCAATGACGAAAAAGAGACTTCCGCCACAGCACCAATTACTGTGACAAAAGTCTCAAGCGAACACATGACATCGGGCATTTCTGCCGTGTTGACGCTGCCATGCAGCGCTCCCATAAGGTGGAGCGCCCTTTACTCCCTTTTATCCAATTCTATTAAACCAGAATATGCGAAGCCTGTCAAGAAATGTGCGGGACTTTTTGCTGAATCTTAGGGGGGAACTCTGAATATAGCGTGAAAAAAGAGGCTGAAGAGTATGAAAATGCTTTTTGCACTTTATTCTTTTACAACGGCCGCCTTCTCGATGCCATAGCGGGCAAAGAGGGGGAGGGCCTCCGGCGGGACCGTCTCACCGCTGACCACGATGGGGATAGCGGGCGGGCAGGAGACCGCCGGTGCGGCACAGATGCGGCCCACGGCCTCGGCAGCAGGGATCATCTCCTGCGGTGCAAGGACAGCTTCCCGGATGGTGAAATGGCGGGGCTGTGCCTCAAGCGCCCCGGCCAATGCCGCGAAAGCGGCAGGATCGTCAGCTGTAACGGAGACATCGGCAGCAGGGGCTTCATCGCAGATGGCGTGCAGGGCCGTTTGCAGGCAGGCAAACTCTGCCGCAGAACTCTCAGCGGAGGGCATCAGCACGACGTAACGGGGGTCGGCATACTCGCACTCCACACCCCGCTCCCGCAGAGCCTGCGCCAGCTGCTGGCCGGAAAGACCCAGCACGGCGGCGTCCAGCGTCAGCTTGAGGGGTTCACGGTGCGCCCCGGTGAGGGGGAGTGCCAGCCCGGGCCGGAAGCATCAGCTCCCGGCAGAGCATCCCCAGCCGCCAGCGGCAGACGTCCAGCTTCTCCCGGAAGCCGTCGGCCAGAATCGCGTTGGCGGCGTCCAGCGACTGCAAAATGAGATAAGAGGGGCTGGTGGAGCCGAAGAGAGCCAGCGCATTGCGCACCGCGGCCTCGTCGGCCTGCACGGACGAACCAAGGTGCAGATAGGCACCGCCCGTGAGGACGGGCAGGGTCTTGTGAGCCGAGTCACAGCAGAGGTCCGCGCCCAGCTGGATGGGGTGGCGGCTGCCTCCTTCAAAAAGTGGAGATAGCGCCGTGGGCGTTGTCCACCAGAAGGGGCAGGCCGTGGGCGTGGCAGACCGCCGACAGCCCCGCGACATCCTGCACGAAGCCCAGATAATCCGGCTGGTGAGGGTAGACGCCGAAGGGCGTACGGCCCTCGGCGGACAGCTCGTCCAGCGCAGAGGCAAGAGCTTCCGGCTCCACAGGGCAGGTGCAGAGCGCCCCGGCGGCGTCCGGCGCGGGCCAGAGCCACTGGATGTCGAAGTCCAGCAGAGCTGCCGCGTAAAGCAGTGCCTTGTGGGCGTTCCGCGCCGCCAGCAGGACAGGGACGGCCTGCCTTTGCGGGCCGCATTTGGAGCGCAAGGTGGAGCATGGCCCGGATGCACTGGCTGCTGCCTCGGTGCTGTAATAGGTGCGGGCAGTGCCGAAGAGCTGCGTGGCGTTGGCCTCGCTCTGAGCGATGATGCCCTCGGCTTCGTACAGCTCGTCTGCGCCCGCAATTTCGGTGATGTCCAGCTCTTCACAGCCCAGCGGGCCGCGGCCCTTGTGGCCCGGCATATGCATCCGGGCAGTGCGCTGCTGGGCGTAGCGACGGACAAAATCGACGACAGGAGTGTTCATGGCTTTATTCGCAGGCTTCGCCGTCTGCGCAGGCGTTGCAGGTGCCGCCCAGCTCGATGGGAACTTCGATGCCCTGAGCTGCCAGCTCCTGGTTCTCAGCAACTTTTATCATGATGGCGCACTCGACGCGCTTCTTGAACAGCTCACAGCCGTACTCGTAGACGCCGGTGATGCTGCCGGTGGCGTGGTAGGCGTTGGCTGCACAGCCGCCGGAGCAGTAGAGCTTGGCCCAGCAGTCCTTGCACTCGGGGCGGGCGTAGGCGTTGCAGTGCTTGAACTCATCCCGCACGGCGGTGTTGGTGACGCCCTTCCAGATGTCGCCCATCAGGTACTTGGGGTCGCCGACGAACTGGTGGCAGGGGTAGAGGTCGCCCCAGGGGGTGACGGCCATGTACTCGGTGCCGGAGCCGCAGCCGGAGATGCGCTTGTAGATGCAGGGGCCGCCGGTGAGATCGATCATGTAATGGTAGAAGGTGAAGCCGCGGCCCTCGCGGTCGCGCTTGATCATCTCCTTAGCAAGGATCTCGTACTGCTCCTTCAGGATGGGCAGGTCCTCGGCGGTGAGGGCGCTGGGGTCGGTGGGCTTGGTGACGACAGGCTCCATGCTCAGCTCCGTGAAGCCGAGGTCGGCCATGTGGAAGATGTCGTTGGTGAAGTCGGTGTTGTAGTGGGTGTAGGTGCCGCGCATGTAATAGTTCTTGTCGCCGCGCTTTTTCACGAACTCCTGGAACTTCGGCACGATGGCGTCATAGCTGCCGTGGCCTGCGTAGTCCTTGCGGAAGCGGTCATGAACTTCCTTGCGGCCGTCAAGGCTCAGCACGACGTTGTGGCACTCCTTGTTGCAGAAGTCGATGACATCGTCGTCGATGAGCATACCGTTGGTGGTCATGGTGAAGCGGAAGTTCTTGTTGTGGATCTTCTCCTGCTCGCGGCAGTAGGCGACGAGCTTTTTGACCATGTCGAAGTTCATCAGAGGCTCACCGCCGAAGAAATCGACCTCGAGGTTGCGGCGGGTGCCGGAGTTCTCGATGAGGAAGTCCATGGCCCGCTTGCCCACCTCGAAGCTCATCAGGGCGCGGTCACCCTGATAGCGGCCCTGCGAGGCGAAGCAGTAGGAGCAGTTGAGGTTGCAGGTGTGGGCGACGTGGAGGCAGAGCGCCTTGACCACCGTCTGGCGGTTCTTGAAGTCGAAAGCCATGTCCTTGTAGACGTCGGGAGCCCAAAGCTTGCCGGCGGCTTCCAGAGAGGCCACATCCTCGAGGCATTGGCGCAGGTCGGCCTCGGTGACGTCGGGGCGGTCGGCATACTTTGCCAGCATGGCGGCCACGATCTCGTCGGCAGAGTGCTCTTTGTACATCGCAATGACGTCGTAAGCCACGTCGTCCACGACGTGGACCGAGCCGCTGCAGCTGTCCAGCACGATGTTATATCCGTTCAGTTGATACTGATGTACCATTTCATTCTCCAATCTATAATTGCCATAAAAAAATGCCGCCCTGCAAAGGCGGCATAGGGTCTGCAATGATTACTTATTGCTGTTCTCGCACTTCTGGTTTGCGACGCCGCAGGAGGTCTTGCAGGCAGACTGGCAAGAAGTCTGGCACTCGCCGCAGCCGCCGGTCACGACGCTCTTGGTCAGGTCACGAGTAGCGATAGTCTTAATACGTTCCATAGTTGAAAACCTCTCTAAGCTCCAAAGTTTCGCATACAGCTCTCTGTATACAGTGTTATCTTTATGTATGATAACACGATGTGCGGATTCTGTCAAGATTTTGCGGGTAGGTTTTTATCCCAGCGGCTGATACTTTTTAAGGATGGTATGCAGCCCCAGCTCCCGGGCGCGGGCCAGCAGGTAGCGGTAGCGGCACAAAAGCGCCTGCCGCTCGTAGATGCGCTGCTCGATGAGGTCGGAGTCCACCTCGAGGTCGAACATCATCGCGTTCCGCTGCAGGCAGAACAGGCACTCTTTCAGCTCTTCTTCCAGCTCGGGGTGGTAGCGCTCGTGCTCATTGTCGCGGGGGATGCGGGGCGAAAGCAGAGTCTGGGTGGTCTTGGATGGGGTTTGCAGCATAAGGCGTCCTCCTTTATTTATATAGAAAATCAGGTACACCTTATTGTATGGTGCGGAACGTGCGGAAAATGCCGGTTCTGAGGTTGGGACAAAGAAAACGCCGCCTCCGGGAGTTCGGGGACGGCGGTCGATTTGTTAGAAGATGCGGTTGGCGCGGTTCATGTACTCAAGCTCGCGCTTGGCGCAGGCATTCACATAGAGATTGATGTCAGAAGTGGTTTGCAGGTTGGCAATGCGGGCATTCAGTTCGGCACCCTGCGACTGGATCCCAGTCAGTTGGTCAGATATGCGCTCGGAGTTGCGGATAAGCTGACCAACCTTGCAGTTGGATTCTTCGATAGCTTCATAAAGGTCCTGCTGGAGCGCTTTGATCTCATCTAAACGCTGGATGACCTGATCCAATTTCGAGATGATTCTGTCCAGACGGCATTCAGTGTCATATTTGTTGTATGCACCTTCATGGCCTTCCAGCTGAGTGCATACGCCAGTATCGAAGTAGCCGTACAGGGAACAGATAGGAACGAGACCCCAATATTTTTTATGGATAACGCCCTTGTTGTATAGCTTGTTCAAAGTGTCTACAGTCTTTTTGTGTGCATCTTTCAAAGTTTTGAGCTGGCCTTGAAGAAGCAGCTTTTTAGGACGCTCTCTTTCTACACGGAGTCGATCTTGTTCGACAGACAGATTGTATGCCTTTAATGCGGCATCATAACGCTTTTTTGATTCTACATCGGCACTATGCTGAGCGTCCGAGGCGTTTAATCGACTAATGAAAAAAGCAATGATTCCGACAATGAATGCGAGAAGGGCTATTTCCCAGAAAAATCCCCTGAAATCATACAGGAGCAACCCAAGCACAAACAACAATACAGCTCCGGGTAGACATAAAAAGGCAACATTAGCTGCGGTGTCGTCGTAGTAGTGCGGAGAAGCTTGCTGATAAACCGGTTTTACGTACTGACGATAATCTGGTAATCCTGAAAGCTTGTATTCCAACGATGCAATAACTTGATTTTGAGTATAGATCTCCTTTTCCAGGTCCATTAACATACTGAGATGTTCTTTGATTGCCGCAGCATTCATTGTGACACCATCCTTTTTACCTCTGATATTGTCCACTTTCGGACTATATCAAAATAATACTCCACATATGGATAATTGTCAATATTCGGGCAATCCTTTACCATCTTATTTATAGATGTAATCTGATTTGTTGGGAGTGGGATTGTCCGTGATTTCGTTTGAACCTCTTTGGAAAACAATGAAAATGCGTGGTATCTCCCAGTATAAACTGCTGAAGGATTATCACTTCAGCGCTGGACAGCTGAACCGACTGCGAAACAATCATAATGTCAACACCTATACCATTGACCAGCTCTGCAAGATTTTAGACTGCAAAATCGAAGACGTCGCCATCTATCTGGAAGAGGGAACTTCGGACATTGAAAAATAAACTTGACGGATTTTCGCGGATTTCTGAAAAAGTACAACTTTTTTTCAAAAATCTGCTTGACAAAACGCGCAAAGGCGGCTATAATAGCACACGTTGACCGGCTCAATGCCGCGAAACACAACAGGATATTGGGGATTTGCATAGTGGTAGTGCGGTAGACTCTGACTCTACTTGTGGGAGTTCGATTCTCTCATCCCCAACCAGACGCTTCCCAGTCGAACATCCATTGTTCGACTGGGAATTTTTGTTTTCGGTGGATTTGGAAATGTTGAAGTGGATGATCAGCTCCCGGTTGGTCAGCTCGACCTTATCGACAAAGGTATCCACAAGGCGGAGGCAGTAGGCGTTGGTGCGCTCGGACGGGGAGACACGGAACTGCTCAAGCAGGAAGATGACCTCGTCACGGCTCAACGTAAACGGCTCCGGTGTGGAGAGCGAGGCAAGCTGGTGATCGAGGGCGCTTTCCTGCTGCTCCAGATCGGACAGCCGGG
>ENA-OQAA01001294-OQAA01001294.1-human-gut-metagenome-genome-assembly--contig:-NODE-1294-length-13239-cov-1.774939_pt1 | contig 13239 bp, 17 predicted proteins | sample MGYA00242489_ERZ504515 | MGnify/ENA primary metagenome ERZ504515 (study PRJEB26092, sample SAMD00036237) | human gut metagenome | host: Homo sapiens | study: EMG produced TPA metagenomics assembly of...
GCAAGTTGTAAGACCCCTTGAAGACGACGAGGTAGATAGGACAGAGGTGGAAGTGCAGTAATGTATGGAGCTGACTGTTACTAATCGGTCGAGGGCATAACCAAGTGGTGATAGGAGAATGGATGGAGAGAGAAAAAACTTAGAAAAGTAGTTGACTGTATGTGATTTTGAAGGTATATGAAAAAGAGAAGAGATAGAAAAGAGAGAAGATATTTGCAGAGGCAGATGTCTTTTTTGCGTTTATAAAAAGAGTCAGCAAGAGAAACTGGTGCATTGACAGAGAAACCACGACCCGATATCATGAAAGGTATGAATGAGAATGATTTCAGAGAGAACGGGAGGGTGCCCATGCTGACCAAAAGACAAAATATGATTATGACCATCATGAACAATCAAAAGGATTGGATCGTAGGAAAAGATCTTGCAAAATTATTGAATGTATCTGATCGGACAATCCGCAATGATATTGCTGCGATCAATGAGTTTTACGCAGATACGATGATTGAATCTAATATCCGGAAAGGATACCGGATTCAGGGAGAAAAAGTAAAAAGATTTATAGAAGAGACAAAAAAGGAAATTCCGGAGACAGGGGAAGAAAGAAGATGGCTGATCCTGAAAACATTGGTGGAGCATAATCAGGTAAATATATATCAGTTAGCAGACCAGATGTGTATTTCAGAGTTTTCACTGGAAAATGATATGAATAAAATCCGAAAATTACTGGACAATTATCAAGGGTTAAAGGTAATCCGTCAAAGTAATATGCTGCAACTTTCCGGAGGAGAACGGGAAAAGAGACATTTATATGAAGAGTTGATCTCCTATAAGATCAGCGGCAATCTGTGGAATTTAAATGAAGTTGCAGAAAATTTTATGCGCTTTGATCTCTTGAAAGTAAAGGAGCTTTTAAAAGATATTTTTGAGGAATTTCATTATCAAATGAATGAAGTAAGGATTCCTACCCTATTGATCCATGTAGGAGTGATTTTGGAAAGAAACTTTGCTTGTCATTTTTTAAAAGAGGATGAAGAGCAGCAGGGGAAATATGAAGAGAGGAATATGAAATTTCCCGACATTTTTTTGAAAAAATCGGCGCTAGACTGTCTTTACAAGTTCGGGAGGCAGAGATCTGTGATTTTGCCATTTATTTGGAACATGGAAAAAGAAAAGGATATTGTGAAGAGGAACAGCTACAAGGATTAGCTTCGGATTTGGTACAGCATATTATCGTTGAGATTCGGGAACATTTTGATATTGATTTCAGTGAAGATTGTGAATTCAGACTTGGACTGGAAGTACATACAGTTTCCCTATTAAAGAGACACTATGCAAATGTTGAGATTGATCATACATGCCTGGAAGAAGTGAAGAGAAAATATCCCCTCATTTTTGAGATGGGAGTGTGGGTATGCAAGATTATGGAAGAACATTTGAATATCATCATCAGTGAGAATGAGATTTCTTTTATTGCATTACATCTTGGATCTGCATATGAGAGAGCAAATTTAAGACGAAAATACAGATGCTTGTTAATATGTCCTCACAATCAGACAGTAAAGGATTTGTGCATACAGAAAATCGTGAACCGTTTTCAGGATCGTATGGAAATTGTGGGTTGTATGAGCTATTTTGAAGAATCACTTATTAGGGAGAAAATCTCGATTTGATACTGACGACACAACCGGTGGCACATGCTCTGGATATTGAGACAACAGAAATATCTATGTTTTTTGCTCATACAGATGAAGCAGCTGTTTTTCAGACATTGAATAGATTAGATCAGATCCGTTATAGAAATAATTTTCAGTTTTTTATTTTGAATCTAATCAGAGAAGAGTTTTTTACAGCAAATATGGCAGTAGAAGAACCGGAAAAGATTATATCGGATATGTGTGATAAACTGTATGCCCGTGGGTATGTAAAAGAAAATTTTAAGGAGGGAGTACTGAAAAGAGAACGTCTTTCTCCAACATCTTTTTTTCATGGTTTTGCAATACCGCACAATATGTCTCATCAGGAGACAATTCATTCTGCAATCAGCACTGCAATTTTAAAGCAGCCGGTCCAATGGGGGAGTTATGAGGTGCGGTTTGTACTGTTGTTGGCAATCACAGAAGAAAATAGAAATTTTTTAAAGATTTTCTTTGACTGGCTGGATGATATCGTTTCCAATCCTGAGAAATTTGCGAGACTTTTGGAAGTTCAGGATTATCAGAGCTTTGTGAATACACTTTTGTAAGGGGCAGCATGTTTCTAAAACAGACAGCATTTCCTAATACTAGGAAGAAACATTGGAAGAAAATAAAAAAATCTACGATATACTTTAAGTAAAGGTTAGGAGGTGCAGAAGATGGAAGAACTTGAGCTGGTTTGTTTTCAGATTATTTCTTTTGCGGGAGAAGCGAGAAGTGCTTATATGGGAGCGATTCAAACAGCAAAACAAGGAAACTATGAAGAGGCGGAGAAGTTGATCAAAGAGGGTGGAGATGCATTTTTGCAGGCACATAAGGTTCATGCAGATCTGATCCATAAGGAAGCCGCCGGAGAGATGGAGCAAACACCAAATTTATTGTTGATTCATGCGGAGGATCAGTTGATGGCAGCGGAGACGTGCAAGATTCTGGCAGTGGAATTGATGGATGCTTACAGACGAATTTCCATTTTAGAAGCAAAAGAAGCATAAAAGAGAGGAAAAAGATATGAAAAAAGTGTACTTATTTTGTAGTGCAGGGATGTCAACAAGTATGCTGGCTGCAAAGATGCAGGAAGTTGCAAATTCACACCAATTAGATATGGAAGTCGCAGCATTTCCACATGAGCAGATCGGAGAGATAATCGCAGCAAAACATCCAGATTGTATTTTGCTCGGACCACAAGTGAAATATCTGTACGATCAGACAGTGAAAGAATATGGAAAGACAGGAATTCCGATTGCAGTGATCGATTCAGGTGATTATGGAATGATGAATGGAGAGAAAGTTTTAAAAACTGCAATCAAAATGATGAGAGCAGTTGGGAAATAAAAGAGTAAACGGAGAGGCAAAGGATATATACTTATGAAAAAATTCACAGGTTTTTTGGAAAAATATTTATCTCCTTTGGGGGCGAAACTGGGTAATCAAAGACATTTGCAGGCATTGTCAAATGGTATGATGATGACACTGCCATTGCTTGTCATTGGTTCTATTTTTATGATCTTGAATAATCCTCCGATTAATTTAGAAACGGTAGATATGAATACGACCAATCTTTTTATCCGTTTTTTAATTAATTGGAAAGAGTGGGCAGTAGCAAACAGCGAATGGATTCTTGCGCCATATAATATGACGTTTGGAATGCTGGGATTGATGACTGCATTTTCGGTTGCCTATTGTTTGGCAAAGAGTTACAAGATGAATGCGGCAGTCAATGGTATTATGTCAATGTCTGTATTTTTACTTGTATGTTCCAAAGTGGTTCAAGTTCCGGTGGGAGAAGATGCTGCGATTTCAGCAATTACATCCCAGTATTTGACAAGTGATGGATTGTTCATTGCATTAGTGTTGAGTTTTGTATGTGTTGAGATTAACCGCATGGTGGACAAACTGGGAATTAAGGTTAAATTTCCAGCATCGGTACCAAGTATGGTTGCTACATTTGTAAACTCATTGCTTCCACTTTTTGTAAATATTGTTATTGTATATGGCATCAATCTGATTTTAATCTCTTTGATCGGAAAATCTATTCCAGAGGCGATCATGAGCTTACTTACACCTGCGATCGATGTCGGAAATAATATCTGGGTGTATGCCGGAATCATTATGTTTTCAAATATTTTATGGTTTTTTGGTATCAATGGAACATCTGTTGTATTTTCAATCGTATTTATGATTGGACTTGCTGGAACAGGAGCAAATGCAGCTCTTGTAGCAGAAGGGCTTGCACCGACCAATCCGATGAACCTTCAGTTATTCCGCTACGCAATGCTCGGAGGAGCCGGAGGAACACTCGGTTTGATCTTACTGATGTGGAAATCAAAATCCGCAAAGCTGAAATCGCTTGCACGAATCTCTATTGTGCCGGGAATCTGTTCCATCAATGAGCCGATTACATTTGGAGTGCCTATGACTTACAATCCAGTTCTTGCAATTCCATATATTTTCACACCATCTATTTGTGTTGTACTTGGATATTATGCGCAGGTATTTGGATGGATTACACCAGGATATGTTGCAGACCCTTCCTTTATTCCATTTTTTATCCAAGGATGGATGTCCGGAATGGATTTTAGAAATGTAATTTTTATGTTCTTATGTATCGCATTGAGTGTGCTGATTTATTACCCATTCTTTAAGGTATATGAAAAACAGGCAGTAGAGAAAGAAACAAGAGAGGCCGAAGAGGAGGATGATTTCGAATGGTAAAAAAGACAATGTATGATCCGTGGCAGTCGATCACAACACGGAATGGATATTGTTGTGATGAAGTGATTCTGCATTACAGAAGAGTATCCGACGTGCAAATGAAGAAGACGCATGCAAGTTCGCATATGAGTTGTATATTACATCACCGGAGTTAGAAGAGAAGATGTGGAGACGACTCCTTACGATTTCCGTAGAAGATATTGGAATGGGAAATCCGATGGCGGCAGTTGTAGTGAACAGTCTGTTCCAAATGAGAAAAGAATTTGACTATGCAGACGGAGACCGCCCGATCTACTTTATTCATGCGATCCGGTATCTCGTTCAGTCACAGAAAGACAGATCCAGTGACTTACTCAAAAATATCTGTATCAAAGGATTTGCCATGGGAGAGCTTCCGGAGATTCCGGATGTGGCTTTGGATAAACATACACGCCGCGGACAAGAGATGGGAAGAGATTCCTTCCACTTCCTTCATGAGGCAAGTAAAGTAATCCCACAGGCAGAAATTGACAATGATTATAAAGAACGGTATGAAGAAATGTTAAAACGCTATGATCCTGAGAACGTATCACCAACAACATTTAAGTTCAATGGATGGCAGTTTTAGGAAAATTGTTGACGATTATAGCTGAGAACTGTAAGATGAAATCTCATAGTATTTAAAAAGAGGGGAAAGAGAGGCTGATGCTGATTTTTCCCTTTTTTTAGAATAGAAAACTCTTGTAGAAACAGATGCTTTCGTATGTTTTTACGGGAGTTTTTTATTTTAGAAAACTAGATTTTCAAAATATCTTATGATAAAATTTCCCATAATAAAAGGAAGCAGTAAGAAAGTACGAAATAAAATAACGGAAGAAGAACGATGGGATAATAGAGGAGACAATGGAAATGGGAAACGAATATTAATTACAGGCGGAACGGTTTTTGTAAGTAAATTTGCAGCAGAATATTTTGTAAAACGAGGGTATGAGGTATCTGTGCTGAACCGGGGATCGAGGCCGCAGGTCTCAGGAGTTGAGTGGATCTGTGCAGACCGGAATCAGCTGAATGGAGTGCTGCAGGGGAAAAATTTTGATCATGTGTTGGATATTACTGCATATACGAAGGAAGATGTGAAAAATCTTCTTGCGGAGTTGAAGGGATTTTCCACTTATATCCTGATCAGTTCCAGTGCGGTATACCCTGAGACATTGCCGCAGCCTTTTTCAGAGGAGCAGCCGGTAGGATACAATTCTATCTGGAGAAAATATGGAAGTGATAAAATTGAGGCGGAGGAGTATCTGATGGAGAAAGTGCCGGATGCCTATGTGATCCGTCCTCCATATCTGTATGGGTCGATGAACGATGTTTACCGGGAAGCCTTTGTATTTGATTGTGCATTGCAGCACAGAAAATTTTATATGCCGGGGGATGGAAGCCAGAAGCTCAATTTTTCCATGTGGAGGATTTGTGCAGATTGATGGAAGCCATTCTTGAGAAAAGACCAGAAGAGCATATTTTTAATGTGGGAAATGAGGCAATAGATATTCGTACCTTTGTGGAGCTGTGTTATCAGGCAGCAGGAGAACCATTGAGAGTGCGGCTTATAGGGGATCAGTTTTGCCAGACAGATTATTTTTGCTTTCCGGCATATGAGTATGTGCTGGATGTCAAAAAGCAGAAGGAACTACTGCCGGATGTGAAAGATTTCTATGAAGGATTGCGAGAGGCATTTGCGTGGTATTGTGAAAACAAAGAAGAGGTAGAGAGAAGAGAGTATATAGAATATATTGAAAACGAGATGAGAGGATAAACAAAAGCTTTCTTTTCTTAACCCGTTATGTTAGAATCAGCAAAAAGAAGAGTGAGGTGAGAAGAGATGAAACTGATCAAACTTTGGGAAGCAGACTTTGACAGAGCTTATGAGCTTCAAAATACGTTTGTGCAGGATGAAAATGGATTTATCAATGCAGCCTATGGATTCTCTAGGGAGGAGTTTCAGGAGTATGTGAAACTTCGGAAGCAGAATTCAGAAGGAGTGAATCTTCCGGAAGGATTTGTACCGGATACTGTATACCTTCTGGAAACGGAGGGAGAATACGTTGGAATTTTCAATTTACGGCATCGCTTGACGGAGGGACTCATTCATGGAGCTGGTCATATCGGTTATGGGATTTCTCCAAAGTACCGGGGAAAAGGATATGCAGCCAAAGGTCTGGAAATGCTGTTGGAAATTGCAAGAAAAATCGTGCCTGAGGAGGAAATCTATCTTTCGGTACATAAAGATAATCTGGCTTCCCTGAACGTGCAGAAGAAAAATGGAGCTTATATTCATCATGAGAATGAAGCAGAATATTTTACGCGGATTCCGTTGAAGAGATAGAGCTAGCGGAAATTTATGGTATATCTGATGCAGAAACAGTACAAATTGAGATCCTGCTTGATTATGAGCAAAAAAGAATTACAAAACTTCAGGAACTGACGCTAGAATGGTGAATATAGAAGTAACCTGAAAAGTAAATTTTTAAAATATAAGAAAACTGGAGAAGAAAAAGATGTAGTTTTAAAATTCTTTCTCCATGAATTTCCGAGAGAGGAGATTTATGGACAAAGAAGGGAAAGGCTACATCTTTTTCTTGTTTTGAGATGGGCTGCTATGCGTTTTCTATTTTGCTTATGACCTCATTTACATCGAAGGTCATCGTTCCGTCTTCCAGCACAAAGAGTGGGACTCCAATGCCACCCTTTTCCTTTACTGCATCAAACATTGGATTGGTATCACGGATTTTTAAGAAGCGTTTGAGATTGCCGATGCTGTCAGAAAATTCAAGAAAGAGATAGCGAATCCCTTTTGCATCAAGCAGCGCTTTTGCATCTACACAGTCTTTACAAGTGTCTGTTCCATAAATGACAAGTTTCAATTTGTTTCCTCCTGCTAGTAGTTGAGATTGTCTTGAACGGCAAAAGTTTGCCATACAAAGGTTTACTGTTTCTATATCAGTATAGCATAATCTGGAAAAGGAATTACTCATTTTGTGAGAAAATTTATATAGTATGGGTTGGTCTTGCTGGGGAAAGTGGAAGAGTTCGAATTATTTTTAACAATAAAAAAACGCTTGTGAAAACCAATTTGCTTTTTGCGTGTGAAATGCACAAGAAAAAGATAGAGAAAACAATCATTTTCGTCAAAATATAAGAAAAACAATGATAGTTAAAAAAATATCAATTTTTCTATTGACATTTTTTTAACGAGAAAATATACTAGGGGATGTAGAAAAGAATTTACTTAACTCATTTACAGGAGGAAAAATTGGTATGGCAAAGAAAAAAGAAGTAGTACCAGCAATTATTGACAGTGTAGAAGCTCTTACAGCAAAAATGGAAGCAATGCGTGAAGCACAGAGAGAATTTGCTACATTTACACAAGAGCAGGTAGATAAAATCTTTTTTGAAGCAGCTTTGGCAGCAAATAAAATGCGTATCCCGTTAGCAAAAATGGCAGTAGAAGAAACTGGAATGGGAATCGTTGAAGATAAAGTAATCAAGAATCATTACGCAGCAGAATATATTTACAATGCATATAAAGATACAAAAACATGTGGTGTGATTGAGGAAGATAAAGCATTCGGAATCAAGAAGATCGCAGAGCCGATCGGTCTTGTTGCAGCGGTTATTCCGACAACAAACCCAACATCTACAGCAATCTTTAAGACATTGATTTCCTTAAAGACAAGAAATGCAATCATCATCAGCCACATCCACGTGCAAAAGCAGCTACGATCGCAGCAGCAAAAGTAGTTTTAGATGCAGCTGTAAAGGCAGGAGCACCGGAAGGAATCATCGGATGGATCGATGTACCATCACTGGAGCTTACAAATGAAGTTATGAAAAATGCAGACATCATCCTTGCAACAGGTGGTCCTGGAATGGTAAAAGCAGCTTACTCTTCAGGAAAGCCGGCACTCGGAGTTGGAGCTGGTAACACACCGGTTATCATCGATGATACAGCAGATGTGAAGCTCGCAGTAAACTCTATCATTCATTCAAAGACATTTGATAATGGTATGATCTGTGCTTCAGAGCAGTCTGTGACAGTTCTGGAAAAAGTATATAAAGAAGTGAAAGAAGAATTTGCATACAGAGGATGCTATTTCCTCAAAAAAGATGAGATTGAAAAAGTTCGTAAGACAATCATCATCAACGGTGCATTAAATGCAAAAATTGTAGGACAGTCTGCTCACACAATCGCAGCATTGGCAGGAGTGGATGTTCCGGAAGATACAAAGATTCTGATCGGTGAAGTAGAATCTGTAGATATCTCAGAAGAATTTGCACACGAGAAATTATCTCCGGTACTTGCAATGTACAAAGCAAAGACATTTGACGAAGCGATCGCAAAGGCAGAGCAATTAGTAGCTGACGGTGGATATGGACATACAGCTTCCATTTATGTACACCCTGCAGAGACAGAGAAGCTTGCAAAACATGCAGCAGCTATGAAGACATGCCGTATCCTTGTCAACACACCTTCTTCTCAAGGTGGAATCGGTGATCTTTATAACTTCAAATTAGCTCCGTCTCTTACATTGGGATGTGGTTCTTGGGGAGGAAACTCTGTATCTGAGAACGTAGGAGTAAAACATTTGATCAACGTGAAGACAGTTGCCGAGAGGAGAGAAAACATGCTTTGGTTCAGAGTTCCTGAAAAAGTTTATTTCAAAAAAGGATGTATGCCGGTTGCTCTTGATGAACTGGGAACAGTGATGGGCAAAAAGAAAGCATTCATCGTAACAGACAGCTTCTTATACCACAATGGATATGTAAAAGGTATCGAAGAAAAATTAGATGAAATGGGAATCCAGCACACATGCTTCTATGAAGTAGCTCCAGACCCGACACTGGAATGTGCAAAAGCAGGTGCAGCAGCAATGGCAGCGTTCCAGCCAGATGTGATCATCGCTCTTGGTGGTGGATCCGCAATGGATGCCGGAAAGATTATGTGGGTAATGTACGAACATCCAGAAGCAGACTTCCTTGATATGGCAATGCGTTTCATGGATATCCGTAAGAGAGTATATACATTCCCGAAAATGGGAGAGAAGGCTTACTTCGTTGCAATCCCGACATCTTCAGGAACAGGTTCTGAGGTGACACCATTTGCAGTTATCACAGATGAAAAGACTGGAGTAAAATATCCATTAGCAGACTACGAATTATTACCGAAGATGGCAATCATCGATGCTGATAATATGATGAGCCAGCCAAAAGGACTGACAAGTGCTTCCGGTATTGATGCACTTACACATGCATTAGAGGCATATGCATCTATCATGGCAACAGACTATACAGATGGTCTTGCATTAAAAGCAATGAAAAATATCTTCAAATATTTACCATCTGCTTACGAAAACGGAGCAAACGATCCGATCGCAAGAGAGAAAATGGCAGATGCTTCCTGCATGGCAGGTATGGCATTCGCAAATGCATTCTTAGGAGTATGTCACTCAATGGCACACAAATTAGGAGCATTCCACCACTTACCACACGGTGTTGCAAATGCGTTACTGATCAACGAAGTAATGAAATTCAATGCAACAGACGTGCCTACAAAGATGGGAACATTCTCTCAGTATCAGTATCCACACGCATTAGAAAGATATGCAGAATGCGCTAGATTCGTTGGCGTTGTAGGAAAAGACGACAAGGAAACATTTGAAAAATTCCTTGAGAAGATCGATGAATTAAAAGCAGCAGTTGGAATCAAAAAGACGATCAAAGAATACGGAGTAGATGAAAAATACTTCCTGGATACATTAGATGAAATGGTAGAACAGGCATTTGATGATCAGTGTACAGGTGCAAACCCAAGATATCCACTGATGAAAGAAATCAAAGAAATGTACTTAAGAGTTTACTACGGAAACTAATTTCAAGAAAGATAGTAGTAGCTACCTAGTTAGGGAAAAAGAAGACGTAAGGCTGAAAAGGGCATTAGAAAAAGACAGGAGGACTGACGAAAGTCAGTGTCTTCTGTCTTTTTTGTGATTATTGCTGTTCAGCTTTCATGGCGTGATATCCAATCCAAACAGTCCAAACATATGCTAATGTTTTGGGGATCATCAACATTCCAATGATAGGCACAAGATCGGCAAATAATACAACAGGCAAATAAAACCCAAAGCTAATGACGATTGTCAGCCACATAATTTTTGAATAGTTTATCATTTTGCTCTCTAGAACTTTTATAAAATAGATAAATAATAATAAGACCCATAATTGTGAAAGGAATATTTCTATAAATTCCCCACGATAATGGAGATGCTGAACTTGTCCAGGCATTCTGTGGAAACAGACACAGGACAATTCTAGCTATTGCCATGCCACATACGAATATAGTATAGATATTTTTCCCTTTTACATGGTATCTGATTCGCCAAATATAAATATAGAATGATATAAAATACGGTCATTGTGATAGAGGTAATAAATTTACCTGTTCCCAATGCAACTGTGAAATTGTCTAATCCTGTTGTACATAATGCAACTGCTCTCGGAACCAGGTGAAATGCATCTCCGAATCCTAATACAACTGCCATAATTCCAAAGAGGCGGTACTGCTTATTCCCATGACTTTTAGCAATCATAAGAATTCCCAATGTAACGACCCCTATAAGATAACATGCGTCAAATACTGTTTCAACTATTGCCTGCATAAAATAACCTCCTAATGTTTTTGTGAATAATAGTGTTTTTAACCTGACTGATGAAGCCTTATTTTCAAAATGAACAGCGTTCATGTTGCTATTTTAATTAATTTAGTTTGCTTTGTCAATACCTAAAACAGATAGATGAAGTATGTAACTATATAAAAGGCATTATCAATATTGAAGAAATTGAAAGGATATTAAGTAGCGACATAGAAATAATCTATAAATAGTGAGTTGCATTAAAAATATCAATTAGAACAAACATTTCACCGTCTAGCGCTATGATAAAAACGCAGAGAAAATATTTTGAGAAGAAGTAGTATAAGGAGAAAAATGTTATGAAGAGAACACTTGCAATCCTTTTGGCGCTTGGCTTATCGGTATCTAGTCTTACCGGTTGCGGAAGTGATGAAAAGGAGACAAAAAAAGAAAAAGATGGAAAAACAGTTATTAATTTTTGGTGTCATGAAAATAAACCGTGGATAGAGGCTTATGAAGAGACAATCAAGAGATTGAGAAGGAACATCCAGAATATGATGTGAAGCTTTCTAATTATCCTTTTGATGTATATAATCAAAAGATTCAGACTGCCCTTACATCTGGCAAGGGAGAAGTTGATATCATTGCAGTGTGGGGAGGAACCGCGCCAAACTTTATCGAGACCGATGCGCTTGCAGAAGTTCCTGAAGATATTGTAAAAGAATTAGAAAGTGATTATTTGGATCCAACACTTGGTGTTTTTCAAAAAGAAGGAAAATATTATGGAGTTCCAATGGAATTTAATTTAGAGTATGGAGGAATGATTGTAAATAAAAAACTGTTTGAAGAAGCGGGACTTTCTTATCCACAGACTTGGGAAGAATTGAGAGAAACATCTAAGAAAGTGGCAAAGAAGAATGGGGAAGTCATGGAGATGACAGGATTTGATATGATCGATGCAGATGCTTTGATTTGCAATTATTTATCCATGATTTTACAGCAGGGCGGTCAGTATCTAGAAGAAGACCACTCAATCAATTTTGCGACACCGGAAGGGGTTAAGGCAATAGAAGAAATTGTCAGCATGGTAAAAGATGGTGAGACAAGCTTAGAATCACTCACTTCGGGAGAATATGCGTTTAATAGAACCTATCAGGATAAAGGATTTATGGCTTCAGTTGGCTCTTGGGGAATTGGAGAAGGAACAGGTTCTTATGACTTGACTTATGGAGAAGATTTTGAATATATTCCGGTCCCTCTTTATGGAGATGAGGTTGCGTTTGCATCAGAGACAGGATGGGGAATTATGGTTCCGGAAAACAGCCAACATAAAGATGCAGCATGGGAGTTTATTGAGTTTTTCAGTCAGCCAGAAAATCTTGTGAAACATAATATTGCATGTAATCAGCTTCCACCGAGGAAATCATTGTTAGATAATGAAGAATATAGAGAAGCAATGCCAAATATTACATTTCTTCTTGATATTATGGAGAAAGGACAGTGGATGGGACCATATAATACATCCGCGATGCGAGAAATTTTTAATGAGATGTTCATTTCTCTTTGCCAGGAGGAAAATCCAGATATAGAAAAAGCATTGAAAGAAGTGTCTGAAAAGATCACGGCAGAATGTCAGCTTGGTTATGAAACAAAATAAGTGGCAGAGTACCGGGAGTTCACAGTGAGTGAATTCCCGGTTATTTCTATAAAAAATGAGAAAGAAGGAAGAAAATGAAAGATAAAAAATTTGTTTCTATGGTTCTAGTTCCGAGTTGTGCTCTGTTGTTTCTATTTGTAGTATTTCCGCTGTTTTATGGGTTGGGCATCTCTTTTTTTGATTATAATCCGGCGCGTGATAGTAATCCATTTCTTGGTCTAGATAATTATATGAAAATGTTTTCAAGATCCGATTTTTAAAAAGGCAGTAGTGAATACGTTAGTGTTTGGGATTATAGCAGTTATTTCTTAATATCGTGATTACATTGTTTCTAGCGCAATTGATTTCGGTGCTTCCATCAAAAAAGTGGAAAACGATTTTTCGGACGATTTTATTCATTCCATGTATTGCGCCAATGGTAGGAACAGCGCTTGTATGGAAGTCGGGGATCATTGAGACAGATGGAGGACTTCTAAATCGTTTGATGGGAGTTTTCGGGATGGCACCAAAG
>ENA-OQAA01001295-OQAA01001295.1-human-gut-metagenome-genome-assembly--contig:-NODE-1295-length-13190-cov-2.413841_pt1 | contig 13190 bp, 19 predicted proteins | sample MGYA00242489_ERZ504515 | MGnify/ENA primary metagenome ERZ504515 (study PRJEB26092, sample SAMD00036237) | human gut metagenome | host: Homo sapiens | study: EMG produced TPA metagenomics assembly of...
CGGCTGCGGCACGGCATCTGCGTTGCCAAAATACTCGATAATACACAAAGTATTATCTGCGCTTTTGGCTTAGCAGCTGCCGCACCTCGCTCGCCGTATCGGCACTTAGAATTATGCGGTATTGCCACAAATCAAACAAGATTTGAGAAAATAGAAAAATGCCCGCTGCGCCTTGGTTTTGGAAGGAACGGCCGCGGGCGGCGCAGGCGCTGCGCGGCAGCTGTGCAGGGGACAGCCGGCTGCGACATTATTGAAGAAACAGGAAGATAGTGCAATGAAACAGAAAAACAGGCAACTCATCAACGGCTTGCCGCGCCGCATTTTGTTAATGCTGCTGGACTGCGGGCTGATTGTGTTTTGTTATTATCTGGCAATTCTGCTGCGGTTTGACGGTGAGGATTCCATTGTGCCTGCCGCGGTGCTGCGGGCCGAAGTGATCCGTGCCATGGCTCCCATGCTGCCGTATGTGCTGGTTATTTATATGGTCGTGTTCTGGTTTGGCGGCCTGTATGAGATCATGTGGGAGTATGCCGGCATGCGGGATCTTGCCCGCCTGACCTGTCTATCCGGTCTGGCAACGGGTTTTATCCTGCTGTTTGATCTGATCTTCCGCACCCGCCCCATCAGCGGTACGGTGCTGATTCTGGGTGCGGTGTTCAACACGGCAGCCATTGCGGGCGTGCGCTTTTTGTGGCGCTTTGTGCGCACCGCCACCCGCCTACGCAAGGATAACCGCGCCAAACAAAAAAGCAACGCCGCCCCGCGGGATGCAACCCCGCTGCTGATCGTCGGCGCTGGCAACGCCGGTGCATGGGCGGTCAACCTGTGCAAAAGCAAAAACTCCAGCTTTGGCAACCCGGTCGTGATCGTGGATGACGACCTGACAAAAAAAGGCCTGCGCGTGCAGGGCGTGCCGGTGCGCGGCACCATTTCGGATATCCCGGAATTGGTGCGCAAGTACCATATTGTGGAGATCATCATCGCCATCACCACGCTGAAAGGCGAGCGCCTGAACGAAGTTATCAACTTGTGCAACTCCACCCATTGCCGCGTGCGGATGCTGTCTGACCCGCAGGCGGTGGATGCCAACGGCAAGCCGGTGGTGGCCGGTCTGCGTGAACTGAACACCTCGGACTTTCTTTCCCGCGATGAAGTGCAGCTGAACAGCGCCCAGATCTCGGAATACCTGCATGACAAGGTGGTTCTGGTCACGGGCGGCGGTGGCTCCATCGGCAGTGAGCTGTGCCGCCAGATCATGCGCTACCGCCCGCGCCAGCTGTTGATTTTCGATATTTACGAAAACTGCGCCTATGAGCTGGAAATGGAGCTGCACAATAAATACGGTGCAGATATCAACGTCGTCACGCTGATCGGCTCCATCCGCGATATCAAGCGTCTGGATGAAGTGTTTGAAACCTATCATCCATCCGTTGTGTTCCATGCAGCTGCCCACAAGCATGTGCCGCTGATGGAAGTAAGCCCGGCGGAAGCGTTAAAAACAACGTGTTCGGCACCAAAAACCTGCTGACCAGCGCGGCGGAGCATGGGGTGGAGCGCTTTGTGCAGCTTTCGACCGATAAGGCGGTCAATCCTACCAATGTTATGGGCTGCACCAAACGCATCTGCGAAATGCTGATCCAGACCTTTGCTAAGAACACTTCCATGAAGTGCATGGCCGTGCGCTTTGGCAATGTGTTGGGCAGCCATGGTAGCGTGATCCCGCTGTTTGAAGAGCAGATCAAGAACGGCGGCCCCGTTACCATCACCCACCCGGACATCGTGCGCTACTTTATGACGATCCCGGAAGCTGCCCAGCTGGTGCTGCAGGCCGGCGGTCTGGCCCAGAGCGGCAGCATCTATGTGCTGGATATGGGTGAGCCGGTCAAGATCATGGATCTGGCCACCCGGCTGATCCGGTTCTATGGTTATGAGCCGAACGTAAACATGGAAATCAAGGTGACGGGCCTGCGCCCCGGCGAAAAGCTGTACGAGGAGCTGATGCTGGATTCCGAGCAGGACCGCATGACCAAAACCGCCCACGATAAAATCTTTATTGCTCCGCCCATGCAGATTGACCTGGCGGCATTCTATGAGGAGCTGCAGAACCTGCGTCACGATGCGGAGCATAATGACGAGGCGTGGTGCTCAGCCTGCAGCGCATGGTGGGCACTTATCACCCTAACCGCGTGGTGAACGAGGACCACACCGTAAGCGCCGCCCATGGCAACACTGAAACCATTGATAAGGAAGAGCTGCAAAAGGCGCTGGACGAACAGCATTCCACCCAGCAGAACACCCAGTGACGGCGGTCTGGCGGGGCCTGCGGGCGCAAAACCTTCCCCAAGGAGGCTTGACTTATGTATGAATCCTGCATCAAGCGTTTGCTTGACCTGATTTTGTCGCTGGCAGCCTGTGTGGTGCTGGCGATCCCAATGGGAATTATTGCCCTGTGGATCAAAAAAGATTCGCCGGGACCGGTGTTCTTTAAGCAGCGCCGGGTTGGCCGCGGCAAAAATGCTTTAATATCTTAAGTTCCGCACCATGCGCGGGGATACCCCCCACGATGTGCCCACCCACCTGCTGAAAAACGCAGACAGCTATATCACCAAAAGTGGGGCGTTCCTGCGCCGCACCAGCCTGGATGAGCTGCCGCAGATCTATAACATTGTGGCAGGGCAGATGTCCATCATCGGCCCGCGCCCGGCGCTGTATAATCAGTATGACCTGATCGCCGCGCGCGATGCTGTGCACGCCAATGACATCCGCCCCGGTCTGACCGGTCTGGCCCAGATCAATGGCCGCGATGAGCTGCCGATTGATGTGAAAGCCCGCTATGACGGTGAGTATGCCGCTGACATCACTTTCCTGAACGATGCAAAAATCTTTTTGCATAGCATTACTTATGTGTTCCAGCGCCGCGGCGTGGTAGAAGGCGGCACCGGCACCATGCAGCAGGCCGAAAACAGACAAAAAAAGCAGAAATAATCCCCGCTTTGGCAATTTGACCAAATGGAAAACCACTGCAAAACCAACATATTTTGCCAAAAAATCCAAATTAACCAAGAAAATATTGAGTTTTTCGTTGAAATATGTTGCAAAAGTCAACCTGATTGTGTAAAATATACATTGTAGTTAAATCTATTTGTGTCAAAATAACAGCAATGAGCCGATGGGAGCTTCTGTTCGGCCATTGTCAATCTGCATATAAACATGAAGGAGAGGCAGTATTATGGCAAACAGGGTATTCCAGAACGTGGTCTACCAGATGAAGGACGCGATCGACCGCGTGGTAGGCGTGGTGGACGAAACGGGAGCCGTCATCGCCTGCTCCGAGCTGGGGCAGATCGGCGAAATGCGGGAAGGCTTTGCTGTTGCCCGCCTGACGGCCGGGGATGCCTTTGAAAAGGACGGTTATGCCTACCACCAGTTCTCCAACGCAAAACATAACGATTATGCTGTGTTTGTGGAAGGCAACGATCCCACTGCCGCCCAGTTTGCTTCGCTGCTGTCCATCAGCCTGCAGAGCATCAAGCAGTACCACGACGAAAAGTTTGATAAAACCAATTTCATCAAGAATGTGGTGCTGGATAATATCCTGCCCGGTGATATTTACGCCAAAGCGCGGGAACTGCACTTTGTTTCGGATGTGCAGCGCGTGGTTCTGTTGATCCGCGTTACCTCCGGCAACGATATTTCCGCTTATGATGTGGTCAGCAGCCTGTTCCCGGATAAACAGAAAGACTTCGTGTTCAACATCAGCGAAACAGATACCGTGCTGGTGAAAGAAATCCGCCCTGATAACAATACCCGCGATATGGAAAAGCTGGCAGCTTCTATTGTGGATACCCTGCAGGGCGAACATTATATCAAGGCGGTTGTCGGCATCGGCACCCCCATCAACAACATCAAGGATCTGGCCTCCTCCTTTAAGGAAGCGCAGATCGCCATGGAAGTTGGTAAGGTATTTGATACCGAAAAGCAGGTCATCAGCTATGACCACCTGGCATTGCCCGCCTGATTTATCAGCTGCCTACCACCCTGTGCGAAGCATTCCTGCGCGAAGTATTCAAGCAGGACAGCATTGATTCGCTGGACTCTGAAACGCTGTTCACCATCCAGCGCTTCTTTGAGAACAACCTGAACGTTTCCGAAACCAGCCGCGGTCTGTTTGTGCACCGCAACACGCTGGTCTACCGCCTGGAAAAGATCAAGAAGCTGACCGGCCTGGATCTGCGCAAGTTTGACGATGCGATTGTGTTCAAGGTAGCCTGATGGTCAAAAAGTATCTTTCCTCTGACCCTGCCCGTTACTAAAATATCCTATAAATGCTCTTTCCGCGCCCCCTACTTGGTGGGCGCGTTTTTTGTTGCAGGTTTGCTGGAAGAGAAGATGAGCGGATAAGTGGAATGCAGAAAAACAAAACGGATAGAGGAAGAAAAATAGGAGAGGGGAGAACGGAAAAAGGGGCGGATGAAAAAGCATAAAGGCAAGTCTATAGCCATACACAGCCCGCACAGGTCGTAAAATTTACAAAGTTTCCACAAATTGCCCAAAGACACAAAATTGACGAAAACGCGATATATTCCACAAGACACCCGCTGCACGGAATCTTGACGGGGCGGGCTTCCTATGGTACATTATTAAATGTATCGTTTTGCCCTGGGGTGTAGTGTACCATTTTGCACGCCATGGCCGGGAAGTGCTGTATTGCTTTAGGAGCGCCATTCATGATCGATTTTGAACATGTTACCAAAGTATATGAAACCCAAAATGATGAAAATGTGGCGTTGGAAGATATCAACATCCACATTGATGAAGGGGAATTCGTTTTTATCCTGGGCCATTCCGGCGCGGGCAAATCCACATTCCTCAAACTGATCCAGATGGAAGAAAAGCCCACCGAGGGCAAAATTTATATCAACGATCAGGACCTGACTACCATCAAGCGCGCAAGGTGCCTTATCTGCGCCGCCAGATGGGCGCGGTGTTCCAGGATTTCCGCCTGATCCCCACCATGACGGTGTACGAGAACGTGGCTTTTGCCATGCGCGTGACCAACATCAATAACAAAACCATCAAGAACCGTGTACCGTTCGCCCTCAGCCTGGTTGGCCTGGAGGATAAGATGGACCGCCTGCCGGATGAGCTTTCCGGCGGCGAGCAGCAGCGCGTTGCCGTGGCCCGCGCCCTGGCCCATGGCCCCAAGCTGATCATTGCGGACGAGCCTACCGGCAACATTGACCCCCGAAATGAGCATGGATATCATGCAGCTGTTCGAGGCCATCAATAAAGTGCATATCACCGTTGTGGTTGTTACCCATGAGCATGAGCTGGTGCACAAGCTGGCCGCCAAGTACAACAACCGCATCATCACGCTGGCCAACGGGCATGTGGCGTCGGATACCGCCCACCCCGAAGTGGCGCAGGAGTACGAAGAATGGCTTGCTGCCCGCCAGAACGATGATGAATACGAGTATGAGGATTAAGGAGGGGTAGACCATGCGTTTTTCCAGTTTTACCTACCTCGTGGGGCAGGGCCTGCATAACCTCAAGGCAAACAAAATGATGACGCTTGCCTCTATGGGCGTGTTGATCGTCTGTATGATTTTGGTTGGCGCAGCATTTTTGTTCGGCGCTAATATTGATTCCATGGTGGCCTATATCGGTGAGCAGAACGAAACGGTTGCGTTCATCAATGATGACGCTGATACCGCCGCCGTGGAGGAAGCCATCCGCAGCATTCCGCATGTGGCCGGGGTGGAGTTCATCTCCAAAGACCAGATGCTGGACGAGTACAGCCAGCGCCTGGAAGCTACACCAACCTGAAAGAGATGTTCCAGAACGATAACCCGCTGCTGGCCAACTATGTGGTGCGTGCCGATGACCCGGCCAACATCTCCAGCGTGGCCGCAGCATTACAGAATGTGGACGGCGTGCGCGCGGTCAACTCGCCGCAGGCCATGTCAGATCTGTTTGTTTCGCTGCAAAAGGCGGTTACTTATGTCTGCTATGGCTGGTCATCGTGCTGGCCATCGTCAGCGTGGTGGTCATCAGCAACACCATCAAAATTACCGTGTTCAACCGCCGCAAGGAGATTGGCATTATGAAGCTGGTTGGTGCAACCAACGGCTTTATCCGGTTCCCGTTCTTTGTGGAGGGTGTTACCTCCGGCCTGATCTCCGCGCTGATCGCTTCCGCCATTGTGTGCGGCGGATACTATGCCGTGTATGAATGGTACGGCAAGAACCCCACCAACCTGACGACAATGTTTGGCGGCACACTGCTGCCGCTGCAGGACCTGTGGTATTATGTTGTGCTGGGCTTTATGCTGTTTGGCTTTGTGCTGTGCGGCATTGGCACTGCAACCAGCATCCGCAAACATCTGCAGGTCTGAGCACCCGGCGCTTGCCTTGAGCTTTTTGAACCGCCAAAACCCGTTTTACCCGCGTCCCACCAAAGGGGGAAAGTTGAAAATGTCCATTGCCATCCGCCGCAATGTGCGGTGCGCAGGGGCTGCGCTGATGGCTGCCGTGGTTGCCGCGGCGCTGTGCCTGAATGCTGCCATGCCGGCCCATGCCGATGATAAGCAAAAAGAGCTGGAAAACAAAAAGAACGAGCTGCAGTCGGAACTGGACCAGATCCGCCAGCAGCTGAAAGACGTTGCCAGCGATAAAGCCGAAGCCGAGCAGCAAAAACAGCTGCTTGTGCAGGAGAAAAACACCATCAAGGGCCAGATCGATGCGCTGAATGACCAAATTGATGATATCAGCGCACAGATCGTGGAAAAAGAACAGCAGATCACCGATAAGCAGGCTGAAATTGACCAGAAGCAGGCAGAATACGATGACCGCTGGGCAAAATATAAAGAGCAGGTCGTCAGTATGCAGATGCTGGACCAGGGCGGCGGTATTGCGCTGCTTTCCACGGCGGAAAACATTTATCAGCTGCTGACCTTTGACCAGGTGCTGCAGGATATTTCGGATGCCAACACCCAGGCCTGCGAGGATCTGGAACAGCAGGGCATTGAGCTGACCAACGAGCGCACCCAGCTGGAAGAAGCGAAGGCATCGCTGGAAGCGGACGAAGAAGAGCTGCAGAACCAGAAAAGCCAGCTGGACAGCAAAACCCAGGAGCTGGCCAGCAACATTCAGGCCCAGGATGCCAGCATCTCCGCCGCCGCAGCGCAGGAGCAGGCTCTGGAAGAAGCAAGAGTGATAAACAGGCAGAGTTCGATAAGGCTGCTGATGAATATGACGCTTACCTGAAATCTCTGATTGCCCAGACCCAAAGGAACTACGCCAATGCACCCATCAGCTGCTCGCTGAACTTTATCTGCCCGCTGCCGAGCTATAAGTATATCTCCTGCCAGTATGGCAGCGGCGGCCACAAGGGCGTTGACTTTGCCGCGCCCGGCGGCACCAACATCCGCGCTGTGGCAAGCGGCGTTGTCACCGTGTCCGGCTGGCACTACAGCTATGGCAACTATGTCATGATTTACCACGGCACCGACGACCAGGGCAACACCTATGCTACCCTGTACGCCCACATGAACAGCACCCCGCCGGTCAGTGTGGGCCAAAGCGTTTCGCAGGGGGATGTCATCGGCTATGTTGGCACCACCGGCAACTCCACCGGCAACCACCTGCACCTGGAACTGCGTGTGAACGGTGCGCGCACAACCCGCTGAACTATGTTCCGCACTAATGTTATGGTGTAGCTGAAAAAGCGCCAGCCGACACTTTATTTTCAGTTATGCCTTAGGCCTGACAGCCTGAAGGAGATCAATTTCGATGAACCAGCAAAAACATAAGCTTGTTGTGCGCATTGTCTGCCTGGTGATCGCCGTCTTGATGGTGGCAAGCCTTGCCGCAACGGCGTTTATGGCACTGCTTTGATCCGGCAGCAACGCACAACTTTTACGCAAGGGAGCACATTTTCGCTATGAGCAAAAAAGTCAGTCTTGGTGTGGCCGCAACCGTCACGCTGATTGCAATGGCCGTGACCTTTTCCATGACCATGACCGTATCCATGAACATGTTCAACAATACGGTTTCCAGTGTTAAAAACAAGGAGCGCATGTATAACAAGCTGTCCGAAGTGGACCGCTATGTGCGCGCCAATGAGTACTTTGATATCAACGATGATACGCTGAACGATACCATTGCATCCGGCTATATGCTGGGCATCAGCGACCGGTACGCCCGCTATTATTCCGCCAAGGCCTACAGTGAAAGAGTCGGTCTTGCCAATGGCCGCCTGATGGGCATTGGCGTTGCCGTTGTCAAGGATCCGTCCTCCGGCTATGCGCGCATCATCCGTGTGTATGATAACACCCCCGCTACCAACGTTGGTCTGGAAGTCGGCGGCTTTATCACCGCTATCGGCGATACCAGCACCCGCAGCATGAGCGATACCGCCGCCATGACCTCCGCCCTGTTGGGGGAGGAAGGCAGCACCGTCAACATCAAATACCTGACCCCCTGCGGGAAGAGCAGAGCTTTGAAATTGCCCACGCCAACTATACCACCCCCAGCATCAGCACGGTGCGCCTGATGGATAACGGCGTTGGCTACCTGCGCATTGATTCCTTTACCTCAGGCACGGCGGTGGAATTCCGCAATGCTGTCAACAGCCTGACCAACCAGGGGGCTACCTCGCTGATTTTTGACCTGCGCGATAACAGCGGCGAAAACCTGAACGCTGCCCTTGTTGCCACAGATTACTGCGTGCCCTCCGGTCTGATTGCCCAGAGCCAGGATAAGGGCGGCAATGTGACAGACCTGCGTATGTCTGACGAAAACGAGATCACCCTGCCATGGTCTGCCTGGTCAACGGCAGCACGGCATCCGGTGCGGAGCTGTTTGCCAACGCTCTGCGTAAAATGGCCGGGGCCACCATCGTGGGCAGCACCACGGCGGGCAAAGGTGTTCTGCTCAGCGACCCGCAGAGCCTTTCGGACGCAGCGCGGTGGTAATCACCGTGGGCATTCTGCTGGATAACGAGGGCAAAAACTGGAACGGCACCGGCCTGACCCCGGATGTGGACGCCAGCCTGACCAACGATGAACAGAGCAGCTATTACGACTTTACTGTCGATAACGACCCCCAGATCACCAAGCTATCAATGCCATTTCCGGTGCCAATGGCCAGTAAGCGGGCAGGGGAGACCCAGCCTGAGATATACCCTAAACACAGTATAAGAAGAAACGGAGTGCCAGCCCCATGCCAAACCTGACGGACCTTTCCACCATTCGTGATGTGTGCGCACGGCACGACTTTGCACTTTCCAAGGGGTTCGGCCAAAACTTTATCATCAACCCCGGCATCTGCCCCCGCATTGCGGAAGCCGCCGGCATTGGCCCCGGCTGGGGTGCGCTGGAAGTCGGCCCCGGCATCGGTGTGCTGACAGAACAGCTGTGCAAACGCGCGGATAAGGTAGTTTCGATCGAAGTGGACAAGCGCCTGCCGCCGATCCTGGCCGAGACAATGGCCGAGTACGAGAACTTTAAGCTGGTGCTGGAAGATGTGCTGAAAGTGGACCTGCGCACCCTACTGGCGGAAGAATTTGGTGATAAGCCCGTTGCCGTCTGCGCCAATCTGCCGTATTACATCACCAGCCCCATTCTGATGCGCTTATTGGAAGAAAAACTGCCCATCCGCAACATTACCGTCATGGTGCAGAAAGAGGCTGCACAGCGCCTGTGTGCCGCCCCTGGCACGCGTGAGGCGGGAGCAATCAGCTATGCGGTGGCTTATTACGCCAAACCCAAGCTGCTGTTTACTGTGCAGCCGGGCAGCTTTTACCCTGCCCCCAAAGTGACCAGCGCGGTCATCCAGCTGGATGTCCACACCACACCGCCTGTTACCCCGCCCAACGGGGACGAAGCCGGGCTGTTCCGCCTGATCCGGGCAGCATTTTCTCAGCGGCGCAAGACCGCGGCCAATGCCGTGGCGAACGGCCTGGGCATTTCCAAAGCTAAAGTGAACGCTGCATTGCAGGCCGCCGGGTTGGATATCCGCCTACGCCCGGAGCAGCTGACGCTGGAAGATTACTGCGCGCTGCAGGCCGCCCTGGCCGCGGCAGAATAAGCGCCGTTCGGAGCGCTACTGCCCCATAACTCGGCATTGACAAGGTGCCGCAACATGTGCTAGAATACTTAGGTATTCCTAAGGTATATCTGGAAGCAAAGAAAATGACGGAGATTTCGCAAACACAAGCAGGATTTAAGGCTCTTTAACGCAAAATCCGGCTGCGTTTGTAGAAATAGACGATATTTTCGACTTTTCAGATACAACCTAAGGATTTCTTAGCCGTGCTGGCGTAGCTCAATTGGCAGAGCAGCTGATTTGTAATCAGCAGGTTGCAGGTTCGATTCCTGTCGCCAGCTCCAAAATATCCCGCAGTTTTATAACTGCCGGGATATTTTTGTATCAATCCTATATTTTGTAGCACAAAAAAGGTAAAAAGTACCCCCGCACAGGGTCAGCCTGAGCCGGGGGCGGTATATTCAGGAAAATGAGATGGACTGAATGGCAAATACGAGAAGCAGATCTTAGCCCATATTGAGCAAGTTGCTCTTCATAGTTTTCAGCTCTTTTTCCAACTGGTCTTTTTCTTTGGTGTATGCCTGGTAGTCCTGCATCTGCTCCATCACGGCGGGGTCGCTGGCAGTCAGGTAGCCACTGGTCATGGAGGTGGTGGTGCTGAACTTTTTCTGCTGGCCGTTAAAGTCGATCACCAGGAACTGATCCGTAGAGGGCAGTACCTTGCCCACGCCGAACATCTTGTGGGTTACTTCGCAGCCGGTCAGGTCGGGCAGGGCAGTGGGGCTTGCCAGCAGCTCCTGCAATTTCTGCTCCTTTTCGGCGATCTGCATGCACAGGTCGGCGCGCTCGGCTTTCTGTTTCACGGCTTGGTGCGTTCCTTGGCGGTTGCCGTGCGGGAAAAGCCCTTGGGGTAATAGCCGTTTACATAGGCGCTGTGCATGATATCATACACCAGCAGATGCAGCTGGTCATTGATGCCGTGCATGGTGTTTTTCAGCCGCTCGGTGTGCAGGCGGGTCAGCTCATCGTATTTGGGCAGCTCGTTCAGCAGGTCATCGCACATGGCGTAATATTGGGTCAGGTTAAAGGCCGCGCCGGTTCCAAAGTCTTCGTCATAGCCGAAATAGGCGGCCCAGGCTTTGGCTTCGGCGGGAACAAAGAAGTAGTTATCCTCCGGCTCCAGCAGGCTCAGGTACAGCGCGGCGCTGCCGGCCGTCTGAGTGAACTTGGCCATGCGCGGCAGGCAACGGCGGAAACGGCCGTTGACCTGGTCGGCAAACATTTCCACGCGGCCCTGGCGTTTTTTCAGGTCACCGTCATCATCATTGACAGCCAGCGAAACACTCGCGCACAAGCTCAACTTCCGTGGGGCGCATCATCAGGCCTGCATGCCGCCAATGGGTTGCAGGGCGGGCGTGTCCATCACGCACGGGCCTGCTGTGTGGCCTGGGCAAACATGGCGGGAAAATCCACCGCGTCGATATCCCAGTTTGTGCCAAAGCAGTTGATGCTTCCCAAACGCCATTTTCTGCGGTTTCGCCATCGGTCAGGCTGCGGATATACGGGGCAAGGATCGTGTTCAAAGTTTCGGTGTTCAAGCTCAAAACGTGATACCCTCCAATGAATTACAATAAATTGCCGCCGCCCGCCGCAAAGGTTTTTATTGGGCGACAACCTTTTTATTATACGAAAAAATCAGGGCTTTCGTCAAGGCATCGCGGAGCAAAAAAGGATGAAAAAAGGCACCGGCGGTGAAAGCAGGTACACCGCCGGTGCCGAAAAATAAAACAGGGATAAGTGAGATATAGACAGGGAAGAACGCCGCCTTGCAAAAGGCAGGCCGCCGAATGGCTCAGGGATGGAAAACGCCAATGGTGGGGTTGATAAAATCAACGATGAGCAAAAACGAGATGACAGCCAGCATGCCGATCAGGCAGAAAAACATGCGGCGCAGCCAGCGGTTTTTATCGGTAAGGATATCCCGGTACTGCTTGTCTTTGCTCTCAAGCTCCCGCATGTACTGTTGACGGGTGGCGTCCAGGGTTTTGGCATAATAGTTCTGTATGGAAAGCAGCAGCTGCATCACGTTGGAATCCAGCAACTGGCCGTTTTCGCTCTCCAACTTTTGTAGGCCGGTGATCGCATCCAGCGAGCCATCCATGGCGGCAACGATCGCGGCGACATCACGGAAGCTGGGATTCTCGGTCTGGCCGCTCAAAATGCGGTTTACGGTGCTGAGGGGCACCCCGCTTGCACTGGAGATTTGCTGCAGGGTCAGGTTTTGTTCGAATTTCATATTTTTCAACGTTTCCACAATAGATTCTTGCATGAACCTCCTCCATTTCCCAAATCTGGGAAAGCCTAAAAGGGCGTTTCTCAGATTTGATGGTTTACAATTCCGGCAGCCTCTGCTACAATTCACATGATGTTTCCATAAGGCGATGGGGAAACAGGAAAGACCCCACCGCTGCCAGGGACAACGTGATCCCCCGGCAGGAAGCATCCCGAAATGTGCCGCAAAACATGCCACTATTTTAGTATGACTTTTATAATTTGTCAAGAATTGTAAGAACTGTTAAAAAATGGATGACTGCGGTATGGTGGGGAAACTGCTTGGGCTGTGGAAGGGGGGCCGAGAACGATTTACCAGTATCTTGCGGTGGAACAAACCCTGTTCAGCTGTGAACTTGGCCGCTATACTGCTTTTGGAATTGCGGCCCAAAAGCGGGTACCGGATGGCTGGCGGCAGATTGCATTTGTCCCAGATATTTGCACCAATGCCCAACAGGCACAGCGCCTGGCGCAGCTGTGCACACAGGGGCAGCTGGAACCCATCCATTTGATGGATGTAATTGAAGATTTTGTGGCAGACCCTTGTTCCTGGCCATAGAGGGCCTGGCTTGCCGCAGAAATGTTAAAATCCCCCGGATCGTATAGAATCCGAGGGATTACGTTTTTATTTTGGGCGACTGATTCGTTTGGAGAAGGGGGATGCCTTTGGGGCAAAACGGACCGCAGGGACAGCTCTCAGGCGGAGATGGCCGACCTGCAAAGCACTTTGGCAGGTCACTTATGGCAATACCGCATAATTCTAAGTGCCGATACGGCGAGCGAGGTGCGGCAGATGCTAAGCCAAAAGCGCAG
>ENA-OQAA01001296-OQAA01001296.1-human-gut-metagenome-genome-assembly--contig:-NODE-1296-length-13184-cov-1.433637_pt1 | contig 13184 bp, 17 predicted proteins | sample MGYA00242489_ERZ504515 | MGnify/ENA primary metagenome ERZ504515 (study PRJEB26092, sample SAMD00036237) | human gut metagenome | host: Homo sapiens | study: EMG produced TPA metagenomics assembly of...
CACTCTCCGCAGGCAGGGATCGCATAAAGTCCCCAATGGACGAACATTCCAAATCTTGCATCCATAAACCATTTTGTTCTCTCTCTAATTTCCTGATTCATTTCTATCTTCTCCTTCTTTTCATATGCTGTATGATTATCCTTTTACTGCTCCTCCGGAAAGTGCTTCCACAAAAAAACTTGCTGAATACACAATACAAGATAACCGGCGGCAGGATGATCACGACCATTGCCGAGAACAACCCATTATAGTTTGTCCGGAATGATGTTGTAAATGTAGATAACAATGCCGGCACTGTCAGTTTTTCGCGGTCGATCAACACAAGAGAGGCCCAGTAGTATTCATTCCAGTTATTTAAAAAGGCAAGAACCCCTGCTGTCATAATTCCCGGACGTGCCATCGGAAAAATAACCTTCTGCCATGTCTTCACATAACCGCATCCATCTATTCTTGCCGCATCTTCCATCTCCTTTGGAATATTCATATAGTAATTTTTAATTACAAAGAAACTCACTGCCAGACCACTACAAGAATAAATCAAGATTAAGGCGCCTCTCGTATCATACAAATGCAATTTATTGACCAGATTATAAACCGGATAGGTCAATGCAGTAGCTGGAATAAACATGGTCGAATACAGCATGACATTTACAAGCTTTTTCCCTTTAAAATCCAATCTTGCCACAACATAGGCAGACATGGAGATCATCACGATACTGATCACAACTGATACGAAAGAAATCAGTAAACTGTTTCCGAAATACCGCATCACATGCAGATCACGGAAGGTAGAAATATATCCTTCCAGATAGATAGATTCCGGAAGCATAAATCCCGGGCGTGCCATCGGATCTTTTTTGAAGCTGGAAAGTAAAAGCCATACAAGCGGAACAAGCGCTACAAATGCTGCCCAACACAGACAGATAACAGTTACGATTCTTGTCGCTTTTGAGTCTTTTTTCATTCGGTTTTTTAATACTTTCTGTCCGTTTTTCTCATGAACGTTTTCCTCCTTTTGTCGGTCTTTTCCATGTGAGATTAAAAAGCATATTTATGATGACAATAATTAACATTCCTGCCAGAATCTGTACAACGGCAACGGTATTTGCACGGCCAAACTGTGTACGAGGACTTGTAATGGCAAGTTCCCGGATCACATAGCTGATGCTGTAAGTACCGGCTGCACCCTTTGTGAGAAAATATACTTCATTGTAAAGTAAGAATCCGCCAGTTGCCGCTAAAATACATACCATGCGCAGTGTTTCCTTGATCATCGGGATCGTAATATACCAATCCTGCTTTAACCCACTTGCGCCGTCCAGTCTGGCGGCTTCTCTTACTTCTTCCGGAACTGCCATAATATTTCCGAGAATCATCAGTGTTGTCGTACCTGTAAAGAAAATATATGCAGCTGTCATTGCCCAGAATGCCGGTCCTTCAAGCAGAAGAATGCTGTCTTTAAAATCCTTGTTAAACAATTTGATAATCGGGTTTACCACCCCATAAAGCGGACTATATAGCTGTAAGAAAATCATACCCATAGCTGCTGTTGAGATCATATTCGGGATAATGTAAATATTCCGGATTAATTTTACCCCTTTCATCTTTCTGGAAAATGCAAGTGCAATCAATGTAGCGATCGGATCTGGATGGCAACTCCCAAAAGTGCCACAGAGAAGAATTTTCAACGCTTCCCAAAAATATGGATAAGTATGAAAAATGTATTTGTAATTATCCCACATATTTTTTATGCCAAAAAATTCCGGTGCATTGATATTTGTGTAATCCCATTTGCAAAAGGAAGTGACAAAAACTGTCACGATCGGGTACAAATAAAAATAACAAAAGCAATCAGTGTTGGAGCTAGAAATGCAAAAATGAATCCCTTCCTCCGCCAACCAAGTCTGTTATGTCTGTTCATCTTTTAAACCTCCTTTTAAGAACGATTTCTGTTCTGCCAAAGAAAAAGAGCTGTCGTTTTACGACAACTCTTTTCTACAAAACATTCGTTATCCGATAAGCGCTGTCAGTTCCTTTTGCAGCTGTTCAAACCGGCTGTCGATATCTGTTCCGGATACCGCACATTCCATTAAAGCATTGATCATGGATGTTCTTACATCTGATCCCCATACATAGTTCAGATCCTCTGCAATGTATTCTGCATCATTGACAAGTGTACATGCTTCGGCGAGTTGATCGTCGCTGCATTTCCACTTTCTTCGGCAAGTTTATTTAAGTCTAACGTTGTGTTACCATGGATTTGCCTGTACTTCTGTAAAGATTCTTAGACTGCACTTCTTCGCTTGTCATATATTTTTATAAATTCCAAAGCAAGTTTTTCTTCTTCCGCACTCAGTCCACTGGAAATTGTAAGTCCAGATCCTGCTGAAGACAAAGCTACATTTTCAGGGAAGATTGTCGGCTGAATCTTTTCTACCATACTTCATCGATTCCACTGGCATTCCAGACACCATTTGGAAGCACTGCCATCGTCCTTTTTTGTTAAATCATCCATCACATTTCCAAGATCTTCTACGGTGTGATCGGAGCCATTTGCCTGATCCATCTTCGCCACTCTCATAAATGCCTCTTGAAACGTCTTAGATTCGATTGTCTCCTGTGTCATTTCTGACTCCAAAAGTTCTCTTCCTTCCTCCGTAGATGCAAGCATTGCATTGAACATGATGATGGATCCCTGACCCGCTGCATATCCGTATGCATCACCGCCGAGTGCTCTGACTTTCTCCATTGCAGCCTCATAGCCATCCCAAGTACTTAAGTCTTCTAACGTTACCCCTGCCTGATCTAAAATTTCCTGATTGTACCACATTCCACGGCTTTCCATCTGATCGTGTACAGAATAAATATGTCCGTCTATATCATTCTGTGTATAGTTCAGTCCTACCGCATCTTTCAGATTGTTCTCATCGATGTAAGGTTTCATATCCAGCACAAGTTCCTGAGCAATTGCACCTGCGGCACTGCTGTTCCACAATCTACAAGATCTGGGAAACTTCCTCCTGCAACCTGTGAACTTACGATGTCATCCCGATTTTCAACTGCAATTGGTTTGAACTTTACTTTGCCGTCTGCATGGCTTTTTGCAAATTCCTCATAAATATCACGCATCACTTTTGCCGCCGGCCACTCACTTTCCTCATGGTAATATCCGTGATAGAATTCCAACACAGCTTCTGCATTTTCTTTTTTCTCCTTTGCCGTCCCTTTTGCTTCTTTGGAATCTCCACATCCTGCAAGCGCCGTTGTTCCCATCGCTACCGCCAATGCAGTACTGATTACTCTTGCTTTCATTTTCTTCATCCTACTTCCTCCTCCACGCACAGTTTAAAATTCTCCTTGTTTTGTGCATTCATTTAATTTATATGCTTATTTTAAGCATTTTTCTGTGCATTTTGAATAAAGTATTTTTACGAATAGTTTGTTCTATATTTACTTTTTAACTTTTTATATGGATTATATTTACTTTTTTAGTCTGTTTTGACTATTTCGTTCTAGTAATTGAAAAAAAAACTTCTCCACTCATCTCCTCCTGAAAAAACACCGGCAAATATTCCTCGAATATATGCATCTGTGCACTGTTCCACAAATTTGCCGGTACTTGGATCTTTATTTCTGCCTGTTTCACTTCCGTAGCCGCCTGGCAGAACCGGGGCATTTTTTCGCTATACTGTTCGATTGTAATCTGAGGATTTGCCGGCATCTGTTCCGGTTTTCAGCAAGATTCTCTCTTGCACCTCTTTGCTGAACATATACTTCAAAAATTTTATGCTTGCATCGATTCGTTTTTCATTCTCTGTATTTCCAAGAAGATATCCAAGCCCCGCGGATTCACAGGCAATCTCTGCACCTTCTCCAAAAGGAAGAAGCGCATAAGATACCGGAAGAGTCTCATCGATCATAAATGCTCCCCAAATTCCATTGATGTACATTGCAAGCTTTTCATCATTGAACAGGTCTGTTTCATCCCGATAGCTGTATTCCTTGCTTAAAGGTTTTGTATAATGCCACAACTCTTTCTGCTGCTCTAACACAGTACAGATTTCTGACTGAGACATTGGAACCTTGTTCTGACTGATAGCAACACTCCCTCTCCCTCTATTCTTTGCAAGCATCTGATCTGTGATATAGAGATATCCCTCCACGGTAGGTCCAAGAGGCATCACATCCTTGTTTGATGTCTCAGACCACGTTTGAATCTTTTGACATGCGCTATAAAATTCTTCCCATGTCTCTGGAATAGACGTAATTCCAGCTTCACGAAAAATCTCTTCATTGTACCAGTAACCTCCACCAAGCATAAGGACATCGGAGACGGTATAGAGCTTACCATCCCTCGTCTTCCGAATAACTCCATACTAGATGGGGCAATTGCTGTGCAACAATTCTTTATCCTCCTTAATGTATGGCATAAGATCCAGCGCCAGTTCGTTTTCTATCATAAACTGGTACAAGGATTCCTTTCCTGCATCCCCACAGAAAATCACATCTGGAAGATCTCCCACAAGAATTCTGTCCTCTGCCCGTTCTACCATCTCTTTTCCTGTCGGCATTGCGATCAGATTCAGAGAGATATCCGGATACTTTTTCTGAAAATCGGAATAGATTTTCTGCATTTCTTTGTGATCCATCTCCGTGCTTCCCCAGCCATGCATCACTGTGATCTCCACCTGCTTTTCCTTTCTTTCACTGCAACCTGACAGAAAAAATACTGCTCCTATCATACAGATAATAAATATCCTCTTACTTTTCCTCATGCTCCTCCCCTCCTACATTTCTGAATTCTTTTGGCGACATATGCGTATATCGTTTAAATACACGGGAGAAATAGCCGGTATCCTCAAATCCAACAGCCTCTGAAATCTGATATATTTTCCAGTCTGTTGTAGTCATGTATTCTTTTGCCTTTTCTACACGCTTTCTCAAAATATCATCAAAGAGTATTTATGCCCCTTTTATTTTTATACAGTCGACTTAAGTAGCTTCCATTGGCATGAAGCGCTTCCGCCATCTCCTCCAGTGTGATTTTCTTTTCCAAGTTTTCCTCGATATAGCGAAGCATCTGATCATAGAGACTATCATTCTCTTTCTTTTCCTCCAGCTCTCCACTGACTGACAAAGACTTCTTTTTGCAACTTTTCTAAATTTTGTATCGCCTTTTCTACTGCTCCCGGGAGTTCCTCTAGGACGGAAATTTTCAACACATACTCACACACCCCATACTTGATCGCCGCTCTCGCATACTCAAACTCAGAATAGGCGCTCAAAATAATCACCTGGGTCTCCGGATACGTTTCATAGATATACTGACAAACCGCCAATCCATCTGCTCCTGGCATTCGGATGTCTGTAATTACAATATCTGGTTTCTCCTCCTTCATTCTGTCTATCAGTTTCTTTCCATCTTCTGCTACATACTTAAGACTGCATCCCATCTTTTCCCATGAAATTAATTTTTGCAGTGCCTCCCGAATATAGCCTCATCATCTGCTGCCATCACGTTCCACATCATCCGCTCTCTCTCCGAGGGTATTACAATCTCCACAGTCGTTCCCTCTCCTTTTTTTCCTGTCACCTTCCATGTGTGGTTTTCTCCATATAAAATATAAAAGAAGTCGCTTTGTATTTTCCAGTCCGGTATGTGTATGCCCTTCTTTTTCCCCGGACCGTTTCCATATCTTCTTCCTCAAACCCTACACCATCATCTTCTACAATAATATGAAGCCGCTTGTTTTGTTCATAAAGTATTACCTGCACCTTTCCACTGCCCTGTTTTGGTTCCAGACCGTGCGATACCGCATTTTCCACAAGCGGCTCGATCAAAAGTCTCGGAATCAGATTTTCTTTGACTTTTTCTTCCGGACAGATAATCTCATAAGTGATCTTGTCCTGAAATCTACTATTTTGAAGATATAGATAAAATTCCACTAACTCCAGTTCCTCTGCCACTGGAATCATAATCTCCTTTTTTCGGAAAATTTTTCCTCTCACCAATTCAGAGAATGCCCGCAGACATTGATACAGTTCTTCATTCCCTGCCAATTTTGCCTTCAGACTCAGCATGGAAAGGATGTTAAACTGAAAATGCGGTGATGATCTGTGCCTGGAGATACTTTACTTGAAGTCTCGTTGCGGTAAGTTCTTTCTCATACACTTCAAGTATCAAATGCTGGATCTTATCCGCCATCTCATTAAATACTACAGATATATCATGGAACTCCTGAATCTGAAAATCATCCATTCGAATATCAAATTGTTCCTCCCCAAATTCATGCATACTTTCTCTTACTTTCTTCAATGGTTTTGACAATCGATACCCAGAAACAAATGCAAGAGCGGCTGCCAGGACAAGTGCCAGAAGAAGGATGAATAAAAACGCAAACAATGTTGGACGAAGAACGACATAGAGATTTTCTTTCCCGACTACCGAAGAAATCTGGATATCAAATTCGCCGTCAGCACTGCTGTATACCAGATTATCGCCCTCTATTTTTCTTCCGTCCGAAAACAAAATTTCATCGTTTCCTTTGATTTCCCATCCCCAGTCCTGGTACCTTCCACTGCCGAAAAAATCTCTTTTATCGCCTCTCTCTCTATTTGCACCATGCAGATTCCTACGTTGTTCATACTTTCATCATATATTGTAAAACAGAGATACCACTTGCCATTTCGGATATAACTTTGATATCGACAATTTTCTTCATAAAACTCTGTTAAAATGTGCTGACAAATTTCTTTCTCCTCCTTTGCTGCCAAAACAGTCAGCGGATAATAGCGTCTGTCAAGTTCCTTCCCCACTTTGTTAAATAAATGTACACTTTCAACGAATGGGGTTTGCTCTGCCAGGTTTCCCGCCGAAAAAAGTTCCATCATATATCCAAGCTGTTTTTCCGCATTTTCCTGATCATAAGATTCATTTTTTAAAAATGCTTCCAATAATGGATTATGACGGATAGAAACTGCGCCATCTGAAATAAACTGGATATGGCTTTGGATCTGCTCGTTTGTACTGTCCAGGACATATTGCATATCTTCTTTTGCATTTTGTAAAAATAAAAAAGAAAATACACTGATCAGAACAACTCCCAAGAGGAACAGTGTCCCTACAGAAGTCACTACTGTCAGAAGTGTAAATTCCTGGCTGAGTGTTTTTCGTTTTTTCTCTTTTCCCATTTTCTGTCTCTGAATCATGTCTTCTGCTTCCTTAAAATAAACTCTAATGGATTTATTCTAGCACAGCTTTTCCATAAAGTCATTTGCTTTTGTAGTTTTTCTTCTCTATTTCATTTAAAATCCTATATTTTTTATACATTTTGCCCAACAAAGAAAAGGCGGAACATTTTTCTATGCGAAAATAAGTTGAAAAATATTCATGACAAATGGGAGAAAATAGTGACGTATTTTTTGATGAATGGTATAATAATAAGAAATTTAGCAAGCAGTGAAAATGATTTTCATAAGAAATGAAAAACAATGAGGTTATAGCAGTGAATAAAAGTTATGATTATATTTAGTAATCTCGCTATTCTATTAAAAAAATAACGAGATTTTTTATTTCAGTCTATGTTTCTAGATAGGAAATGTCAATTTTTATCCTCTCCGGCAACTGCCTCCAACGCATATAGTAATGCCTTTGAGATGGTGGAAAGTTCCATTGTAGCTGTTCCGACAGGCTTTCCGACGCCTTGCTCTGTCGCATATGGCACATGAATAAAACCGCCTCGAATAGAAGGATATTTTCTATCAATCAAATAAAGAAGATCATACATCACACTGTTACATACATAAGTCCCCGCTGTGTAAGATATGCTTGCAGGGATCCCATGATCCTTGATGTTTTTTACCATTGCTTTTACCGGAATGGTTGCAAAATATGCCGTATCTCCATTTTCTTGCACTTTTACATCCATAGGTTGATTTCCGGCATTATCCGGAATTGAAGCTTCTACAAGGTTGATCGCAGCACGCTCCACTCCGATATCGCTCGCCTTCCCGCCTGCCCAACGCAGATTACTGCATCCGGCTGATGGTGCAGAATTCCTGTTTCCACAACTTTTCCGGCCTCTCCAAACACAGTTGGAATTTCCATTTTTACAATCTGTATATCTCCTGCCATATCTGGTAAAAGCTTCACTGCTTCATAAGCAGGATTTACACTTTCTCCTCCAAATGGCTCAAATCCTGTAATTAAAATTTTCATCTCTGATCTCTCCTGTACTTTCAATTCTGTTACTTATGATACGGTGCTCCTTCTATAATCCGATATGCACGATAAATCTGTTCCAGCAAAATAACACGCATCAGTTGATGCGGAAAAGTCATTTTGGAGAAACTCAATGCATAATCGGACTTTTCTAAAACTTCTTCGCTAAGTCCAATCGAGCCTCCAATCACAAAAATAATGTGGCTTTTCCCTTGAATTCCAAGTTGTTCGATTTTTTCGGAAAATTCTTCGGAAGATAACAATTTCCCATTGATTTCCAAAGTAATCACATAGGCACCTTCTTTTATATGCTTTAAAATACGTTCACCTTCTTTTCTGCGAATTCCATTTTCTACCAATACGCTTGCCTGATCGGGGGTTTTCTCATCAGCCACTTCGATGATCTCCAATTTGCATGATTTGCTCAGCCGCTTTGTATACTCGGCGATTGCATCTTTCAAATATTTTTCCTTTAATTTTCCAACAGTAATAATTGTAATTTTCATGTTCATCTCCCTGCTCTGTACAAGACAGTGCTTCTATCTTATTTCTTTTCTCCTATTATTCTGGCGAAAAAAAGGACTTCCGTTTTAGTCATATACGGCAGTCCTTTTTTGTTACATCAGATCTGACTGAGATATTTCCTATCTCAGTGCTTCCCTGAAACAACGATGATACTATCTTTTATTTATTGCTTAAGTATTCGTGAATACCTTTTGCTCCTGCTTTTCCCGCACCCATTGCAAGGATAACAGTTGCTGCACCTGTTACAGCATCTCCTCCGGCATAGACACCCTCTTTTGTTGTCTTACCGTTCTCTTCTTCTGCAACGATACATTTCCATTTATTTACTTCCAGTCCTTCTGTTGTAGAAGAGATCAGTGGGTTTGGAGATGTACCAAGAGACATGATCACAGTATCAAGATCCATTGTAAATTCAGATCCTTCTACTTCTACCGGACGTCTTCTACCGGAAGCATCTGGTTCTCCTAATTCCATCTTCACGCATACCATACCTTTTACCCATCCATTTTCATCTACTAAAATTTCTTTTGGATTTGTAAGAAGATCAAAGATGATTCCTTCTTCTTTTGCATGGTGTACTTCTTCTACTCTGGCAGGAAGTTCTTCTTCACTTCTACGATATACGATATGTACTTCTGCACCAAGGCGAAGAGCTGTTCTTGCAGCATCCATCGCAACGTTACCACCACCGATGACAGCAACTTTTGTTCCTGCAGCAATTGGGGTATCATAAGATTCATCAAACGCTTTCATCAAGTTGCTTCTTGTCAAGTATTCATTTGCAGAGAATACACCGTTTGCATTTTCTCCCGGGATTCCCATGAATTTTGGAAGTCCTGCTCCAGATCCGATAAATACTGCCTCAAATCCTTCTTCCTCGATCAATTGATCGATAGTTGTAGATTTACCGATAACAACGTTTGTCTCAAATTTTACTCCGAGTTCTTTTACTTTCTCAATCTCTTTTGCAACAACTTTCTGTTTTGGAAGACGGAACTCAGGAATACCATATACTAATACACCGCCCAGTTCATGGAGTGCTTCAAATACAGTTACTTCATATCCTAATTTTGCAAGGTCACCAGCACATGCAGTCCTGCCGGACCAGATCCGATTACAGCAACTTTGTGTCCGTTTTGTCTTCTCTGCGCCAACTGGTTTAATGTCGTGCTCTAATGCGTAGTCAGCAACAAAACGCTCTAATTTACCGATGGAAACCGGTTCTCCTTTGATACCACGGATACATTTTCCTTCACACTGTGATTCCTGAGGACATACACGTCCACAAATTGCAGGAAGTGCAGAAGATTCTCCAATGATCTTGTAAGCTTCTTCGATATTTCCTTCTTTTACTTCCTTGATAAATCCTGGAATATTAATAGCTACCGGACATCCCTGCACACATTTTGCATTCTTACAGTTGATGCAGCGAGTTGCTTCTTCCATTGCTTCTTCTTTGTTATATCCAAGACAAAACTTCTTCAAAGTTTGTTGCGCGTACTTTTGGTTCCTGCTCTCTTACAGGTACTTTCTTTAATACATCTGCCATTAGTTGTCACCTCCGCAATTTCCACATCCGCCATGATGTGTATCGCCTTCCTGCAATTTCAAAATTGCACGGCCTTCTTCTGTTTTATACATTAACTGTCTCTTCATTGCCTGGTCAAAATCTACCAAATGTCCATCAAATTCCGGTCCGTCAACACATGCGAATTTGATCTCATCTCCTACCTGAAGACGGCATGCTCCGCACATACCTGTTCCGTCTACCATAATCGGGTTCATGCTGACGATTGTAGGAATCTCTAATTTTTTTGTCAGAAGACATACAAATTTCATCATGATCATCGGTCCGATTGCAACGCATCTGTCATATTTCTTGCCTTCTCCGACTAATTTTTCGATCATGCTTGTTACCATTCCGTGGTGTCCGTAAGAACCATCATCTGTACAGACATAAAGATTTCCAGCAACAGCTTCCATCTCTTTTTCAAGGATCAGCATCTCTTTTGTCTTAGATCCAACAATTACATCTACATCTATTCCACGTTCGTGCATCCATTTTACCTGTGGATATACAGGAGCTGCCCCAACACCACCTGCTACGAACAAAATCTTTTTATTCTTTAATTCTTCAAGATCTTCTTCTACAAATTCAGAAGCACATCCTAAAGGACCTGTAAAGTCTCTGAAGTAATCCCCCTCTTTTAACTCTGCCATCTTATCTGTGGAAGCTCCTACAATCTGGAATACGATTGTCACTGTTCCTGCTTCTCTGTCATAATCACAAATCGTCAATGGAATTCTTTCCCCTTTTTCATCCATTTTTACGATTACAAACTGTCCCGGCTGACAGTGTCTTGCAACTCTTGGTGCTTCAACATCCATAAGAAAAATCTTATCTGCTAATTTTTCTGCCTTTTGTATTTTTATACATCTTGCGCCTCCTAAAAATTTTATATATTACCTATTTACCGCTAAGCCGTGAATAAGCATACATGATTATTAATATAATATATCATTCTTCGTTAAAGTTCAAGTATATCTTGCGATAATGTTAAAAATTTATCGGCATTTTCTAGTAATATTTCCTAAAGATTCTTTTAAAAAGCTTTTGGAAACAAACAAAATGGCACATCTTACGGAAGACATGTACTCCTGCAAAATGTGCCTTTTTGATTTTCTATCTAAGTAATCATTCAACTGCCTGATCCGGGAAAAACCTGTTTTTCAAAAGGTCGTTCTCTTGACAGACTTTCTAATTAGAAATCAACTTCTGTTCCGTAATAAATACATGTAAATAATCTCTCCATTGTTTCCGGATCGATTGCTCTTGGATTAGACCTGTACAGGCATCTCCAACTGCATTTTTTGCGATTTCAGAAATCTTTTCTTTGAATTCATCTTCTTTAATTCCAAACTCTTTTAATGTTGCAGGAATTCCAAGGATTACGTTAAATTCATTGATTTTTTCACATAAACTATTGATCAGTGCTCGTTCGGAAGCTCCGGCAAGACCTACTCTTCTTGCAATCTCAGCATAACGCTTTGCAGCGACAGGATCTTTTGCATTATACTTGATGACATATGGAAGGTACATTGCATTTGCAAGACCATGTGTAATATGTCCTGTTGAGAATGCTGCCTCCTGTCTTATGTGCCATAGAATGTACAATACCAAGCAACGCATTAGAAAATGCCATACCTGCAAGGCACTGCGCATTGTGCATCTGTGCTCTTGCTTCCATGTTTCCTTTGAAAGAAGCTGGAAGATAATCAAATACCATCTCGATTGCCTGAATTGCAAGTGGGTCTGTATATGCACAATTCAAAGTAGATACATAAGCTTCAATTGCATGAGTCAGAGCATCCATACCTGTATAGGCAACCTGACGTGCCGGAAGTGCTTCTACCAACTCAGAGTCAACAATTGCAACATCTGGTGTAATATTAAAATCTGCCAATGGATATTTGATTCCTTTTGCATAGTCTGTGATCACAGAGAATGCAGTAACTTCTGTTGCCGTTCCTGATGTAGACGGAATTGCCGCAAACTTTGCTTTCTGGCGCAGTTCTGGGAAGTTAAACGGAATACATAAATCCTCAAATGTTACATCTGGGTATTCATAGAATGCCCACATTGCCTTTGCAGCATCAATTGGAGAACCTCCTCCCATTGCCACGATCCAGTCTGGACCAAATGCGCGCATTGCTTCTGCACCTTTCATAACAGTCTCTACGGATGGATCTGGCTCAACACCCTCGAATAACTGAACTTCCATGCCGGCTTCTTTCAAATAGTTCACTGCTTTGTCAAGAAATCCCTGACGCTTCATGGAACCTCCTCCGACTACGAGAATTGCCTTTTTCCCTTTCAGATTTTTCAGTTCTTCCAGACACCCTTTTCCGTGGTAAATGTCTCTTGGTAATGTAAATCTTGCCATTGTCATGCATCTCCTTTGAATATGTGTTGTTAATTTTTAAACAATTACATTATATCACTGTTAACAATTTAACGCAATTCTTTTTTTGTTATTTTACAAACAATTTATTTTCTTCTTACGCTTCCTTATTCATAAGAATATGTGAGTGTATAATTCCTTTTTGTCACAGCACTTGCACGTCCCTTTTTTGTCGATCAGCACTGCCGAAAACAAAGTATTTCCTTCTGGCATGTCAATTGGTTCTGTGTATTTATATGAATCTTCTGAATCCTTTTCCGGTACCTCACCATTGAAGGTATAATATGCCTCATATCCTTCGGGAACTTCAATTTCAATCATCGTATACTCATAGTACTGTCCTGTCGTTGGTGTTACAACCGGTGCATCTTCCAAAGGTAATTCTACCGTATATGTCTTCTCTTCCGTAAGACTTTGGGACTCCTTTTTATTTACAGCAATCGACTTTCTACTGTCGTTGTACCATTTCCGGGATT
>ENA-OQAA01001298-OQAA01001298.1-human-gut-metagenome-genome-assembly--contig:-NODE-1298-length-13171-cov-1.562864_pt1 | contig 13171 bp, 19 predicted proteins | sample MGYA00242489_ERZ504515 | MGnify/ENA primary metagenome ERZ504515 (study PRJEB26092, sample SAMD00036237) | human gut metagenome | host: Homo sapiens | study: EMG produced TPA metagenomics assembly of...
TAAATTATAACCAAAATGGGAGTACATATATTTGTGGTCATATCCTAATGGAAGCTGACCATACTGCTTATCAAAGCGATGACCGCAGAAATTATCACATCCCGGAGGACAAATGCAGTCACGTCCCCAGTCTCTAAATGAACGCACAATTCGGTGAAGCAGTGGATTGTTTGTATATACAGCACCGCCCTCACCCATCGTCATATGGTGCGGCGGATAGAAGCTTGATGTTCCTATATCACCAATTGTTCCTGTCAGCTTTTCCTTTCCGTCAATCTCATAGACAGAGCCAAGTGCATCACAATTGTCTTCAACAAGCCATAAATTATGACGGTCGCAAAATGCCTTTACTGCCTCCAAATCAAATGGGTTGCCAAGTGTATGCGCGATCATCACGGCCTTTGTCTTATCAGATAATGCTTCTTCAAGCTTTGTGACATCAATATTGTACTGAGGAATTGTCACATCTACAAACACTGGAACTGCACCATACTGGATTACTGGTGTTACTGTTGTCGGAAAACCTGCAGCAACTGTGATTACCTCATCGCCTCTTTTTACCTGTCGTTCTCTAAGTAGCGGAGAAGTCAGCGCCATAAATGCGATCAAATTCGCTGATGAACCAGAATTGACAAGAGAGCAAAAGCGAACACCTAAATATTTTGAAAACTCGCGCTCGAACTCATCTGTATAGCTCCTGCTGTCAGCCAAAATTCCAGTGAGCTGTCCACAAGATTTACCATCTCCTCGCTGTCATAAACACGTGACGCGTATGGAATACGGTCTCCCTCCTTAAATTCCTTCTTTGTATTATGATATTTATCGCAATAGGCAGCTACTTGTTTTAGAATTTCTTCTCTCGCCTGTTGTTCATTCATATTTTCAAACATTTATTACTGCTCCTCTCCATCTGTTAAAAAGCTTCTTATCTGCTCTCTCATGCAGGCATTCATTTTATCTGCAAGCTCCTTTGCTCTGCCATATGAGTAATCAGCATATTATAAAGCTGATACCACTCTACACTCTTTGCCACAGCCTTTTCAATATGCCATGTCGGTTTCCAGCCAAAGACACGCCTTACTCTTGAGCAGTCCAGCTTCAAAAAGCCAGCCTCATGAGACCGCCGTCACTCTTATTTTGCCACTGCATACCTCTGCCCCAGCTCTTACAAAACAGCGTAGTTAATGTGCCAGTGTCCACACAATCGCAGTCATCTGGTCCTACATTGTAATAGCCGCGAATGGATGGATCCTCCCACTGTTTCTTTACAATTGTCAGATATAAAAACAAAGGCTCCAACACATGCTGATACGGGCGAATTGAATATGGATTTCTTACTGTCACAGACTGCTTAATCACTGCACTTCTGTAGCAGTCAGGTATAATACGGTCTGATGCAAAATCACCGCCTCCTATAACATTGCTGCTCTGCAGTAGATAACTGCCGTATCACTTATCCGCAAAAAAAGAGCGGATGTAGCTGTGTGTAACCAGCTCTGAACAGGATTTGCTGTTTGAATATGGATCAAATCCGTCCAGCACATCCTCCTCACGGTAGCCCCACTCCCACTCTTTGTTCTCATATACTTTATCAGTTGTAACATTTAAAAATGAACGGACACATGAAAATTGACGTGCACACTCTAATATATTGACTGTACCATCACATTTGTCTCATATGTCTCACGCGGATTTTTGTAAGATTCGCGTACAATTGGCTGTGCTGCCAGATGAATCACAATCTGTGGCTGCACACGTTCAAATACTTCCTTTAATAATTCAAAATCTCTAACATCGCCAATAACACTGTCCATCTGATTTTCCAGACGGCAAATTGAAAAAATGCTTGGACTTGTCGGTGGCTCTAATGAAACACCTGTTACCTTTGCGCCTGCATCAATTAAAATTCTCGAAAGCCATGAACCTTTAAAACCGGTATGACCTGTGATCAGTATTCTCTTATCACGAAAAAATGACATTTCTGTTTTCTGCATTATTTAGTCCTTCCATGTTTTCCACGGCGCCTTGCCGCTCTCCACAGTGCCTCCAGACGATTCTTATCACGAAGTGTATCCATACAGGACCAGAAGCCTCGTGAATATAGCCCATCATCTGACCATCTGCTGCGAGACGCTCAAATGGTTCTCTCTCCAATGGCTGATCATCTCCGTCAATATAATCAAACACGCCCGGCTCCATAACCATATAGCCAATGTTGATCATACTGCCATCCTTATCTGATTTCTCACGGAATGCTGCAATCTGTCCCTTATCATCATAATCGATTACACCAAAACGCTGTCCTACATTTGTCATGGAAATTGTAGCAAGCTTTCCATGAGAGCGATGAAACTCGCATAGCTCCTTAATATTGATATTTGAAACACCGTCTCCATACGTCAATAAAAATGGCTCATCTCCGACATATTTGCGGATACGCTTTACACGTCCGCCTGTCATTGTATTTAATCCTGTATCAATAAGTGTTACCTTCCATGGCTCTGAATAATTGTCGTGAAGCTCCATAGAATTATGTGCGAGATCAATCGTAATATCAGATGTATGAAGAAAATAATTTGCAAAATATTCCTTGATCACATATTGTTTATAACCAAGACAGATAATAAAATCGTTGAATCCGTACTGCGAATACTCCTTCATAATATGCCACAAAATTGGCTGATCACCAATCTCGACCATCGGCTTTGGGCGGTTTACGCTCTCTTCGCTGATTCTGGTACCGAATCCTCCTGCCAGTATTACAACCTTCATGCTATTACCGTGCCTTTCTTTTTTGTTTGGATATCCTGATTCGGTCAAAATTGCCATTTGACCCACTCTCAGTTGTACTAATAATGGACTCATTTTACCATAGTTAAAGCAAAAAAGCAACCGGATGATTCCGGTCGCTTTTCGCCTTAAGAAAACGTTAAGTTTTGGAAAATACAAATAATTATTTGCAAAAACTGCTGCAGTCCCAGATCTGTGCACCGAGCGCCTCATAGAACTCACGCTCATGGCAGACCATAAGAATACTTCCTTTGTATTCTTTAAGTGCTGTAAGCAAAGAATCCTTTGCGTCAACATCGAGGTGATTTGTCGGCTCATCGAGGATTAACACATTACTCTGGCGGTTCATAAGCTTGCACAGACGTACCTTTGCCTGCTCACCACCAGAAAGGACACGCACCTGGCTCTCGATGTGTTTTGTAGTCAGGCCGCACTTTGCAAGTGCACTGCGCACTTCGTACTGATTCCATGACGGAAACTCCTGCCAAATTTCCTCAAGGCAGGTACGGCCGTTGTCACCGCTTGTTTCCTGCTTCAAAATAACCAATTTCCAGATAATCACCCTGATGGACAGTTCCGCTGTATGGCTTGATCAGTCCTAGAAGACTCTTTAAAAGAGTAGTCTTTCCGATACCATTTGCACCTACCATGACTATGCGGTTTCCACGCTCCATAACAATGTCAAGCGGCTTTGTGAGCGGTCTGTCATATCCAATCTCAAGCTGCTCTGTAGTAAATAAGAAGCGGCCCGGTGCACGTCCATACAAAAAGCGAAACTCTGGCTTTGGCTTTTCGGCTGCTAATTCGATCACATCCATGCGGTCAAGCTTTTTCTGACGGGACATTGCCATGTTTCTTGTTGCAACTCTTGCCTTATTTCTGGCAACGAAGTCCTTTAACTGAGCAATTTCCTGCTGCTGACGGTTGTATGCCGCCTCTATCTGTGCCTTCTGTACAGCATGAACCTCCTTGAAGTGGTCGTAATCTCCTACATAACGGTCAAGCTTTTGGTTTTCCATGTTGTAGATTAAGTTTACAACACTATTTAAGAACGGAATATCATGAGAAATTAGAACAAAAGCATTCTCATACTCCTGCAGATAACGGCGCAGCCATTCGATATGCTTTTCATCCAGATAGTTAGTCGGCTCGTCAAGAAGAAGGATATCCGGCTTTTCAAGAAGAAGCTTTGCAAGAAGGACTCTTGTTCTCTGGCCTCCGGAAAGCTCGGTGACATCGCGCTCTAAGCCAAGTGCATCAAGCTCAAAGGCTCTTGCAACCTCCTCTACCTTTGAATCAATCATATAGAAATCGTGCATTGTCAGAAGATCCTGAATCGTACCCATCTCTTCCATCATGACAATTAGATCATCCTCAGAAGCATCTGCCATCTCTTCACAGATCTGATTCATGCGCGCTTCCATGTCAAATAAAAAGCTGAATGCATTCTTAAGCACATCACGTATTGTCTGACCTGGTTCTAATACAGTGTGCTGATCAAGATAGCCAACACGCACATTTTTTGCCCACTCAATTTTTCCCTCATCTGGCATCAATTTGTTTGTAATGATGCTCATGAATGTTGATTTTCCCTCTCCATTTGCACCAACAAGGCCGATATGCTCTCCTTTTAATAAACGAAATGACACATCTGTAAAAATTGCTCTGTCTCCGAATCCGTGAGATAAGTGTTCTACATTTAAAATACTCATATTATCTTTCTATATATCCTTCTCTATATTTTCATTTTGGCGTCGTTATTTTTATTTTGCGCCGCCATTATTTAGCAAACTCTCCGCATAATATACTGTCTGCATCGCATCCTTGCCATAGTAATCTGCACCGATCATATCTGCGTACTCCTTTGTCAGTACAGCACCTCCGACAACAATCTTGCACCATGGTGCTGCTTTTCTTACCTGTCGAATAGTCTCTTCCATATTTACAACCGTGGTAGTCATAAGCGCACTTAAGCCAAGAAGTGGTGCATGTGTCTCTACTACCTTTTCTGCTACTGTCTCAGGCGGTACATCTTTTCCAAGATCGATCACATCATATCCATAGTTTTCCAGAAGAACCTTAACAATATTCTTTCCGATATCGTGGATATCTCCCTTAACTGTTGCAATTACAACAGTGCCCTTCTTTTGCTGGTCGCTGCCCTTTGCCTCCATAAATTCCTTTACGGCAGCAAAACCAGCCTTTGCAGCCTCGGCACTCATCAAAAGCTGCGGCAAAAACATGGTTCCTTTCTCGAAGCCCTTTCCTACAATATCAAGTGCCGGCACAAGCTCTGTATTGATGATCTCAAGCGGCTCCTTTTCTTCAAGCATCTTCTTTGTCACCTTATAGGCTGGTTCCTTAAGACCCTTGATGATGCATGTCTTTAAATCCATACCGCCAGATGTGCTTCCTGGGGCTTGCTTTTCAGATTTATCTGCGGCTTCGCCTGCCTTGACTGTAGTAGATACAACCTTCATAGCAGAATACTTTTCAACATATGACATACACTGCGCGTCATAGCCGCCGAGTACACGGAAGGTATCATATGCCTGCATCATAGCCTGTGAATTTGGATTTACTATTCCTGCTGAAAGACCTGCCTGCATCGCCATTGTAAAGAATGCTGATGTGATGATCTCACGCTGCGGCAGTCCAAAGGAAATGTTTGACACGCCAAGCACAGTACGTCCGCCCTGTGCCTTTATGCGGCGCACAGTTTCAAGTGTAACATTTGCGGAATTACTGTCAGTACTCATAGTCATCGTGAGCGCATCAATTACGATATCTTTTCTTGCAATACCATAGCTCTCACCAGTCTTATAAATCTTCTCTGCAATAGCCAGACGTCCCTCAACAGTATCAGGAATACCGTCCTCGTCGAGTGCTAATCCTACTACGACACCACCATATTTTTTTGCCAGTGGGAACACCTGCTTCATGATCTCCTGCTTTCCATTTACAGAGTTGATCATCGGTTTTCCGTTGTATATACGAAGTGCCTGCTCCATTGCCTCCATATTGGTGGTATCAATCTGAAGCGGTGCATCAAGAATACTTTGCAATTGATAAACAGTTTCCTTCATCAATTCCGGCTCATTGATCTCTGGCAGTCCAACGTTAACATCAAGAATCTGTGCACCTGCGTCTGACTGCTTTACACCCATCTCCAGAATATATTCCATGTTGCGTCACGAAGTGCCTGCTTAAACTTTGATTTTCCGGTAGGATTTATACGCTCACCGATTAACATTGGCATCTTTCCAAGCTCAACTGCATGAGAATATGATGAAACAAGTGTCAGGTTCTTATCGGTAAGCGGCTTTGGCATAGCATCTTTGCAGGCTTCTACAAGTGCCTTAATATGCGCCGGCGTTGTTCCGCAGCAGCCGCCCATAAGCCATGCGCCTTCCTCTGCAAATATTTTCATATCCTCGGCAAATTCAGCCGGATCCACGTCAAATACGGTCTTTCCATTTTCACTTCGTGGAAGACCGGCATTAGGATTTATAATTAATGGGATTGATGCGCTTTTTGCCAAGCGCTCAAAATTGGCTTCATTTGCTTTGGTCCAAGGCCGCAGTTCATACAAATGCGTCTGCACCAAGACCCTCAAGCAATGCTGTGACTGCCTCTGGTGTCGCTCCTGTCAGCATCTTGCCATTTTCACCAAAAATAACAGTTGCCATAACAGGAAGATCACTGTTTTCCTTTGCTGCAAGCATCGCTGCCTTTAATTCATATGTATCGCTCATTGTCTCGATAAGAATAAGATCAGCGCCTGCAGCTGCTCCTGCCTTTATGGTTCTTGCAAATATCGATACTGCATCTTCAAAATCAAGTGTGCCAAGCGGCTTTAAAAGCTTTCCTGTCGGACCTACATCAAGTGCGACGTAGCCATCCTTACCTGTTTCCTCGACTGCCTTTTTCGCATTCTGCACACCTTTTGTTACAATTTCTTCAAGATTATCCGGAAACTTTAACTCATTCGCGCCAAATGTGTTTGCCAAAATGATGTCTGCTCCGGCATTTAGATAATCTCGGTGCAATTCTCTTATAATATCAGGATGCTTAAGATTCCAGTTTTCAGGCAGCTCACCAGCTTCAAGCCCGCGTTCCTGCAAAAGCTACCCATACCGCCATCAAAAAAGACAATTCGCTTTCCCAGTTCATTTAATATATTTTTCTTCATAAATTCCTGTCCTTTCAAAAGCACAAGGTTTTTCTAACTATCCCTGTTGTTTCTGTTTGCTGCTTATGCATCACGTCGAAAGCTGCAGTCTTTTTTGCCGCAGGCTCGCATCCTTCTGTGACGCATCCTGTTCTGATATGGCTTAAGCCCATCAAAGCTGTAACAGATTTTTCAGGCTGCATTACGCCGCCTTCCGAAAGAAATAGACCTATTGTTTTCTGTGCATTAAGTGCCTTCAAAAATGATGACTGTACATCCAAAGACAGATCTCCGTAACCAGGACTATACCTTGGACGCACAAAAAGGCCGTCTTTCGCAGCCTCTTTTTCAATATTCTTTTGACACAAGTTGCAATAGCACTCTATGGCCTCTGCTGCCGTTGACTGAAGTACTGCTGCCTTTGTGATATTTAATCTCAGATAACGTTCCATCAAACGATCTATTTCGTGACCAAGCGTTGCCGCAAAGAAAATGACTTCGCTGCAATCTTTTAAGTTTCGTTCCAGACTGTTGCTTAAAAGCTCCACACCACCTGCCTGCATATGACCTGCAGACAGATGTGTAAGTGCAAAACGCCGATATATATGGCGCGGCTGAGCCGTCCGCGCAACATCTTCCATGCACTGATGAATTAACATCATAACCTGTTCGTCCGGCTGTATCTTTTTGTAGCCGAGATAGCGAATAATCTCGCGTTCTCTCATCTGATTTATATCAATCATTTTAAAATCTCCGAAAGATTCTTCTGAATAGCCTCTGCAATCTGCGGCTTATTCATAGAATATACGTGAATGTGGTTGATTCCGTTTGCAATCAGATCAATGATCTGATCAGTTGCATAGGCTATACCTGCCTGCTCCATTGCCTTAGGGTTAGAACCAAAACGATCAACCAGATTTAAAAAGCGCTGCGGCATACTGCATCCAGAAAGATCACGTGCAGTCTCCACCTGCTTTGCTCGTGTGATTGGCATGATACCTGGAATCACAGGAACACTTATGCCCTGTTCTCTGACACGATACAAGAAGTTAAAGAAAATATTGTTGTCAAAAAACATCTGCGTTGTCAAAAACTCACATCCGGCTTCTACCTTTTTCTTAAGATTGATGATATCCTCATTCTTATTTGGTGCCTCCACATGTCCCTCCGGATAGCAGCTCCGCCTACACAAAAATCGCCATAGGCTTTGATTTCAGATACAAGTTCTGACGCATAATGAAAATCAACAAATGGATCTCCCTCAAAATCTCTAGGACGATCACCGCGCAGAGCCAGCACATTTTCAATTCCTGCTGCCTTCATCTCATCTAATGTGTTATGAATATTTTCCTTTGTTGCGCCTACACATGTTAAATGGGCAATCGTCGTTACGCCAGTTGTATCCTGAATCCCTTTTGCAATTGCAACAGTATTCTTTCTTGTGTTTCCGCCTGCTCCATATGTAACGCTCATGTAGCTTGGCTTTAATGCAGCAACGTCAATCGTTGCCTGACGAACTGACTCAAACTGTGCATCTGTCTTTGGCGGAAATACCTCAAAAGACAGTGTGATTTTTCCATTTGACAATATTTCATTTACTTTCATTATTTTTTAATTCCTCTTTCCTCTATATGGTGTGTTCTGTCGCATCGCTATTATACTGCAGATGTCTGTCTCCTAATGATGCTCTGTTCACTCCCCACTACAGCTTGTTTGTCGAGCTCATTTAATTTAAGTATAGCATGGATTTTACTTCATGAAAAGAAGATTTTCTCAATGGTTTGATATTGATATAAACTATACCAAAAGTACTTGCTGTCCTCTTTATTTTCCACTATGATAAACAAAAAAGAAAGGATCTGGATTATAACAATGAAAAAACAGGCTACTAAAATCAAGATTTGCGGACTTACAAAAGAAAAAGAGGCTGATTATCTCAATCAAATTCATGCAGATTTTGCAGGCATGGTCGTTTTTTTTCTAAAAGCAAAAGAAATATCTCACTTGATCAGGCAAAAAAAATAAAGTCAGCACTTCTGCCTGAAATAAAAACAGTCGCCGTGACAGTCTCACCAACACTTGCACAAATAAGCCAAATTGCAGAGGCCGGCTTTGACCTTATTCAAATTCATGGTGATCCTGCCGATCTTGATATAAAAACTGCTAAGTCCATCTGCGAATATACAAGTAAGTTTTCTCTTCCTATATTAAAAGCATTTAATGTCTCTGATATTGACAGCTATAACTACTGGCATTCATGTCCGTCTGTCGCTGGCTTTGTATTTGATGCAGCTAAACCTGGAAGCGGCAAAACATTTGACTGGACTCTGCTAAAAAATCTTCCCAGGTCAAAAAAGCTTTTCATGCTGGCCGGCGGGCTGGCACCTGAAAATGTTTCAAATGCGATCTTTTTTTGCATCCTGATGGTGTGGATGTATCATCTGGTGTGGAATTTTTAGAAAAAGACCGCCCCGCAAAGATCCTTATCGCATACAGGCCTTTGCCGAAGCGGTACAATTTGCAGATAAATTTACCTCAAAAACACTTATCGATTTGAAGTAATCTTTTCTGCCTTTTCAATTGCTACATCAATATTCGGGCTAAAATTTTCTTTTCCAATTAATGTGTCAAAGCCAGCCTTTCTAATAACACGCATTGGCTGATCGTTTACATGTGAAAGAATGAGCGTTATCTTCTTTTTCCTGCATTTCTCATAAAGAGACGTTAATGAGTTCATTGCTGTACTGTCAAGTGCCCGGAACACCTCTCAATTCTTAAGAATCAGGCATTTTGTCATTTTCTGTTACTGCAATTCAGACCAATTGATCTGCAGCACCAAAAAACAATGGACCTGTAATCTCGCATACACTGATTGATGATGGAATATCGCGCATACGCGCACGCTCTGCATCGCGAACCTCATCAGAAATCTCATCTGTATGACTCCAGTTACGCACACCAGTCTCATCACTCATGCGCTTCATAAATAAAAGACAAGCCAGTACCATGCCAACTTCAATCGCAACAACAAGATCAAATACAACTGTCAGCATAAATGTAATGACAAGCACTGCAATATCACTTTTTGGTGCCGTCTTTACAAGACGCACAAATGGACGCCACTGACACATGTTATAAGCAACAATAAATAAAATTGCAGCAATCGTCGGCATAGGAATCCAGCCGGCATATGGCATCAGCACAAGAAGCACTAAAAATAATACAACAGCGTGTACCATTCCAGCTACAGGTGTGCGGCCTCCATTTTTAATGTTTGCTGCAGTACGTGCAATCGCACCTGTTGCCGGGATTCCTCCAAAAAGCGCAGATGCAACATTTCCTGCTCCCTGTGCAGCAAGCTCCATGTTGGAACGTGATTTCCATTAATCATGCCGTCTGCCACCACACATGAAAGAAGTGACTCGATTGCTGCCAAAATTGCAATTGTGAATGCATTTGGAAGTGCCTTCTGAATCACCTCAAGACTAAGCTTTGGCAAATGGAATGATGGAAGGCTGCTGCTTATTGTATACAGATCGCCAATTGTATTTACCTGAATCGGCATCAGCTTCACCATTAAAATACCAACAGCAACAGCTGCTAATGACGGTGGAATCTTCGCAAGCATCTTTACCTTTGGCATAAAAATAAGAATTGCCAGACATACTGCTCCCACAAAAACAGCATGCCAGTTTAGTGTGCCTATTCCCGCTAAAAAGCCTTCCAGCTTTTCCATTGTCTCAATTGTAGGCATTCCTACCGGAATTGTAACACCACAAAAATCCTTAAGCTGTCCAATCGCAATTGTCACAGCAATACCTGCCGTAAAACCAGTCGTAATAGTATAAGGAATAAACTTAATCAGTGAACCAAGGCGGCAAAATCCCATTAAAATTAAAATGATTCCTGCCAGGATGGTTGCCACAGCTAAGCCATCCATTCCCTGATCTGCTACGATTCCTGCAACAATAGTTGCAAACGCAGCTGTCGGTCCTGCAATTTGTACCTGACTTCCTCCCAAAAAGGAAATCACAAATCCAGCTATAACTGCCGTATAAATTCCGCGCTCTGGGCCTACGCCAGATGCAAGCGCTAACGCAATTGACAGCGGCAGCGCAATGATTGCCACAATGATTCCGGCAATCAGATCCTTAATGAACTGTTCCTTCGAATATTTCTTCAGACAGGTAAACAGCATCGGTTTCAGATCTTCCATGAAACTATCCCCCTCATTTTGTGCGTTTTTTTCGCCTTTACAGCGCACACGATGGCTATTGTATCATGTATAATTATAAACTGTCTACCCGTTTTTGCTCACAATTACGCGAGTATTCGCTATGTACGCGATTTTGTACAAAAATAATTACTGTACTGCCATACATGTTCCAATTAGTCTGCAGCTGTCCATTCTTCTAAACCTAAGCGCAGTCCCTCTTCCATTAATAGTATTTAATGCATATCCCTTTTCTGAAATATGGAATTGGCGAAAGTACAGACGATGATTATATAAAAACAATGCATTTTCTCCCTCAGTTGGAAATTTATCTGATAGCAATAAAACATCATTTTTACAATATCTCGGTGAAAAATGATCGTTTGGAAGACGCACCGCCATATATACGTTTTCACAGGCTGTCTTTACATGTTCTACGTCAAAGCTTGAAAAAGCTGCTCCATCTGATGTTTCCACTGCCGGAATCAGACATGGAATCTCACGTTCCTCGTTTGCATCTACTCCTGCCTGCCACTGCGCTTCAATTTCTGCGATTGCGCGTATAAATTTCTTTCCATGCTCTCCACTTCACGATACGCAAATAAAAGCTGTTCTTCCTCCTCTCGCGGACTTTCCCCCATCAGACTTTCCATCGATACATCTAATGTACGGCTAAGTGCTAAAAGTGTGTCTACTCTTGGATTTCTCGCTCTCCTGTAAATGATATTACGAATCGTTTCGATTGGGACATTCGACAGCATAGACAGTTTCTCTAGTGTCAATCCCTTTTTGTCCATCATTGCCTTTAGCTGTTTGTCAATCATTTTACAATTCCTCCCATTTCGCTCTTGTTATTTTTTCCCATTTGAAGTATTCTATTACCAGAAGACTAAAAAATACAACGTCTTGGAATGAAACTATCGTATCACATGTAATTTGTAGTATGGTAGCTAAGATTACACTTTTAGTCATTTCTACACATGTACAAAGTACCGAAAACTATACGAAAGAGACTATACAATTTTATGACACAGCAAAAAATTCTATTAAATTTTATTGATAACATTGAAAAAGAACGTGTCAGGCTCAATCTGACACAGGCGCAGATGGCTCAGAAACTTGATATGTCTGTGTCCAATTATAAAAAACTAATTGCCGGTCAGTATAGACGTCCGAGCCTTTTTCTGGCTCAGCGCCTGTATGAACTGACCGGCAAGCTGCTATTTGAATTTTTCGATTTTGATTCGCCTAAGCTAAATGCAATTTCAAAGTTTATGAAGCTGTCTGATACTCAACGCTCATTCATAGAGGGCATAATAGATTTTGAGCTTGCATTTTCAATGACAGAAGAAGAAAATACTGACGATTACCTGACTGTTTTGATTCCAACAGGCAATTGCGAGGATGGCATGATATGGGATTCTGCAAACGTCCGTAAAGTAAACATTGCACCTTATCGAAAACGCTATGGTTCACAAATCAATGCCGGAGTTGAAGTCACTTCTAATCATTTAACTCCCGTTTACCATATGGGAGATATTCTGCTCATCTCACGCCGTCCTCCGCGCGATGCGATACTGCCATCTTTTTAAACACTGAAACTGGCCGTGTCTACCTGCGCCGTTTTATTCAGCAGGTTCCCCGTATTCTTCAGCCAATCAACGGATATGGCGAAGCATTCTATATTGATCCATATAATGAAGATGAAGTAAAAAATGGGTCAAGTATGGCGTTGTTATCACAAAATGCGTGAATAAATCAGTCTTCTGGAAAACAAATTGCTGTTGCATAGGCATCAAGATATTGTGTGCCGGCTGCTGTTACAAGATTTAGCTGTGTAATCTGACACTGGTAGACCTCTTTTGTGCTGACACCATCCTCGGCCATACATGTTGTAAAGTTATGAAGAATCAAATCTTCTCCATTTTCTTGTCCGATATACATAACCACATGATTTTTCATTACAAGCAGCGTTCCTGGTTCATAGACTGAATTTT
>ENA-OQAA01001299-OQAA01001299.1-human-gut-metagenome-genome-assembly--contig:-NODE-1299-length-13156-cov-11.107606_pt1 | contig 13156 bp, 15 predicted proteins | sample MGYA00242489_ERZ504515 | MGnify/ENA primary metagenome ERZ504515 (study PRJEB26092, sample SAMD00036237) | human gut metagenome | host: Homo sapiens | study: EMG produced TPA metagenomics assembly of...
CCCACACGATGAAGCATGCGTAGAAAATCGCCCGCCGTGCCATTAAGGTGCGGCGGGCGCTTGTATACCAAGACAACCTGCCTATAATGATGCAAGTCAAAAACGCCGAGCGCATCGCACGCACTTGCATCAGGCATCCGAGAGGAGAAAACATACCCATGAAGGCACTCTACAATGACGGTTCGGTGGCCGAGCTCCCGCAGGACGAGGTCGCGCACGTCATCCGCCACTCCGCCGCGCACATCATGGCGCAGGCCATCAAGCGCCTGTACCCCGAGGCCGACTTTGCCTACGGCCCCGCGACCGACAACGGCTTCTACTACGACGTCGACCTGCCCGAGGGCGTCAAGATCAGCGAGGACGACTTCCCCGCGATCGAGGCCGAGATGAAGAAGATCGTCAAGGAGAACCTCAAGTTCACCGTGTACGAGAAGCCCCGCGCCGAGGCCATCGCCCTTATGGAGGAGCGCGGCGAGAAGTACAAGGTCGAGCACATCGGCGACCTGGACGACGACGCCCGCATCACCTTCTACCAGCAGGGCGACTACATCGACATGTGCGTCGGCCCCCACATCTGCTACACCAAGGCCCTGAAGGCCTTTAAGCTCACCGGCGTCTCGGGCGCCTACTGGAAGGGCGACAAGGACAACAAAATGCTCACCCGCATCAACGGCGTTGCCTTTGCCACCAAGGAAGAGCTCGACGAGCACATGCACATGCTGGAGGAGGCCAAGAAGCGCGATCACCGCAAAATCGGCCGCGAGATGGACCTCTTTATGATGCGCGACGAGGCCCCCGGCTTCCCGTTCTTCCTGCCTAACGGCATGATCCTTAAGAACACGCTGCTGGACTACTGGCGCGAGATCCACCACAAGGCCGGCTACGTGGAGATCTCCACGCCGCTCATCATGAACAAGCAGCTGTGGAAGACCTCGGGCCACTGGGACCACTACAAGGACAATATGTACTCCACCGTCATCGATGACGAAGAGTATTGCATTAAGCCCATGAACTGCCCGGGCGGCGTGCTGGTGTACGCCTCTAAGCCGCACTCCTATCGCGAGCTGCCCATCCGCGCCGGCGAGATTGGCCTGGTGCACCGCCACGAGCTGCGCGGCGCCCTGCACGGCTTGTTCCGCGTGCGCTGCTTTAACCAGGACGACGCTCACCTGTTTGTGCGTCCCGACCAGCTGACCGACGAGATCGTGGGCGTGGTCAACCTCATCGACTCCGTGTACCAGAAGTTTGGCTTTAAGTATCACGTTGAGCTTTCCACCCGCCCCGAGGACTCCATGGGTTCGGACGAGGACTGGGCGCGCGCCGAGGAGGGCCTGCGCACCGCTTTGGAGAAGCTGGGCATGGACTACGAGGTCAACGAGGGCGACGGCGCTTCTACGGCCCCAAGATCGACTTCCACCTGGAGGACTCGCTCGGTCGTACCTGGCAGTGCGGTACTGTTCAGCTTGACTTCCAGATGCCGCTCAACTTTGACCTGGAGTACGTGGACGCCGACGGCACCAAGAAGCGCCCCATCATGCTTCACCGCGTTTGCTTTGGCTCCATCGAGCGCTTCATCGGTATTCTGATTGAGCACTTTGCGGGCAAGTTCCCCACCTGGCTTGCTCCGGTGCAGGTCAAGGCACTTCCGGTTTCGGAGAAGAGCCGCGACTACGCCCACGAGGTGTGCGACAAGCTGGAGGAGGCCGGCATCCGCGTGGTCTGCGACGACCGCGACGAGAAGATCGGCTACAAGATCCGCGAGGCCCGCAGTATCGATCGCGTGCCCTATATGCTCATCCTGGGCGAGAAGGAGGTCGAGGCCGGCAACATCTCCGTCCGCGATCGCTCCAACGAGACCGTTCAGATGAGCGTTGACGAGTTTGTTGCCAAGGTGATCGAGGAAATCAAGACCCGCGCCTAAGGCAAACTTCACAACAATTAACAAAGGCGACCGTCCACACAGGGCGGTCGCTTTTTTCATGCCAAAATAAGAAAGCCGCTGGTTGAGCGGCTTTTTTTGTTGCACAAAAAGGTACAGGTTTTTGTAGAGGGGTATGGAGATGTACCTACTAGCAGTACATTTTGCGTAATCTGGGCAAACGCTGATTAATTGCTCGTATAATGTCGTCTGTCGAAAGATACAAAAAACTGTACTTTTGCGACTGCGCCTAGCTGCGAGCGAGAAGCCTGTTCTAAACGCCCCTGCATTTGCGTGCGTCGCAAAGCCAAAAGAGGGGGCGAGAACATGGAACAGACGGCACGGCGCCAAGAGCAGCTGCCAGGCGCATTTAACGGCGTCACCACCAACAGCCAGCACGGTCGCGTCCGCTGGTATCTGGTTCACACCCCCAATGGAAAAGAGCGTGAGACCTGCGAAAAGGTCCGCCGCATTATCCCGCACGAGCTGATGCAGGACGCTTTTGTGATGCAAAAGGAGTTCTGGTTTAAGCGGGACGGCGCATGGTCGCTCCAAACCAAACCCATGTACAAGGAATATTTCTTCGTCGCTACGCACGATGCCGCCGCGCTCGATAGGGCTTTGGCCCAGTTGAGCTTTGGCTGTCGCATTGCCGGCAGCAGGGAGCGGGCGTACATGCCCATGCCGGACGATGCGCAGGATTGGTACCGCAGTGTGCTGGACGACGACGGCGTGGTGCGCAACAGCGTAGCGCGCATAGAAGACGGCGTGTTGCACATTGAGCAGGGGCCCCTGGTGGGGCAAGAGGCCCGCGTAAAGAAGATTGACCGTCATAAACGCTGGTGCCTGGTGGACGTGGGCGAAGGCGGCTCCGCTTTTAGGGAGCTGCTACCGCTTGACGTTCCCAGCAAAACATAAGGGAGACGTTGCGCCGGCAATTCATTTGGTTTTTGGATTCATAGATGGGGGGGGGGGTTCCTGGGGACAGGAACGTGAGTTTTATTGTGGCTGCTAAAGAAGTAACAGAGAGCTGTGTATCCGTGGGGGACGCACTGGCTATTAAAGAGATTAAACCGAGTGGTACGCTTGGCTATCGCTTTATTAAGAGACTGTTTGACCTGGTGTTCAGTCTTTTGATGAGTGTGCTGCTGCTTATTCCTCTTGCTGTGGTGTGCGCGCTGATTAGTCTTGAATCGCCCGGCAGTCCTATGTATACGCAAGAGCGCGTTGGCAAGGGCGGAAAGACAATCAAGATTTTTAAGCTTCGTAGCATGGTCGCCGACGCAAACGACGTGCGTAAGTACCTGAGCCCTGAGCAGCTTCATCAATGGGAAGTCGAGCGCAAGGTCGACGATGATCCCCGCATTACTAGGGTTGGTCAGTATATTCGTAAGTGCTCCATTGACGAGATGCCGCAGTTCCTTAATGTACTGAACGGCGACCTCTCCGTCATTGGGCCGCGTCCCATTACAAGGGATGAGCTTGAACAGCATTTTTCCGACGAAGAAAAAGCTGAGCTGCTCTCTGTCCGGCCCGGCATTACTGGTCTGTGGCAGGCAACCGATCGTAACGAGGCAACCTTTGAGAGCGGCCTGCGTCAGAAGATTGAGCTTCGCTATGTCCAAAACCGTTGTTTTGCTATGGATTGGAAGTGCTTTACTGGTACCTTCGGGGCTATGTTTGGTAAGAAGAGAACGGGACGATAGATGCCGACAAACCTTACTTCTTCCTACAGTGTGTTGATGAGCATTTACAAAAAAGAAAATCCTGCCTATTTAGTTCAAGCTTTAGACAGTATGTTGAACCAAACGGTCTCTCCTGCCGAGATTGTCATGGTCAAGGATGGTCCCCTCACGCAAGAGCTTGAAGACGTGCTCCAAAATTATGACTCCCTTTATCCCGGACTGTTCAATTTTGTTTCGTATGACAAAAACCATGGGCTTGGCTACGCGCTGCGACAAGGCGTGGTCGCTTGCTCTAACGAAATTGTTGCTCGTATGGACACTGATGATATTGCTCGTCCAGATCGTATGGAGAAACAGCTTGCCGCTATTGATAGCGGGCTCGATATGGTCGGAAGCGATGTTATCGAATTCGTCACGTCTCCCAATGAACCTGTTGCGGCTACTGACCTTCCCAAGGGCATCGATGCTATACGCTCTTATTCCAAAAGGCGAAATCCCTTTCGTCACCCTCCCATGACGTTTAGAAAGTCGAAGTTATGGAGGCTGGTAACTACAGTTCCGACTTTCTCTACTTTGAGGATTGGGACCTTTTTAACAGGATGCTCGCATGTGGCTGCAAGGCGGATAACCTGAGCGAACCGCTTGTTGCGATGCGCGTTAGTGAGGATTTCTATGCTCGCAGGGGCGGCTCGCAGTATCTTAAGTACGCTAAAGCATTTAAGCAGGCTCAAGTTGAGCGTGGCTATTTCACAAAACGTGATTATTTCTGTTCTTATTTGCCGCATGCCGCCGTCTGTCTGATGCCGAATTCCGTTAGAGCGTTGATATATCGTTATTTTCTCAGGAGGTCCTAGATATATGGCTTCTGATATTGATAAGCCTCTGGTTAGTGTCATTGTCCCCGTGTACAACGTGGGTATGTTCGCGCTTCCTTGCGTAAACTCATTGCTTGGTCAGACTTATTCGAATATCGAATATATTATCGTAGATGATGGATGTACTGATAATACTATCGACCTTATTGAAGATGCCGTTGGGTCAGACACGCGATTTAAGATTTTGCATAAGGAGAACGGCGGTCTTTCTTCTGCGCGTAACTTTGGTACTCAAAGGTGCCACGGTGATTATGTCATGTATGTTGATGGGGACGATTTGATCGATTCGCGAACTGTTGAGTTGATGGTCGAAGCGGCTGACAAGTATCAAGTTCCGCTCGTTATCGGCTCCTTTGCGAAGACGCCTGTCCTTGATAACTATAAGATAGGTCAGAATGTAGAATTCCATGTTGAATCTGGAATTGAGCATTTTCGAAAACTTCTTTTATTAACCGGTGAGAGTGGTTCTGCTTGCGGAAAGCTCTTTGAACGATCTCTTATTAGCGACCTTGTCTTTCCTGAGGGGCAGCTCTTCGAAGACATGGGTGTAATTGCTAACATTTGTTCCAAAGTTCAAAAGGTTGCATTCTCTGATGCGTGCTTCTATGCATACGTGACGAGACCTGGCTCCATTACGACGCTCAAGAACCAGGGTTCCAAGCATGCTAAAGACATGGACAGGGCTATTGAGACCGTTCGACAATTTGCCGAGCCTGAATTTCAGGGCGAGTTTGAGTGCTTCCAGTCATTCTGTACGCTCCGCGTTGCAATGAGGGTTGATCCGGACGGATTTGATGATAAGGCTGAGGCCCAGAATTATTTGAGGAATGCTCGAGGGCTTGCTTGGAGGGCATCGAAGAACCCATATGCTTGTTCAAAATGGAGACTGCGTTGTGCTCTCTTTTCTATCTCTCCTAGGTTCATAACGCTTTCTATGCGTTATATGCTGCAATTTCTGGTAAGGCAATCGGGTAACTCCTATAATTAAAGGTTGATAAGATGATTTTTTCGACTAGCGCGCATTTGTTTAACGTTACTGAATGCCACGGCGGCTTTTTGTATAACATTTACTTTCAAGATGGTTTTAACTGTTATGTTGGTGTTTTCGACACGGTTTCAATCGGAGGAAAATCAACAGTTTACAAACGATATACAAAGCAGGTGTAGAGATGCCAATCTACTTCATTGCCTTTGTGTCCCATATTGTATTGCTATATTTTTCGGTAAAGATAACTAATAAGCACGTCAGTTTTCTTCTTGCGGTTATTTCGGTTCTCCCCCTTTGCTTGGTGGCGGGGTTGCGTGATGCATCTGTCGGTACCGATACCTCGGCATATCCCTCAGGTGTTTTTATGCCTCGCAGTATTATTCGCTCACAGGTGCTATGGGTGCTTGCTCAGATCAAGAGCCGCTATTCGTGATTCTCTTCTGGATTCTGGGAAGACTGACTGGTGATTTCCACGCTGTTCTTTTTCTTTGTGAAGCCATCGTTCTCCTTCCCTATATTTTAGTTGTTAGAAAGTTGTATCCTCGCGGGTATCCTATCGTAGGTTTCTTTCTTTGTTTCGTTGTGTTTGGTTATACGTTAAACATAATTAGGCAATGTATTGCTACTAGTATGCTCGTCATGATGGTCTATGAGCTGTTTCGCGAGAAACGCGGCCCCGCTATTGTTTTTTTGTTTCTTGCAGTTGGCTTTCACAAGATGTCTATCATGGGACTTTTTATTTGGATTATTTATATTTCATGCTTCAACCGCGGGCGCGAACGTTCGTATAAGACCGTTGCACTTCTTGCATGCGTTGGCGTTATCATTTTTACTATTTGCGTGATTATGATTGGCCCGGATGTAATGGAGATCGTATCTCTATTTACGTCGTCATATAGCTTTCAGATCAAACACGCTGGAATGGGCTCATTTAATACCACAATGCTTATTTATTTTCTATTTTGCCTTGCTATATGGATGTTAGGCAGTAAGGGTTTGATCACGAGCTTCGATCGATGGACGCTTAATTTCTATACGAGCAGCGGCATAATTTCTTCCCTATTCGCTCAACTTGCGAGCATCAGTCCTGAGCTAATTCGACTGAGTTTCCCTTTTCTTTTCATTTCAGGTTTTGTTTACCCCTTTTTGTCTGAAAACTTGGCAGAGAGCGGTTTCTAACTGGGGCTCTGGGTGTTTTATTTTTCGTGTTTTATTTTGTCATTACGTTTGTATATGGCGGCAGCTGCGATCTTTTTCCGTATTCGTCGGCACTATTAGGAGTTATTTATGCATGACGAAACGCCTGACATCAGTATTGTTGTACCGGTATATAACACCGAGCGTTTTCTCCCCGCTTGTCTGGAATCTATTGATATTCAAGGAACCGGCTCTTTTGAGGTGATTCTTGTGGATGATGGTTCCACCGATGGATCTCCTGAGATCTGCGATGCTTATTGCAACAAGCGCGAGAGAGCTTTCGTTATTCACAAGGACAACGAAGGTCTTCTCGCTGCACGACGAGACGGTCTTCGCGAGGCAAGTGGGCGTTATATTCTTTCGCTCGACTCCGATGACGCTCTTCTTGAAGGTTGCATTAAAAAGGTATGCGATGTAATTGCCTCGACTGGTGCTGATATCATTTCATTTGATTTCACTATGGGATTGATGCCTATAAAACCCTCGTTAAAAGTTGATATCTGTTCTGGTATGCATACGGGTGAGTCATTTAATGCTGTTAAAAGCCTGTTGTGCGGATGCGATTTCAATAGTGTTTGGAATAAGGTCATTCGGAGAGATTTATTTGCCAGTGACGAGTGGTACTCGAAACGAGTTGGCTTATGCACGGTGAGGATCTTTGCCAACTTCTTCCTGTTTTCGATATTGCAAAGAGTTTATTTCACATTGACGAACCGCTTTACTACTATCGTCAGCATGACGCTAATAGTACGAAGCAGTTTAAAGAAGATCAGATAACTGATTGGAGCTTTGTAAGCGACGAATTGATTCGCTATGCGAGTGAATGGTCGAGCGATTCAGTCAAAAATGCCAATAGGGGTATCTGTCGACACTATTGTGATCTTGATGAAGTTCTTTGGCATTGTGAAGTGGATAAAGAGGTGAAAAGACAATTTGATAAAACAATTAAAAGCGAGTATCAGAGGCGAATCAGCAATTGTCCGGACTATATTCATGGTCTTGTTTTGTCAAATTGCAGTATCGTTTCTTTTGCTGCTCGGCACATACTAAGCAGCTTTAAATGCCTCCGTCGTCTCTTTCTATAATGCAGGTCATTATTGCTTTTTACTAATATCTTTAGATGGAGCATTATTATTCTTGACCAAGCCTGTCCTTAGCTTTCGACTAAGTGGCGAGCATTTACGATTGAACCGACATAGAGGACTTGGTTCTGTCGTGCGGTGTATTCATTCCTAGGGCTTTAGTTATTTCGGTTGATGCTTAGAAGCTGGTCTTCGCACTTTTTTCAAAGAAGATCTCCAACGTCCCCATGTTCTGGGTGAGGCCATAGACGCTTACGTTTGTGATTTATTGTTTGTAGCCTATTCCTCTATGGGGTGCTGTCTGCGATTGGTCTTGTTGATTGCATGATAGGGCATCATGACTAAAATGTCCGAATCGATGGAAATGCATCTTTATTCGACTTTGAAGATGGGAGGAGTCAATTGTTGCAGATTCTTAATTCAATTAAGAAAGTCATAAAACTTTTACTTTCCAGCCCTATTTATGATGGTTTACTCAGGTTAAGTCGTCGTTCCGATGCTATAACCTATGCGTCTAAGGCGAAGCTGAGTATGGTTTCCCAGAGACCGTCCAATATGTTCATGCCGATTGTTTTTAAGGAAAGCGTATCTTACGACATTTCTATTATTGTGCCTGTGTATAACGTTGAGAAATACCTCAAACCCTGTCTAGACTCCATTGTGACTCAGGAGTTTTCTGGCAAGTTTGAGGTTATTATTGTCGATGATGGGTCTAAAGACGATTCTGGTGCTATAGCCGATTCGTATGGATTAATGCCCAATGTTCTTGTAATTCACCAGGTAAACGGCGGTCTTTCCGCAGCGCGCAATGCGGGTCTTAGGGTTTCTCGCGGTAAGTACATCATGTTCGTGGATTCTGATGACATGATCGGGCCAGGGTATCTTGAGGCTATGTGGAGCAGGCTCGTTCAAACATCTGCGGATTTCGTTACATCGACTTTTAGATATATGTCTGATGATGGTTTGGTTGGCGAGATAGAGAACGATAGAGCTAGTTGGATGGTGCCGTGGGGCAGACTATATCGTCGTGAAGTCTGGAATCGACTAGGTTTTCCCGTAGGCGCATGGTATGAAGATCTGATTCATCCGTTATGGATTGATTCTTTCTTCAAGGATGAGCCTTGTTATGATTTGAGCGGCTATTATTACCGAATCCGTCCTGGATCCATTATGCAGTCTACCCCTACTAATGTTAAGGGCCTTGATTCGTATTGGGTTCTCGATGAATTGATTTCTTATCGTTCGGAGCTTGGAATTTCTTACTCTCAGGAAGACTTCGATCGTATTCTTCCTCTGTTCGGGCCGCTTTTGCTTGGGAGAACCGTTGCCTTGGACAACAGCGCGCGTAAAACAATGTTTGCTTGTTGTTGCGACACGTTTAATTCAATTGATGATTTTAAGACGAAGAACACATCGTTAAACGGCAGATGGAGGGATATCGAGAGATCTCTTCGTTCTTCGGATTATAACCGTTATCTTCTCGCTTCTCTTGCCCTTGCGGCGCAGGGGGGTTCTGGGCTTAGTGTTTCAGATGCAATTAATATTTGGGTGAACAGGAACAGATAAATAATGAAAATCGGAACGATTACTTTTCACGGCGCATTGAACTTCGGGTCTGCGCTTCAGTCTCATGCGCTTCAAGTGGTTTTGGAAAATATGGGACATGAAGTGCAAATTATCGACTACCGTTCTCACGATTATGAACAGTATAAGCTGCTTCAGCTCCGACATCCAAAGGCTACGCTGCGAACATTGCGCTGTTTAAATAGGTATTTGTCAAGAAAGACTGCATTCGAGGATTTTTCAAATAAATATTTCGGCATGACGAAGAAGTCTTATCGCTGGCAAAATGAAGAGGAGATGTGCGAGCTTGCGGATCAGTTTGATTGCTTTATTTGTGGTAGCGATCAAATTTGGAATCTCGATTGTACACAAGGTGTTGTTGGCCCCTATTTCCTTTCATTCGCTGGAGATAGACGTCGAGTCGCTTACGCTCCCAGTCTTGCGCACACTTACTTTAGACCTGAGAATTTTGATGAACAGCTTGTATCCGAGTTGCTCTCAAGGTTTGATTTCTTGTCTGTTCGCGAGGAGGAGACGGTTCCGTTATTTCAGCCCCTTGTCGATGCGCCTATAGATGTTGTCTTAGATCCCACACTTTTGTTGGATTCTGACGACTACGCAGATATGGCATCTAAAGATGTTTTGCAGGGTGAATATATATTTATGTATCTACTACGCAAGTGCCCCGAACTTATTGAGAGCACCGTCGCGATGACGGAAGCAACGGGCATGAAGGTTGCTTACATATCTGATAAAAACCTAGATATCCCAAATTCTATTAACCTGTTTGGTGTTGGCCCTGAGGAGTTCGTCTCGCTTATTGCGCACGCAAGCCTTATTCTTACCAATTCCTTTCATGCAACTGTATTCTCAGTTCTCTTTCATAGGCCCTTCCGCGTATATGCGACTGATAAGTCTGGTGCGCGTATGCGCGACTTGCTGAGTAATATCGGGCTGTCTGACCGTTGCGTCGATGTTATGTGCGCCGACGATATTGTCCCTTGTGAGTGGAGTGACGTGGACTCTCGCCTGGATTCTCTGCGGGAGCATTCCTGTGCTTATCTTAGAAAGGCGCTTTCGTAATGGGGGAGACGCGTCGGCTTATTAAGAACACTGGCATTATTGCGGTGGGCGGAATGGCAACCAAGCTTGTTTCGTTTCTTTTGCTGCCGCTCTATACCTCAGTTCTTTCCACTGGCGACTATGGTACCGTCGACTACATCAATACTATCGCCCTGTTCTGCGTTCCTGCTGTCTCCCTACTTATGGATGAAGCACTGTTTCGGTTCCTCATCGATTGTCGCACCGATGGTGATCGGTCTAAGGCCGTGACCGCGTCTTGTGCTGTTCTTCTTGCTGGCTGCGCGTGCTTTGCGGTCTTGGCGATTCTCGTCTGGTTGCTATTTATGCCAGAAAATCTTGGCTGGGTCGTGGGCCTTGTTGTCGCTGGCGCGCTTCTGCAGATGGCTTCTGCGGTCCTACGTGGTTTCGGGGATACCGTGGGTTACTCCGTCATGAATTTCACTGCGAGCGCTCTTACCATCGTGCTAAACGTTCTGTTTATCGCTGTTCTGCGTTGGGGCGTTGTGGGCATGCTTTCCGCCACGGTTATTGCGCAGGGCGGCGTTGCCCTCGTGTTCATGGTCATGCGGAAGCTCTGGCGCTATATCGATCCGTCGGCTTTCTCCATTTCCTATGCTCGAGACCTCCTACGGTATTCCTTTCCGCTCATTCCCAACAAGGTTTCCTGGACTATTAACAACCTGCTAGACAGGCTTATTATCATGAATACGCTCGGTGCTTCTGCCGCCGGCGTGTACGCCGTCTCTTACAAGTTCCCCGGTGTCATGGACCAGGTGTATGGCTTCTTCTATCAATCTTGGAAGGAGAGCTCGGCGCGCGTCCTCAACTCCGATGAGGACGAGTCGACTTTCTATAACTCTGTGTATCGTGCGCTAAGGCGTTTCATGATGAGCGTCGTTCTGCTTATGTCTGCGCTTATGCCCCTCGTGTACGGCATCCTGATTAAGGGTTCATTCGGTGAGGGCCTGCTGTATGTGCCGATATTGCTCCTGGCGACGTACTTCAGCAACATCTCCGGCTTTTACGGTGGCATCTTTACCGCACATAAGGAAACCGGAATTATGGGTACTACCACTGCGGTGTCTGCAGCCCTTTGCGCCGTTCTGTGTGTTGTGTTGATTCCGCACTTCGGTCTTTATGGTGCATCTGTTGCAACGCTTTTGGCGATGATCGTGGTTAATGAGTACCGCAGAATTAAGGTCACTAAGTTTACGAAGCTTGTCGAAGACCGGGTTGAGCAGGTTTTAACTTTAGTTTCAATTGTCGGCGTATTCGTTTTCTATTATCTGTCCGCTTACGGTGCGGGCATCTTAAGCTCGATCGCCTGCCTGGCAATTGCGCTGGCTTTTTCCGTTTATATGAACGCCGATATTCTGCGCAAGTTCATTTCGGCTTGCAAATAGGGGGATAACTGCATGTCTACCGTGAAAAGGGGCGAAGTTCCCACTCTGTTTGAGTCACCGTTGCATTGCTGCGGATGCGGGGCGTGTGCCGCCGCTTGCCCGAAAGGCGCCATCGCCATGTCCGAGGGCAAGGACGGGTTCATTCTTCCTGTAATTGACGGCGATCTATGTATCGGTTGCGGCGCCTGCACGAGGGCGTGCGGCCTCAACCGGGGGATAGGCTCCAATTCCGCTGGACCGTTCTTTGCCGCTGCCGGTAGGATGATGTCTCGGAGTCCGCTTCTGGCGGAGTCTTCGGTGCCGTTGCGCGTGAGCTTATTTCTTCTGGCGGCGTCGCATATGGTGCTGCTTATGAGCGTGAGGGGAATACGCTTCGAGTGTTGCACCGTCGTGCGGCGAGCGTTGATGAGCTTCGCCCGCTTCTTAATTCAAAATACGTGCAGAGCGATGCTAGAGTTTGCTTTGCCGATGTTAAGGCGGATCTTCGTGAGGGCAGGCAGGTCCTGTTCTGCGGAACACCCTGCCAAGTCGCCGGCCTTAGGGGCTTTCTCGGACGCGATTATGGGAACCTGACAACCGTTGACCTGGTCTGCCACGGCGTCCCTTCCGGCCGCATGTTCGCGGACTGCGTTGAGGGCTATGGCAAACAGCTTGGGTCTCCCGTGGTTGATTTCCGGTTTAGGTGCAAGCGCGAGGGGTGGGGCAACTCTCTCCTTCTTTTTCTTTTTCTTGAGAACGGAAGAGAGGTCACCATTCCTGCGTCGAAATCCCCCTACTACGACATGTTCTTGAACCTCAAGACGCTTCGCGACAGCTGCTATAGGTGCCCCTATGCAGGGAAATTTCGCGCCGGCGATCTTACTATCGGCGATTTTTGGGGCGTCGATGTAAACAGGCCCGACGTCCTGAAGGATGCCGAGAAGTTCAATCAGATGAAGGGCGTTTCCTGCCTGCTGGTGAATAACGAACGCGGCAGGGAGTTTATTGAATCCAGCAAGGCTCTGGACTTGTACCCTGTCGAATTTGACGATATCGCTAAGGGCAACGATCAGCTCCGCCACCCGAGCGCTCTTCCAAAAGACAGACAGCTCTATATTGACGCATATGTCGAAGGTGGTTGGCATTCCGTTGAGTGTATGTATAAAAGGCGAGAGCGTGGAATAATTTTCTATACCAAGAAATTAGTAAGAAGGCTTCTCCCTGAATCATGTCGGGAGATTGTCAAAATGTATTTAAAGGGTCTTGCAGGCTAGGTAAGGACCCACGCCTGGGCGGGCCCCCCGTTGCTCGTAGAGCCATACCGTGTTGCCCTCCGAGGTACGCTGCCCCCGGTCGTCCAGCGCCAGCCCGGAGGCGGACGTG
>ENA-OQAA01001300-OQAA01001300.1-human-gut-metagenome-genome-assembly--contig:-NODE-1300-length-13148-cov-3.474618_pt1 | contig 13148 bp, 22 predicted proteins | sample MGYA00242489_ERZ504515 | MGnify/ENA primary metagenome ERZ504515 (study PRJEB26092, sample SAMD00036237) | human gut metagenome | host: Homo sapiens | study: EMG produced TPA metagenomics assembly of...
GGATTCCCCGGATAAAGTCGGTGCGCTCCGCCTCGGTCATAGGCTTTTCCAGCAGGGTGTCCGTCGCCATTTTCAGATTGCTTACCGGCGTTTTCACTTGATGGGAAATATCCGATACAAGGGTCTGCAACTCCTGCCGTTCCTCGTCCACCCGGCGGCGGTTCTCCTGCATGATCTGGTAAAGCCTTGCCAACCGGTGTCCGATTCTGGCAAGCTGGGTTTCGCTGTCCTCTGGCCGCTGGGGTGCTTCATTTCCGGCGATCATGTGGTCTAAAGTCTGGCACAGGTTAGCGGTAAACTGCGACAGCCGCTTTCCAAACGCCTGCGTCAGTACAAAAATCCCCACAAGGCGCACAGTAGCAGCGCCCCGCCAGTCAGCAGCACCGCCGTCTGTTTTGTCACAAGAAACAGGGCTATGGTGATCCCGGACATGGAAAGGACAAGTCCTATTGCCACCCGGCTAAACAGCCGCTTTACCGATAGGTTTTGAAACTTCATTTTGCCTCGCCTCCCGTCCATTGATAACCCATGCCGTAAACGGTCTTGATGTAGGGCGCGCCGCCGTCGGATTCGATCTTGCTGCGAATTCGGCTAATGGAGGTTGTCAGGGTGTGTTCGTCTACAAACCTTTCGTCTATATCCCACAGCTTTTCCAAAAGCTGCCCACGGGTCAGCACTTGCCGGGGATTTTTACGGAACAGATTCAGCATTTTATATTCCATCAGGGATAGGGTCAGGGGCTTGCCGTTTAAGGAAGCCGTCTGCTCCGAGAAGTCCAGAAACAGCCGCCCGTCGTCGTAAATGTCCTTGGCCGGTTTGTGATGTTCCAGCATGGCGAACATGGCTTTGATTTTCCGCTGCAAGGCCCCGATCACAAAGGCTTTGTGATGTAGTCCACCGCGCCCACCTCATAGCCCCGTATCTGGTCACTCTCCTGATCGTTGGCGGTCAGGAAAATTACGATGGTGTCCGGGTACTGGGGCTTTATCAGCTTGCACAGCTCAAACCCATTCCCGTCCGGCAGGTTGATGTCCAGCAGCACCAGATCAAATTCCCGCTGGCGGATGGCGTCGGCTGCGGTTCTGGCATTTAGGCAGAAGTCACGCCGTAGCGTCTGCGGTCAGGTTATAGGCCAACATCTTATTCAAAAAACTGTCGTCCTCGACAATTAAAATCTGCTTCATATCCTCACTTCCTTTTCTTTTTGCAAATAGTATAACAGGCAAATGTCCGAGAATTGTTACAAGGACAAATATATTTATCATTTTACAGCTTTTTTCTGTGTACTGCAATTTTATAAAAGAAAGGACAGCAGTATCAAATTGCTGTCCTTGCGGTTTATTATAGCTGGTAGTGTATAAGCGTGGGTTCATCATATTTGGTGTGGTATCTTTAACTATGGGAAACTCCATTTTCCCACTTATTCACCGCCGGAGTGGTTACTCCCAGACGGTTTGCCATTTCTTCCTGCGTGTAGCCTAATTCTTTTCTATATTTTTTAATCACATTTCCAATATTCATTATATTTTCTCCTGATTGAAATTCCAAAAGCTTTTGTGATTAAAGCATAGCAGAATTGACAGATGAGCACAATTGAATTGTTGTTAAATACATTTCATATTTTTTAACTGTTAGGAAAGTTAAAAATCCAATTACAAATTTTATCAGAAAAGGCAGGTAAATAACTTTTCTCGACCCTCTTTTTAAGCTTTGCAATATACTTATTACGAACATCTTTCCCATATTTTGCATATCCTAACAGCAGAAGTCAAAAAGGAGTCTCTGTATGAAGAATAAAAAATGGATCTCACTGGCAGCAGCTGTGATTCTTGCAGTAACTGCACTGCCAGCCACAGTCTTTGCTGCAAAGAATGGAGAATCAAAAGAGGAGCTTACAAAGGTTACCTTAAACGAAGTGGCGCATTCAATTTTCTATGCACCGCAATATGTGGCGATTGAAGAAGGGTATTTCGCAGAGGAAGGGCTGGATCTGACACTTGTCACAGGATTTGGTGCGGATAAGACTATGACTGCTGTCATTTCCGGAGAAGCTGATATTGGATTTATGGGGGCCGAAGCATCTATCTATGCCTATCAGGAAGGGGCCACTGATCCGGTTGTGAATTTCGCACAGCTCACCCAGAGGCTGGAAACTTCCTTGTGGCAAGGGAAGAAATGCCGGATTTCTCATGGGATGATCTGAGAAATACGAGAGTTCTTGGCGGTCGTAAGGGTGGCGTACATATATCCATGTAAATTATGAGACGATTGTGGTTTTGTGCAACTGGGTGGATGGGATGAATAGTGCGAAGAATGTATAAAAGAAAAAGGGGAGGGGCCTTAAGCACCCTCTCCCGATTGCAGGCTTCACAAGTTTCTGCAATCTGATCACTGATGAATACTATATTCTACTAAAACGCAATAAAAATATAGAAAATTATTAAGCTACCTGTGGATAGTCAATAACTGCGATTTCCTGCATTAATTTTTTCGCCATATCAACAATTAATTCAAGGCGTTCAGTAACTTCGTCTGTATAGTATTTTTCGCCGCACTGATCACATTCAAGGCATGGAACATTTTTGATTACGATAATACAATTTTTATAATTTACGACGTGCGTTGTTGTGCTATTGACAGTTGTACTATTCTTACAATACATACACATATCCATCACCTCTTTCTTCGAGTTTTCAAATCATTTTAAAATTTCTTTGTGTCTGGGTAATATGCGGTTATGATATATATATTTATATTATCACATCCGGCGACAATATGCAAAATCCGGCCATTTACATTATATCCAAAAATCAGACAACTGGGATTTGGATAGTCATCAGGATAATCTTCTATAATTTCTCCGGTTGCAATTCCATTTTTTACATCAGCACGACTGATATCTCTTTCCTGCATCCGTTGCAGACAATGCTGTGTCCAGAGTATTTTTGACTCTGAACATAATTTCTGATATATATCTAAATTCATTCGCTCCCTCCTTAATTTTTGCTGTAATGTATATGTATTATACAACAATTTTATTGCTGATAGCGCCTCAAAAATATTTACAAGTCAGGTAAAAAGAGGTCAGTTAAGCCATTCAGGTCGTGAACGATAAAATTATTTTAAAGTGGACAGACACAAAAACTGTCCACTTTTTATATGATAATGATAGAAAATTTAACAAAAAGGATGTGATAGCCTTGCGTAAACCAACGTATTATCTCTGGCGCAGCGACTTCTCCTCGCAGGAAAAATTTGAAGCTGAATGTAAGAAATATACGGATAGTGGTTTCCGGGTTGTCACATTTCTGGATGGGAACTCGGATGCCGATATTCACAATGGTATCAAAGCAATGGTTAGAAATCACTGGGATGATATATCATGATTTCAACAAGCTGGAATTTGCTGCAATACCCAATCTTCTCTTTTTAGAATGTTTACCTCATTTTCTTCCGTTGTACCGAATGCTGTCTCATAGGTATCAAATGCATAGTGCTTGAAACCACTTTTTTCCTGAACTCTATGAGATTGCTCATTCCACAAGAAGTGACCACAGAAGATTACATCAAGATTAGCGTTCTCAAAGAGAAAACGAATTACTTCTTTCAACGCTTCCGGCATCAAACCTTGTCCCCAATATTCTTTGCTCAGAACATAGCCTATCTCACGGCATTTCTTATTTTTAAATTCCGGGAAGTGAGTTTCATTGTATTTTTCGATCCCAACAGAACCTATTACTTTGCCCTGATATTCGAGTGCAAATGTTTTCTTATGGCTAATGAACATATCAAGAATAATCTTAGATTCTTCCTTGCTTTCATGAGCTTCCAACCCGCCATTTGCCCGACTCCATCTACTGAAGCGTAGGAATAAAAGTCATCAAGGTCGGATTGCCGCCATGGGCGAATCAACAAACGCTCTGTTTTTAGGATAACATTACTTATATCTATTTCAGGATTCATAATATTTTACTCCTCTAAATTTCGATTTCACGCTTTCTTAATTGGATGTCTAATTACAGTTTTCCATTTTTCCGGGGCAACCTTTCTTGCATCAGACATATAAATCTCGTGGTGCAATCTATCTTTGTTAATATCATTCACATACCCATTTTGTTCTAAATAAGTATCCATAAGCGCAACGGTTGCTGGCTCATCATCAAAAGAACCTATGTGCATAATTTGAACGCATAATCCTTCATCAATCGTAAGATACTCTGCTAATGAACAATCGAGTTTCTTCTTTTTTGTTGCTGTTTCTACCGCCCAGTCAAAATCAGCTTTAGAAATGAAATCAGGCAGACGAATGACAGAAATCCAGTTAAAAGCAGATTTATTTGTATAATCTACACCCTCGACATCGTCCTGCCACCAAAAGCCTTCCAATGGCGGGACAACATATTCAAAAAAACCTTCAATTTTATAATCTGTCTTGTAACTCATTTTTAATGTGTATGCAACAGCATATAAAACACTAATCGCTTGTTGATATGCACCGCCTTCTTCGTTTGGATTGCCTTTACCTCTGACTGCAATGTAATTAGCCTTCGGGACATTTACAATCTCTGGTTTTTTCTTCGGCATATAAAATTCTTTATATTCTTTCTTAAAATCAAAAGCCATAACTACCTCCGTCAAATTTCCAAAATCTATTAAATATTTTCTTAAAATCATATCAAATCTCACATGGTTTCGCAATCTATCATCAATATCAAATATTTCATATGTTTAAATTCCTTCAATTTGACTATATACTTTTTCTTACCCATTATATATATAATAAAATTACATAGTGCATAACATTTGTATTTACATTTAGAAAGGAACAATTATGAATGCAGGATATGTCCGTCTCTCCAGAGATGATGATAAGAAAAATTACGTTTCCATAAAAAATCAGAAGCTGATCATCAGTCAATATGCCGATGATCATGGTGTAAAAATTGACCGCTGGTATGAAGATGATGGAATTTCCGGTTATATCTTTGACAGACCGGGATTTCGGCAAATGATGGCAGATCTGGATAAAGAGATTGATACCGTATACGTCAAAGACTTCTCCCGTCTTGGCAGACATAACGCAAAGGTGCTTCTGCTTCTGGATGAGTTTCAGGAACGTGGCAAACACCTGATCGTCATTGATGATAATTATGATTCTATGGATTCCAGTGATGACACCATTGGTATCAAAACCTGGTTTAATGAAAGGTATGTGAAAGATACCAGTAAAAAGATCAAACGAGCCATCGGAGCAAGGCAAAAAGAAGGAACTTTGATCACCAGACCGCCTTTTGGATACCGGCGCAATGAAAAAGATAAGACGATTCTGGAAATCGTACCAAAAGAAGCAGAATATATTAAGCAAATTTACGACTTATATCTTTCCGGTTCCGGCTATCGAAAAATCGCCACGTATCTGACAGAACATGGTGCACCTACACCTTCTATGATCCAGCGGGAACGCGAAATCGAAGAGGGAAGATTATCCAAAAGGCTGGTCGCTTCCAAATGGTCGGATGCCATGATAAAAGAAATCCTGGACAATGATTTTTATATTGGAACGTTCCGGCTGAAAAAGCGTGCAAGGAATACCGTTCATGGAAAGGACAAACGTGTCCCAAAGGAAGAACAATGTATTTTTGAAAATCATCATCCGGCGATTATTGATAAAGCAACCTTTTCACTGATGCAGGAATTAAAAGAAAAGCGTAACTGCACGAATTATCGTGGAAGCCGGGGACAATGGCTTGGTTCAGAGATTCCCCATCCCTTCGGAAGCTGTCTGTATTGTAAGGACTGCGGAAGTCGTCTTACACCAATTAAGCGCCAGACGTCCAGCAGGGAACGGAAATATTATATCTGTACGACATATAATACCAAAGGCAGACGTTATTGCTCCAAGGCTCATCTGATTGAAGAAGATGATTTGATGGAGGATGTTCTGACTTATATCAAAATGTGCAGAAATGCACTCTGTGAAGTCATTGCTACCTACGATTTAAAAGATTTTGAAGCTGAAAAGAAAACAGTAGAGGAAAAACGAAAGGAACTGCATGGAGAAATATTTGACCGAAAAAATCAGTTAAAAGTTTTACTCACACAAAAAGTAAAAGACCTGGCTACCTCTTCCGGAATGAGGATTTGATTCATGAGACTTATGATTCCATGCAAAAAGATTTACTGGCTCAGATTCATGGTCTTGAAATGCAGTTAAAAGAACTAGACGAAACTGCAATCGAAACACCGGATGTAAAAGATACATTACGGAATGCTCTTGATGTCGTAGATAAGATTATTGACGGGGGAACACTTGACCGCAGGGATATTGAACTACTCATAGAAAAAATTGTGGTAGACGAAGATAGAATGCCGGAAATAACTTTAAAATATGGATTATCTAATCTGATCAGCTACAGCCCTGCCAATGAAATGAACCGCAGGGAAAATACGATCATTGCCATTGTGCTGATGTTGATTGCCGAAGATACGCGTGGCTACACATCCGCCAAATATCTGTCCGAACATATCACAGACCTGGGATTCAAAAAGACAAAGCAGAGTATTCTGCCATATATTGAACTGGCGAAAAGCTTGGCATTCTGGAGCCTACCGAAAACTCGCTGAAACCATACAGAATCGTAAAAGCAAAAAAAGAAATCACATTGCTTGCCAGTGACTATCTGCCAGAAACGTTTGATTTATCTGCAGAAATGACTGCAAAACAGCTATCGAACGGATATTTACATTGTGTTACAGACGACAGGTGGCATGCCGGAAATGGTATTTGAGTACATTTTAAGAATCATAATATTGATCCGGCGTCGGATCTGGAAATCGACCAGAGTATTGATTTTGGTTCCACTGCAGCTGCATTTACCGGCGACATGTCAGCAGATTTTACTGTTGAATTTGAGCCTTCTGCAACCGCCCTGGAAAAAGAAGGAAAAGGCTATGTAGTGGCTTCTCTGGGCGTGGATTCCGGCTATGTCCCTATACCTCTTACAGTGCAAAGACCAGCTTTCTTAACGAAAACCCACAGATTATCCAGAGCTTCACAAACGCCCTTCAAAAAGGCATGGACTATGTACAAAGCCATTCCCCTGAGGAAATTGCGCAGATGATTTCCCCACAATTCCCGGAAACAGATATGGATACTCTTACCACAATTGTCAATCGTTATTATGAGCAGGACACCTGGAAAGAAAATCTGGTGTTTGAGAAGGATAGCTTCGAACTGCTGCAGGATATTCTGGAAGGTGCCGGAGAATTGGAAAAACGGGTGGATTACGAACAGTTGGTTACCACAGAGTTTGCAAATGCAGCCATAAACTAACTTATACAACAGCTTACAGATGCCAATAGATAATAAAGAGGTATAGCCACTTCTATTCACGGCTATACCTCCAACTTTAAGCATAATTTTTACATTCAAAGATTCTATTCAATAGTTTTTTCCACATTTGTACTCTCCCGTTACTGAGCATTTCTTTAATTACACTGAATCTTATCCATTTTAATTGAATCATATCAATCTGAGAAATTTAATACAAGATTATTTTTTCATATCGTTTTCCTGTTTTCCGATTTCATGATTTCTGTTATAATATTTTTTAACTGATAACTTCTTTTCAGAGTTTATTACAAAGGAGGCATCTATGAAATTAAATCCAAAATGTATGACCTGTCAGCTTCGCAAGCAGGAAGCTAAGATCCGTCATTTTGACGATGAGGACAGGAAGAAACAATATATGGAAAAAATCCGCCGACGTTTTGACCAGCCAAAAGAAGAGGACTGTGTTCCCAGTATTTCCACGGAACTGAAGAAATTCTACTGCTCCTTCTGGGGCGTTCCTATGGAGGATTTTTCCCAGATCAACAGGGAATATGACCAGCTTATGCTGGATCTGGAGGAGGACCTTCTCTCTGCCATCCGCTATTCTGCTGATCCATTAAGGCTGCACTTATTTACGCCCGCACTGGCAACTATATTGATTTTGCCGCGCTTCCGGAAGTCAGCAAGGAAACTGCACTATCTCTTATTAAAAGTGAAAACAAAGATGAACTGGATGAACAGGAATACAGGACTTTCTGCCAGGACATGAAAAAAGCATCAAATGTTGTATATATTACCGATAACTGCGGCGAAATCGTCCTTGATAAGATTGCCATTCAGATGCTGAAGAAAACATTTCCGAATATACGGGTCACAGCGCTGGTGCGCGGTCTGCCTGCCGGAAACGACGCTACTATGGAGGATGCGGAATTCTGCGGTCTCACAGATATTGTCCCTGTGCTGGGAAATGGCAGTGATGTGGGAGGCACCTGGTTTCATGGAATCAGTACACATGCCCGGGAGCTTTTGCAGAGCGCAGACGTCATTTTAGCCAAAGGACAGGGCAATTATGAGACTATGCATGGCTGCGGACTGAACATCTACTACCTGTTTTTATGCAAATGTGACTGGTTTCAACAGCTTTTTCATGCAAAATTACTACAAGGAATGTTCATAAATGAGAAGCGAGCGCCAAAGGCTACTGCTTTTTCGTCAGATTGACAAGAAACTGTTTAAAAGTTTGTACGATTCTGCCCTAGCCCTTTTGGGTGGTTTTCGCTATACTAACATCAGATGAAAAAAGCATCGAAACAATTTTGATTATAATAATTAATTGAGAAATTTGGAGGAAAAATCATGGCAAGCTTATCATTACAGCACATTAACAAAACTTACCCGAATGGTTTCCAGGCAGTTAAAGATTTCAACCTTGAAATCGAAGACAAAGAGTTCATCATCTTCGTTGGACCATCCGGATGTGGAAAATCTACAACACTTCGTATGATGCAGGTCTTGAGGAGATCAGCGGTGGTACATTAAAGATCGGTGACAAGGTTATGAACGATGTAGAGCCGAAAGACCGTGATATCGCAATGGTTTTCCAGAACTACGCTCTGTATCCTCATATGACAGTATATGATAACATGGCATTTGGTCTGAAACTTCGTAAAGTTCCGAAAGATCAGATTGACAAAGCTGTTAGAGAAGCAGCCAGAATCCTTGACCTTGAGAAACTTCTTGATCGTAAACCGAAGGCTCTTTCCGGTGGACAGAGACAGCGTGTTGCTATGGGACGTGCTATCGTTCGTAATCCTAAGGTATTCCTTATGATGAGCCTCTTTCCAACCTGGATGCTAAGCTTCGTGTTCAGATGCGTATCGAGATTTCCAAGATCCATCAGAGACTGGGCGCAACAATCATCTATGTAACACATGACCAGACAGAGGCTATGACCCTTGGTACCAGAATCGTTGTTATGAAAGATGGTGTTGTTCAGCAGGTTGATACACCACAGCACCTTTATGAGCAGCCAGGCAACCTGTTCGTTGCAGGATTCATGGGATCCCCGCAGATGAACTTCCTTGACGCTCAGATTGCTGAAAAAGGCGGCGACCTTATTGCTAAAGTTGGTGAGTATGACATCGTTATCCCGGCAGCGAAAGCGAAAGTGCTGAAAGACGGCGGTTATGTTGGCAAGACAGTTGTTCTTGGTATCCGTCCAGAGGATATTCATGATTCCCAGATGTTCATCGAAGCTTCTCCAAGCGTTCCAATGACATCTACAGTTAAAGTTTATGAGCTTCTTGGTGCTGAAGTATTCCTGTACTTCGATGTAAACGGAACTCAGGTTACAGCACGAGTTGATCCTCGTACAAACTCCAAGACAGGCGATACAATCAAATTCGCATTCGATATGGAGAAATCTCACTTCTTCGATAAAGAGACAGAGCTTACTATCTGCAACTAATATTTAGAAGAATGAATTTAGTTAGGCCTCAGGGGTTTTCCCCTGAGGCTTTTTTGTGGTATACTATGAGCACTTAATGAGCGTAAGCCCACAGGTGCAGTGCGAATTTAGTGCGAATGCACACCCGGACACTTAGCAAGTCCAAGCCACAGACGCCGGACGCGCTTCGTGTGTACGCACACCTTGAGCAAACTTTATTACTTTTCTACTAAAGGAGCACACCTATGAAATTACTTCAGATTCTCCAGAAATGTCTGGAAGACTGGAAGAATATCAGTCATCTGGATTTCTGCCTTGTAAATTTAGATAACACTATTTATATCAGCACCTGCGACAGAGCCCTTCCATCTGAAGAGAAGCTGGAAGAATTTAAGGAAGATGAGGCGCTGTGTATTTCCAATATGAACTGCCGGCTGTATAAAGTGACAGAGAGTCACCAGCTTCAGTATATCCTGATTGTATGGGGAAATTCAGAGGCCGCTTCCACCATCGGGGAACTGGCTGTCTGCCAGATTGAGAGCCTGCTTACCGCTTACATGGAAAAGAGCGACAAAAACGTATTTATGCAGAATCTTCTCCTTGGCTCCTATTCTGAGGTAGACGCTTTTAACCGTGCGAAAAAGCTTCATATTACAACCACTGTACGGCGTGCTGTTTTCCTGGTGGAGACCAAACAGAGCAAGGACGAAAATGCCCTGGCTACCATCCGTAATATTTTTGCAGCTAAGACAAGAGATTTTATTACTGCTATCGACGATTCCGGAATTATTATTCTCCGTGAGCTCCAGCCTTCTGAGGATTATTCCGATCTGGATGATATTGCCCATATGCTGGTGGACATGCTGAATACAGAGCCATGACTTCCGCCTGGGTTTCCTACAGCAATATTGCAGATGACCTGAAGCAGCTCCCGGATGCTTATAAGGAAGCGAGAACTGCCCTGGAAGTGGGCAAGATTTTCTATACTGGCAAAAATGTTTTCGGATATAACCGCCTGGGAATCGGACGTCTTATTTATCAACTGCCGGTGGAGATCTGCGAGATGTTTATCGATGAGTTTTTCAAAGAAGAGACTCTGGATTCTATTGATGACGAAACACTCACTACCATCCGCACCTTCTTTGAAAATAACCTGAATCTTTCCGAAACCTCCAGACAGCTTTACGTACACCGAAATACACTGGTGTACCGCTTCGAAAAGCTGCAGAAAAATTCGGGCTGGATATCCGAACCTTTGAGGATGCGTTAACGTTTAAGTTAGCGATGATGGTGGTGAATTATATTAAGTATAAGAAAGCAGAATAAAATTCCCCCTCTTAAACAATATATTTTTAACTTAACAATTTCTCTTTTAGTGGCTTTTTCAATTTGCCGACTCTGTTCTTCTGTCAGCTGCTGATTCCTATTCAAAGTAACTGTCTTGATCAAAGTAAATGCTACTTTCTTGAAAGACTGTCCATAGAGCAGAAAGGAGATTCTGGGAAACCTGAAATTGCTCTATGGTCAGATTTATTTTCTTTATTATACATGTTAAAGTGGACTTTAAATAACACGTTTATTGTAAAGTGTAAAAATAAATTCCTGATTATGTGGCATTTTTTACTTATATCCTTCTTCATCCTTCGCCCACTCAAACGTACACTTCACAGCCTTCTTCCACCTTTCAGCTTCTTCTTACGCTCCTCTTCTGTCATCTGTGGGGTGAACTGACGGCCGATCTGCCAGTTGCTTTTTACTTCGGAGGCGTCTTTCCAGAAACCGGTGGCGAGCCCTGCAAGATAAGAGGCGCCAAGGGCGGTGGTTTCGATGCAGCTAGGGCGGACTACCTGAGTGTCGAGAAGGTCAGCTGGAACTGCATGAGGAAGTTATTGGCGCTGGCGCCACCGTCTACGCGGAGGGCGCTGAGATCAATGCCAGAATCCTTCTCCATGGCTTCCAGAACGTCGTGTACCTGATAGGCCAGGGACTCTACCGTGGCACGCACCAGATGAGCTTTTCCTGCACCTCTGGTAAGCCCAAGGATAGCACCTCTTGCATACTGATCCCAATATGGTGCCCCGAGACCTGTGAAAGCCGGTACTACGTAAACACCGTTTGTATCCGGCACAGAAAGACAATATTTCTCAGAATCCGGGGAACTCTCCAGAATTCCCACTTCGTCTCTCAGCCACTGAATAGCAGCACCTGCCACGAAAACACTTCCCTCCAGGCATATCCCGGTGTTCCGTCTGCTTTCACTGCAATGGTGGTAAGAAGTCCGTTCTTTGACTCTACTGCCTTATCTCCTGTATGCATAAGCATAAAGCAGCCGGTACCATATGTATTCTTTACATCACCTGACTCAAAGCAACACTGTCCGAAAAGAGCTGCCTGCTGGTCTCCTGCCGCCCCGGCAATTGGGATTCTGCCCCCGATCAGATTCTCATTGGTATAACCATAAATACAACTGCTTGGCTTCACTTCCGGCAGCATGCACTCTGGGATATCCAGGTATTCCAGAATCTCTTTATCCCATTTTCTCTCATGGATGTCAAAAAGCATGGTTCTGGAAGCGTTGGTGTAATCCGTCACATGAACTTTCCCTTTTGTCAATTTCCAGATCAGCCAGGTATCTACTGTTCCAAAGAGAAGTTCCCCGTTCTTCGCACGCTCTCTGGCACCTTCTACATGATCCAAGATCCATTTCAGCTTCGTTCCTGAAAAATAAGCATCCGGGATCAGACCGGTTTTCTTTCGAACCAGCTCTGACATGCCGTCTTTTTCCATCTTCTCGATCATATCAGCTGTTCTGCGGCACTGCCACACAATTGCCGGATATACAGGCTCACCAGTCTTCTTATCCCACACAATCGTAGTCTCTCGCTGATTGGTGATTCCGATAGCGTGGATATCCTCGGCATCCACCCCAATCTTACTCATGGCTTCTGTAGCCACTGAAATCTGTGAAGACCAGATTTCCTTCGGATCATGTTCCACCCAGCCTGGCTTCGGTAATACTGTTTGTACTCTTTCTGTGCTACGCTGCACATATTTCCCTTTTTATCAAATAAAATACATCTGGACTGGTAGTTCCCTGGTCCAATGCCATTATATATTTTCCCATAGTACACCTCGTTTACTTTGCTTGAATTATTTATATTATAGCCTATTTTCACATACAAGAAAATACCTTAACTTGTTATTTAATGTGTTGAAAGTTGTTAAAGGCGGACGCATTCGGGCAATGGTGATTGCTCACTCGCCGGCGCAACGCTCCAGCGAACTAACTGCTAACTGCGACTAAATCGTTCAGGAGAGCCTTCACGATTAAGTCTCCGTAAGCAGTGGATTTCGCCTACGCTAAAACCG
>ENA-OQAA01001301-OQAA01001301.1-human-gut-metagenome-genome-assembly--contig:-NODE-1301-length-13140-cov-3.296857_pt1 | contig 13140 bp, 20 predicted proteins | sample MGYA00242489_ERZ504515 | MGnify/ENA primary metagenome ERZ504515 (study PRJEB26092, sample SAMD00036237) | human gut metagenome | host: Homo sapiens | study: EMG produced TPA metagenomics assembly of...
CTTCGGCTCATAGGCAGTCATGCTCCGGCACATCACGACCGGGCTTCTTGCTCCGGGGGCTTATGCTCGGCACATTCCCGTTTGGCGTCCTCCAACCGCTCACGGATGGAAGGCTTCTCCGGCGTCGTCCGCTCTGCGTACCCCTGGGCTTTTTCCAATTCCTCGCCGCGTCTGCCGTTGTTGATAACGCCGTCGATCATGCCGTAGTCATCCTCCAGCGTCATTTCAGCGGTGCGGAGAGGATTGTCCTTTTCCGGCTGCTCCGCTGCCACGGCAAAGGCCCGTGTACCATTTCCCATGATAAGATACTTTCCATCATCGGAAATATGGTGGACACCGTAACCGGCCGCCTCCATCTGTTCCCGGCTCATAGCCGTCACCTGAAAGCTGCCCCTCGGTGTCTGCACACGCTCGCCAGTTTCAAAACGGTCTGGCAGATAAGTGAGGTCTTGCTTCTCTGCTGGGACAGGAAGAACAACGATATTGCCATTGATCTGCATAAATCGTTCCGGCGTTTTGAACTGTTCCGTGTATTTCTGAATCACGTTCCGGGGACAGGGAGCAAAATCTTCCTCACCAAGTCCAACCACCAAAAAGTCCCTGCTACGATCATCATAAATTTCTCCATTTTCATCCCGCAGCCCACGGTTCAGGTCAAGCCCGATGAGCTTTCCTTCATCATTGCAAACCAGCGCCACCGGGTCAGAATAGGGATAGGTTGCCCCAATATCACCGCCAACCTCTGCTTGCAGGGAATGAAGGTCGGAATTGATCTCCTTCACATAGGGTTCCTTCATAGCTCCACTACAAGCACAGTCATCTTTCCGAGGCAGCCCTCTCCGCAGCGGACAGCATTTCATCCGCATGGGACTTCTCCGGGTCCTCCAAAGCTGCCTTGACCTCCGCCGGGTCAAAATCAAGAAATTCCTCATAGCCCGTGGCATCCTTGAACTTTTCAATCTCCGAAGGAAGATAGTCCTCCTGCGTTTGCCCCAGCGCCGCCAGCTTTCATCCAGAGCGGAAATGCGCCCTGCCATCAGGTTTTCGTAAAGTTTCTCCTTTGCAGCATGCGCCTCCGGGTGCTCCGCCGCATACTGCGGATCGTTCTGACGGAAAAACTCGTCCATGTCAAAGGCGATATCCATAGCCATTCAGATTTTTCTTCTTCGGGAAGATCGTCCTGAAAGGTCATCACCCGGTACTCGTCGGGGATACTGCCGCGCTCACCGTCGTAATACTCATGGAAACTGTCACCCGTATCACGCACATAGCCCTGATTCGTGAAGGTGCCGTTTTCCTCCAACGCAACGTCCCGGCCGTAGGCCTCATAGTCGATGTAATTCTGCAAATGCTCTGGCACCTGCATAACGTCCAGTTCTTCGATGTAATAGCGGCCCAGATCGTCATAGTCATGGATATCGGGGTAAACCTCATAGCAATCCAGATTCTCGGTGAGGTTGATGATCTCCTGCAGGCTGCCGCAATGGTCGCCCATTTCCATACCGGCCTGAAACTGTGCGTATTCGCTTTCGCTCATTTCATCCAGCTTCGATGCCAGATAATTCAGCTCGTCCAGATTTTCATATTCACCCAGCTTACTGTAAAGACCGTCCACATAGCAGTCATAGTCCGTGATGAACCATTCCTCATAGGGCTGGCCGAAGTCATCCTTCTGGCCGATTCCGATCCGCTTAAACACTTCCTTCAATTCCTCGGCGGTGGTGGGAAACTTCACCCACTCGCCCACAAGCTCGCCCTCATTGTACTTTCCAAGATTGGTGATAAAGGCGGCAAAAGGATAATCCTTGTTGTGATCGTAATATGGCATATCAGCACCTCCTTACAGTTCCGGCGCAGACTTTTCCTTGTGGGGCTGCGCCTTGTTTTTCTCTGCACATTCCTTCTTGCCCTGTTCCAGCCGTTCCCGGATGGAAGGCTTTTTCTCCGGCTCCGCAGGGCGTTCATGCACCCACTCGTCGCCGGAAAAAGAAATATATCCGTGTTCCGTAAAATGGCCCTGTTCCTCCTGCATGGCGTACTTGCCAAAAGGAACGGGGTCGATTGCACTCAGAAGCTCCGGGGGCAGCAGCATATCCATGTGCTGTGCCAGATACCGCCAGCCAAGATCGTTCAGATCACGGATATTGGGCTCAAATACGAAATAGTCGATGTTGTCCGCAAACTCCTTGAACTGCTCCGGCGCTGTCAGCTTGAAGGGCGAGGCCTGCACCGCCTCCAACAGTTCCCTGTCCTCCGGGGAGAGGGCAGCCACCGCCGCCCTCACTTCGGGTAAATGTTCCAAAGTCTTATTTTCTGCCATTGACACCTTCCTTTCTTTTCGGAAATTCCAGTTTGAAGTTGATGTATTTGCCGCCCGTGTCATCCAGGATCACCGCAGCGTCATAAGTGGCCTGTTTCTTTTCAGACCACATTCCCTTGACATTGGTACGTCCCTTTTTCAGAAGGTCCGCTGCCATCTTCTTTGTCAGCTCCTTCTTGCGGCTCGTCCAGAAGCGGTCATTTTTCCAGAGGACGAAACCGCAGGACCGATCCGAACACGCAAAGTTCTTCTTGCCCTCATAAACCGGCTGGCCGCAGCGAGGGCAGGTACAGATCACTTCCTTCTCCGGGGCAAACAGCTTTTTGCCATCCTCGGAAATGCAGGAATAGGTGGACACGATCTCCTGGACCATCGTGCGGATACCGTCCATGAAGGTATCCGGGTCAGTGCTGCCCCTTGCGATCTCCGTTAATTTCTGTTCCCATTCCGCTGTCAGCATGGGAGAGGTCAGCGGCTCCGGCAGGACTGTGACAAGGTTGATACCGGCTTTTGTGGGGATCAGGCTCTTGCCCTTGCGCTCCACAAATCCGGCGGCTACCAGCTTTTCGATGATTGCCGCCCTGGTCGCAGGCGTGCCAAGCCCTTTCCGTTCCGCCTCATCGGGAATATGGCCCAGGCCACCATCTCTTGCCCCTTTGGGGCAATTCACCTTGTCATCCTTGCCTGCGTTCTCCATAGCGGACAGGAGGGTATCTTCTGTGTAGGGCTTCGGAGGCTGGGTGAAATGCTCGGTAACAGCAACCTCCGCACCGTCAAAAGTCTGCCCTTCGGTGAAGTCCGGGAGCGTGCCGCCGTCCCCATCCGCAGGCTTTTCCTTCAAGAAGGCACGGAAAATGCGGTCGATTTCCCGCCAGCCTTCGGCAAGGACGCGCTTGCCCTTTGCGGTGAAGGAATGGCCGCAGCAGTTGAAAGTTGCCGTGACCGCCTCATACACATACGGCTCTGCCGATGCACACAGCAGCTTGCAGCAGACCAGCAGAAACAACTTGCGTTCGCCCAGAGGCAGAGCCTTGATATCCGCTTTTTCAATCTCCATCGTGGGGATAATGCGTGGTGATCGGATACATCTTTATCGGAGATCATGGCCTCCACCAGCGGAAAGAAGTTGCCGCAGCCATCAAAAGGCGGCAGCTTTACCGCCAGGTGGATCACACAGGAGACCGTTTCCGCCATGTCGGAGGTCAGATAGCGGCTGTCCGTGCGGGGATAGGTCAGCAGCTTCTTTTCGTAGAGGCTCTGGGCGTAGTCTAAGGTCTGCTTCGCCGTGTATCCAAACAGGCGGTTTGCCTCCCGCTGCAAGGTGGTAAGGTCATAGAGCTTCGGCGGCTGTTCCTTCTTCTGCTCCTTCGTGACAGAGGTACAGGTGACGGTCGCACCCTTGCACATGGCCGCTGCCTGTTCCGCCGCTGCCGAATCGGTGAATTTCTCCGACACCGCCTCGGCTCCATCCAGCGTCAGGCGCAGCAGATGATATTTTTCTTTGTGGAACAGCGTGATCTTCGCGTCACGCTCCGCCAGCATTGCTAGTGTGGGCGTCTGCACACGACCCACATTCAGGGTGCGGTGATAGAGAACGGAGAAAAGGCGTGTGGCGTTGATCCCCACCAGCCAATCCGCTTTCTGGCGGCAGAGGGCGGATTGATACAAGGCTTCATAATCGGCGCTGGGGCGCAGGTCAGAAAAGCCCTCCCTGATAGCGCTGTCCTCCATCGAAGAAATCCAGAGACGGAGGACCGGCTTGTGGCATCCACCATTTCATACACCAGCCAGAAGATTAGCTCACCTTCACGTCCGGCGTCGCAGGCATTGACAATGGTATCCACATCGGGTCGGTCCATCAGGCGCGTAGATTTTCAAATGCGCCCTCCTTGCCCGGTGTCAGCACATAACGGAACGGCTCCGGCAGAATGGGGAGATCATCATAGCGCCATTTCTTGAAATTCTCGTCATAGCCGCCTGCATCCATCGGGGATACCAAGTGCCCCACACACCAGGATACGAGAAGGCCGTTGCCCTCATAAAAGCCATCGGCTGGATGAAGCACCCAGGGCCGACGCGATAGATTTTGCCACACTCGGTTTTTCTGCAATAATCAGTTTACTCATTCTTTTCCTCCGTTTCCTCGTCCTCGGTCAGATATTCTTCTTCATCCTCCAGGTCGAAATCATCCAGATCAGCGGGAACTTTCTTGCCCTGCTTCGGTTTCAGCACCAGAAAATAGACTGCCGCGCCGCCTCCGGCTGCAAGGATCAGCAGCACCGCCAGGATCGCCCCGGTATTGCTTTTCTTTTCGGGTTCCGGATTCTCCGGCTCGGTGGGCTCCGCAGTTTTCTGTTCTGTGCCAACACATTCACTAAGGTTTTTTACGCAGACCGGGCAAGCGGTATTGACCGCTCCGGCCTGGCACTTCTCCGTACAGGTGCAGACAATAGGCGTTTCCGCCTTTTCTCCGTCCTCCGTGAGTGCCATGAGGTCGGCTTCATCCACCTGGTTCAGAAAATGCACGGTTTCCTCGCCCTCGTCGTCACGGTCGATAATGAGATAGAACACATTGCCGTTCTTCGTTTCTACTGTAATAAACTGCTTGCCACTGGTGGCAGGGCTGCCGATATCGTCAATCAGCGACAGGTTCCCATCCGGCGTCAAAGCGGCACCGCCATTCAAACCACCGCCCAGCATCCCCAGCAGATTTTCCAGCGTTTCCGCGTCCAGAGAGAAAGAACCTTCCCCGGAACCAGCCTCGCCGTCACTTACCGTCATGTACCGGAATAGACATAGCCGATTTTCTCCGGCAGGATGACCTTCAGCCAGTCGCCGTCCGTGCCGATCACCTTCACGGTCGTTCCGTTGGGAAGCTGGGCGAAGGCGGTATAATCCATTCCGGCGCCCGTGCGGACATTCAGATTGCCGCCGCCCGTGGTGACGGTGCCGGTCTGCCCGGAGTCATTTTCGCCGGAACTGAACTGGATACCGTCCTCGGTGACGGATACCGTGACCTGGCTGCCTGCCAGAGCGGAAAGCAGATCAGAGACATCACCGGCCGTTTCCTGTTCAGCCACGGACTCCGTGCTTTCCTCGCCGCCGCTGGCAAAGGCGGTGACAGAAAAAGCGGCAGTGCTGAGCACCACCGCCAAAAGAGCCGATACCATTTTTGTCATAAAGTTATGCTTCATCCTCGTATCCCTCCGTTTCCTCATTCTCGGTGTTGCCCTCCGGCATCATACCTTCCGGCAGGGAGATCATACCGCTGGCATAGGCTTTCAGGAAGGCGGTCAGTTCCTTGTTGTCCATCTTCACGCTTTCACCATGCGGACGATTTCCAGATTTTCTTCCTCCGCAAGCTGGGCCTCCAGCGCACGAAGGCGTTTCTGCTGCTCCGCGATCTTTTCTTTGGTTTTCGCAATGTCATTGCGGATCTTCTGTGTCGTTGCCATAAATCAAATTACCTCCATATCGTTTTTTAGTTGTAGGGCGGTCGCCCGAAAGCGTAAAAGTGGGATTGCCAGTAGCTTGTGTTGATATCTGCATACTGGATGGGGTCGCCGCAATGCAGCATTTTTCCGCCGCCCACATAGATACCTACATGGGAAACGCCCGGCGTATCGTAAGTGCAACGAAAAAGATCAAGTCGCCGGGTCTTGCGTTGGCAGAGGATACCGGGGTGGAAATATTGTAGAGTCCCTGGCTCCCAGCCTGCCCGTATTGCAGACGCCGCTTTGCGTCAGCACCCAGGACACGAAGCCGGAGCAATCAAAAGAAGTGTTCGGATTGCTGCCGCCCCAGACATAGGGATAGCCGATGTACTTCTCCGCCTCGGTAATGAGCGCTGCAAAGGTTTCATCTTCCAGTGCGGAAGGCGGGATATCATAGGTGGTTGGCGGTTTGGTGTACTTGTCTACATAGCCGGAGCCTGGGAACAAATCTTCCCGGTTCCCCAGCGTCGCCATATAGACCGCATACAAAGAAAGTGTTTCCTCGTCCATGATGTAGACCGGCACATGGGAAAGGTCGAAGTTTTCCAGCTTCACATTGCAAATATAGTAGTTGTACGGTACTTCCACGTCATAGTCGTTTCCCTCGCTGTCTGTCCGTGTCTCCGTCCGATAGCGTACCTCCACTTCCACGGTCTGCGTCAGAATGTACTGCTTTTCAAAGAGCATTTGCAGTTCCTCCTGAACCTCATTGATGGTAAACACCCCTTCATGGAACGCCGTGAGAATGGAGATCAGCACATAAGGGTCATGCTCGATCTCGTCCAGATTAAAACGGTATTCGTCATATCCGGGGTGCAGAGCCTCATAGTGGTCCAGCTCATATTGAAGTTCCTGTTCCAGTTCGCAGTAGGCCGCCTCTGCAGCCAGCATATCCGTGTCCTCGGAGAGATAAGAGGAAGTAAATACGCTACCTATGCCGGAGCCCGCCATCATGGAACAGGAAGATACCCCGCCAAACAGCAGGGCAACACAGGCACCAATGCCGATCACCAATAGCACCGCCCGGCTATGGTGCTTGATGTAGAAGAAAGTTTCCTTGAAGGCGTCCTTTGCTTTCTGTGCCGCACTTTTCGCCGTGGCCGCTGTGTTCTTTGCGGTTTTCTCTGCCTGTCGCAGCTTCTTTGCATAGTTCCGCTTGATCCGCTGTTTCTGCAGAAAGCGGGATACCGGGTTAGAAGCTGCCAATGCAGGATCATCATGCAGTGCCTTTTGGTAAAGGTAGTCGCGTTTGCCTTAAAAGAAGCCTGCTCTGCCTTCGCCGCGTCACGCCAGGCTTTGTGCGGTGATGGTGGACGGCGGCACGGACTTTGCCCTTTCCATAGGCAAACCCGCGTTCCGTCAACACCTCGCCTTTGTGTCCGGCCTCTACACCCACATTTTCCTGCTCTACCTCATGCACCTTCGCGTGGGCAACGTGGACAATCTCATGGACAGGCCGAGAAAGCGGATTGTGCCGCAGGCGTCCGTTGGGGCGTTTCTCCACTTCTTCAAAGTGAAGCTGCGTTTTGCCTTTTCCGGCTGTCTCGTCAAAAACACGCTCGGTACGGAGAACTTTCTTTGTGGGGATAGCGGCTTTCGCCGCGTCCAGCCGATCCGCCGCACGGTCGGAACGGTCAATGTATTTCCAAGTGTGGGATCGGCGCGTTCTTCCTCGGTGAATTGCAGACGGGAGGACGGGTGCTGCCTTGCAGCAGAACCATCCCGCACCGCCTGGGTGTCAGCCTTTTCCGCCGTTCGTGCGCTTTTCTTCTCATGGTGTTCCGCCGCACGCAGGGCAAGGTCAGCCGCAGCGCCAGCGGATTCTTCCGAAGAAACAGACAGCTCCGTTTCCGGCTCCCGGCTGCTGATATGTTTCACCTCTCCCGTGGCAAGGTTTTCCGATACCGCACCGTCACGGGTCATTTTCTGCGTGATCTTATCGGTCGCTTTCAGTTCCCTCATAGGCAGTCACCTTCCTTTCCATAGGGGCAGAAGTCACCGCAGGTGCCATTCTCGATCATGGCGATATAGCGGAAAATGGGATAGGCCTGGGGCGGGCAGACCGCATTTCCCAATGTTTTCAGCCGCAGCGCCCGGTCATCCATGCGCTCGGTCATGCGGGGGATTCCTTCCGGTTCGGCGGCCCAGAGGATACGTCCGTCCATCCTTTCGGGAAGCCCATGAGCCATTCCACCCAATCCGGATTCAGCGCCGCCGTTTCGGACACCGGCCGCTCCTGGGAGATGATCTGCGCCGACAGGTTCCCGTCCTTCTTCGCCGGATCGAAGGCCGACGGCTTCAAGGTCGAGCGGAAACCGTCCGACGCCACCGGGGTCAGATAGAATACCGCCGCCGACAGGCTGAGGCTCCAGATCGCCCCGTTTCGGTTCCTCTTGCGGAATATCCCATTGTCCGACAGGAACACATCCAGGCTTGCCGCGTCCCTGGCGGTGTTGTTGTCGGAGGCAAGGGGTGTGGGAAACATCAGCCGCGACGATAAAAGTTCGCTGGCGCTCATGCCATGCGCCGACACCGCAAGCCGGAAATACGAATGGGAGAACAGCGTATCCCGCTTTTGCCAGGTCAAAGATCGTTTTGTCGAGCCCCATATTGATGAAGCCAGCAACATTTTCCCCAAGCACGAAACGGGGCTTAAGTTCTGTAATAACCCGGCACATCTCCGGCCATAAGTAGCGTTCATCCTCAAAGCCTTTCTGTTTTCCTGCGGTGGAGAAAGGCTGGCAGGGAAAGCCCCCGGAGATGACCGTGACGGTTTCAAGTCCTGTTTTTTCAAAAATGCCTCCTTTGTCAAAGTCGTTATATCCCTGAATTTTGGAACGTCCGGCCAGTGCTTTTCTAAAACGGCGTAGGGATAATCCGCCCATTCACACTGGCAGACGGTTTCAAAGCCGGCAGCCTCCGCCGCTAGGTCCAGGCCGCCGATACCGGAGAACAGGCTTAAATGGGTTAATTTGTTTGTAGATATAGTTTCACCTCCTAATTTTGGGCATAAGAAAAGCGCTACTGAATTTTCAGCAACGCTTACTCAAAAGATTATTATCTTTTAGGTGATTTCCCTGTTAAATGGATTAAGGGATAATCTTCATTGACTTTTTTGCTCTTATACAAATCTTTTCTCATGCTCTTTAACAAATTTGTCAAAAGCTTATCATGCTTTTCGGATACAAAATTTTTAGAATTTGATGGCTTAACATAGTCATGAAAAATCATCAGATCACTTACTACTTCGGCACTTCCAATCAAAAGAAGTTGGTTTTGGGCGTCTGCCAACTGATCTCGTGCACTTTCCGAGTTATCGGAAACTACAATATTGCTGACAGCTTCAATGTAATTCAAATAGTATTTCTCTTTGAGGCGGCTTTCGTCTGCTGCAATTTGTTGTTTCTTAGCAAAATAGTATGTCAATCCTGCGGATACCGCCGCAACCACTATCCTATTATAGGACTAATAATTCAATCCAATTTTCAACAGTCATTCTGCCACCTCCAATTTATAAAATATTATACCACCTTTCATTTATAAATCATAGCATGAGTTATGGGTCAATTACTTCCTCCGGCTTTGTCGTCATAATGCGGTACAGCTCCGTATCCTGCGGGAACCGGTCCACGAAAGGTAAGATCACGTTTCCATAGAAGATCAGCCCTCGCCGGGTCCCGAATGGGTCACATAGGAGAGCTGCTGCGGGGAGATACCCAGTTTCTTTGCAAGGATTTCCCGGTCGCCGGCTGCCTGGTTTAACATATACACAAAGTCCGAGTTCTCAAAAATGTTCTCGATCTCACGGCTTGCTAGCAAATCCTTAATGTTCTGGGTGATACCCGTGGGGATACCGCCCCATTTACGAAAGCGTTTCCAGATCTCCACGGAATAGGCGGCGGTCTGTTCCTCCTTTAAGAGCAGATGGAACTCGTCGCAGTAGAACCAGGTGTTGGCGTGCAGTTCCCGGTTTTCGGTGACTCTGCCCCAGACCTGGTCCTGGATGATGAGCATACCCAGCTTTTTAAGCTGTTTCCCCAGTTCCTTAATGTCAAAGCACACAAGGCGGTTCTGAATATCCACATTGGTGCGGTGGTTGAAAATGTTAAGGCTGCCTGTCACATAGAGCTCCAGGCGGCGGCGATACGGGCAGCCTCCAGCTCCGGCTGTCTCTGGATTTCCTCATAGAGATTGCCGAGGACAGGCATATTTTCCGGTCTGGGGTCAGCCAGATACCCACGGTACACGGTGGTAACAGCCCGGTCAATGATGGTCTTTTCAATGGGCTGCAATCCATCCTTGCCTCCCACGATCAGTTCGCAGAGGGAAAGGATGAAGTCACTCTTTAAGGCCAGGGGGCTTTCATCCTCGGAGTAGTTCAGGTTCAAATCCATAGGGTTCACATAGTCTTTGCTGGTAGGGGAAATCTTCACCACCTGCCCGCCCAGGCGGTTCACCAGGGGAGCGTATTCTGCCTCCGGGTCACAGATGATGATAGTATCTTTCTTACTTGCCACCAGGAATACATTGGTAATCTCCCTCTTAGCGGAGAAGGACTTGCCGCTGCCCGGTGTACCTAAGATAAGGCCGTTGGGATTTTTAAGCTGCTTTCGGTCCGCCATAATCATGTTGCCGGAAAGAGCGTTGAGCCATAGTACAACGCCTCGCCGCCCTGGAAAAGTTCCTGGGTGGTGAACGGTACGAAGATGGCGGTGCTGGAAGTGGTGAGGCTCCGCTTGATATTTACCTGGTTCAGTCCCAAAGGGAGAGAGGACATAAGCCCCTGCTCCTGGCAGAAATCAAGGCGGGTCAGGGCACAGTTATATTTCTGAGCCACGCCTGCCGACTGGAACACATTGTTTTCAAGTTTCTGTCTGGTATCCGCAAGGTTCACCACCAGGAATGTGAGCAGGAACATCCTTTCATTTCTGCTCTGCAAATCACGGAGGAGATTTTTTGCCTCACCTCCATAAGTGGCAAGGTCGGACGGGATTATATCCATGTCATAACCTGCCCGGACCGCTTTTTTCTGTTCTGCGATCTTCATGGCGTCCAGATCGGTGATCTTCCTCTTGATGGTCTTGATGGCCTCGTTGTGGTCGATACTGCGAATATGCAGCGTCACCATGAGGCGTCCTGTGCTCCATGAAATCTGCCAGCATACGGTCATTGAGTTCCGGTGCCAGGATTTGCAGGAAAGAGACCGCACCCAGTTTCTTCCCCATGCGGAACATCCTTGTGTTTCCAAACTGGAATGAGGACGGGGCGATATAATCCTTGACAGAGAGACCGGTCTTAGGAAGCCAGTCCCATTCAAAAGAGAACGGCTCCCCGTCCGGGTGCATGAGGCCGTGGAGGACCTGCAGGCGTTCTTTGCCGTTCAAAGGTTTTGCGGCTGCACCGATCACCTTAAAGAGATTGAGTACATCCGTCTCAATCCGGGAGAGCCTTGCCCTGGCTACCTTTAAGTCCTCCGCCTCGATGGTGAGTGTCAGATATTTGCGTTTCACCAGACCGTTGTTCCCACGGGAGAGCTGGTTCTTTAACATGAGGCATATTCCTTTCGGATACTGTCAAAGCTGTCCCCCTGGTCGCTGATCTCGATGGAGCGTTCAAATTCCTCCCGGCCTACATACTGGCTGATAAGGGAGAGCTGCACTCCCACGGAAGCGTCAAAGTAGTTATACAGATCGCACAGGTTTTCAAAGGTGGCTGTCTTATCATCCGCCTGGGCGAGCTGGTAATTTATATCGTCAAAAGCAAGGCTTTTGGAATAGGATTTGCCCGGCAGCTTGCAGATACCGTCGGTATATCACCTCAAAAGGGATACTGTCCTGGGCAGTATGGGGCTTTCCGTCCCCCTTAGCCTGCCGGATGGCCTTATCCACGGCCTTTTTCTCTCTGGCGGTGAGTTTTACCTTTCCCGCCGTTTTTTCTGTTCTGGACAATCCGTTTCACCTCCATTTCCAGATCACGCTGCCTTGCCAGGGCCTCGTAGAAGTTGTTGGTCTGATAGGGGCGGTTCTTTGGGCGGATGAATTTTGTTTCGATCATCTGCTTTAAGATCACCTCTAAAGGCTGTCCGTTTTTCTCATACATGGCAAGCAGAAAGAACGGCAGCATAACCATCATCATGCAAAGGGTCGCCGTGGAGTTCCCGGCAGACTCTTTGAGTAAAAAGAAAAGCGGCACTCCTAAAAGCACCGCCGGGGTAAAGCAGATAAGCTGCCTTTTTGTCAGGCCGAAAAATACCTTTGTTTTGATTTTGGAAAGGTCTTTCGGTACGGTCACATAAGCCAATCAGCATACACCTCCTTTAATGGGCGCTGAAAATGCCCTTTGCCATGCTGCCGGTCTTAAAGAGGGTAAAGCATAAGAGGACCGTGTATCCCATGCAGCCCCAGATGGCAGCGGATATGTTGTCGGCGGTGGAAATCTCCTGGATGAGGACCGCATAAATGCCAACGCATATCATAATGAGAAACGCCTGGAAACCTAAAGCAATCAGAGACTTTAAGTAGTTCTGCCCCACGCTGGACCATTCCCGGTTGCTCATGGTAGCAAAGGGATAGCCCCACGGAGGTTACAAGATAAATCTCGATCATACGGCCAATAGACCACCAGGAAGATACAGATGGAGAGGATATTCATGGTGAGCCCCACCACCATGCTCTGGAACCACAGCCCTAAAAGAGGCCCTAAGTCCATAGCCTCAAGCTGAGCCTCCATATCAGGGATGGCGGTGGAGAGGTCAATGCTGGTAGAGCCGCTAATGATACCGCCGCTCTGGCTTACCACGTTCTGGCCACATCAAAGATCGCCATAACGATATTCCAGGTGTTGGTGACTAAGAACACGGCCACAAAGGTTTTGAATATCCACTTGAAGAAAATCCATGTGTCTACATCATGCAGGTTGTTCTTCTCGATCACAAGCTGAATGAGCTCGTAGCACATCACAAAGGTTAAAATGATACCGGCTATGGGGATAATGACTGTTTCAGACAGAGACCGGATGAGGTTGAAAACGCCGCCGTTCCATGCCGACGGCGTCATGCCAACCTCCCCGGCGATCTCGCCCACTTTGGTATTTACCGTGTCAAACATCCCCGACAGGTTACCGAGTATCCCGCTGATGAGCAGCTCTTTGAGCCACTCCGCCAGCTTGTCGAGTATGCTTTGCATAGGTTATCCCTCCGTCATTATCCGAACAGGCCGGAAAGCAGCGGTACAAGGGTCATGCCGATCAGCAACGCCGCCGCCCGCCATAAGCTGTTTCATGCCCTGGCTTTTTGCCCAGGTTATCATTTCCGTATCCCTCCATGAG
>ENA-OQAA01001302-OQAA01001302.1-human-gut-metagenome-genome-assembly--contig:-NODE-1302-length-13140-cov-2.003381_pt1 | contig 13140 bp, 13 predicted proteins | sample MGYA00242489_ERZ504515 | MGnify/ENA primary metagenome ERZ504515 (study PRJEB26092, sample SAMD00036237) | human gut metagenome | host: Homo sapiens | study: EMG produced TPA metagenomics assembly of...
TCTTTTTCTTACCACAGCTGTGGTAAGAAAAGAACAAAGGTGTGGTATGCATAAAACACAGCTGTGGTAAGATTAGCTTTTAGCAAATACGACCTTAGCCGATAGAGATTCTGAAAATAGATACTTGCAGATATGGCAATAAAAATCGTTTGCACTATCTTTGCACCACTCTATAGTTGAATATGCAGAAGGTAGTACAATACATCGAGCGCCACAAGCTCTTCTCGCTGGACGACAAGATACTTGTGGCACTGAGCGGCGGGGCGGACTCCGTGGCGTTGCTGCGCCTGCTCCTCAGCCTGGGATACACATGCGAAGCCGCCCATTGCAACTTCCATCTGCGCGGAGCGGAATCCGACCGCGACGAGCACTTTGTACGCCAACTCTGCCTGGAGCACCGGGTGACGCTGCACACCGTCCACTTCAACACGGAGCAGGAAGCAAAGGAACGGCATATCTCCATCGAAATGGCTGCAAGGGAATTGCGCTACGCGTGGTTCGAAAAAACAAGGGAAGCATGCAGTGCAGCTGTCATTGCCGTCGCCCACCATCAAGATGACAGTGTAGAGACATTGCTGCTCAATCTGATTCGCGGTACCGGCATCAACGGGTTGCGGGGCATACGCCCCCGAAACGGACATATAGTCCGCCCCTTGCTCTGCCTGGACAGAAAGGAAATCGTCGGTTATCTGGAAAGTATCGGGCAAGCCTACGTGACGGACAGCACCAATCTGCAGGACGAATATACCCGCAACAAAATACGCTTGAACCTGCTTCCCATGATGCAGGAGATAAACCCCTCCGTCAAGGAAAGCATCCTCAAAACGGCAGAGCATCTGGACGATGCCGCCTCTATATATAATATAGGTATAGAAGAAGCCAAACTGCGAGTCAAGACACCGGAAGGCATAAGTATCGGCGCCCTGAGGCAAGAAGCGGCACCGGAAAACGGTCTTATTTGAAATTCTGCATCCGCTTGGATTCAACGCCGCACAAGTAAGGGACATCTGCCGGACATTGGACGGACAGCCCGGCAAAGTCTTTGCCACCCCCGGCTGGCGTGTCATCAAAGACCGCGGCTCGTTGTTGATAGAACCCGTACAGGAAGCCGTAAAGCCGTTATTGGAAATGAAAGAGCATCCCTATGCACCGGATTTCATGATTCCACGCGACAAAGCTACCGCCTGCTTTGATGCCGACAAACTCCAGCATCCCCTATCACTGCGCCTTTGCAGGCAGGGAGACAGCTTCGTGCCCTTCGGCATGAAAGGCCGGAAGAGGGTAAGCGACTACCTGACCGACCGCAAGTTCTCCCTTCTGCGCAAAGAACGGCAATGGGTGCTTTGCTGCGGAGATGACATCATCTGGCTGGTGGGAGAACGGGTGGACAACCGTTTCAGAATAGACGAAAAAACCCGGAAAGTGTTGGTCGTATCAACCATCGACCAGTAGCCATCACAGAATGATTCTGTCCTCCTTCTGTTTCTTGAAGCAATCGGAAAGCAATACGGCAAACGGCGTGTCATACGTGCGCGCCTTCTGCGGACAGCCTTTCACACAAGCACAACATTTGATGCATTTCTCTGCAACCGTATTGCACTCGTCTCCTTTTATAATGGCTCCTGCAGGACAATGCTTCACGCAATATCCGCAATGCGTACAACGTTCCGCATCCACTTGCGGAGTACGGGGCATAGGCACCCCACTCTTACGCAACTTGACGACTCTGCGCAAAAAGCGGAGCAACGGGAAGAAAGGCTGGCGCGGACGCTGGATACGGGTCACATCCACCCCATACAGTTTCTCCATATCTTCGGCCGCCGCAATTTTAGCACGTATTTTTTCACCAAAAAGCTTTGCATACTCCAAGTCGTCCGCATCCGGACGTCCGGATGCCACCGGATATTTCTCACAGCTATAAGAGTGCTCTCCTACAAACGTAGCACCTGCAATTACCTTGAAGCCCAACTTCGTGACAAAAGCATCCAATTCCACCAAAGCCTTCTCATAGGCCCGGTTGCCGTACACCACCACAACCACGGCAGGTGCACCGTCAGCATGAAGCTCCTTCATCCGCTCCAATGCCAAAGGAGCCACATGACCGCCATATACGGGCACCGTGATGACCGCCAAAGCATGGAAGGCACCTCCCTTTTACCCGCCGCCTCCAAAGTGAGGTCCACTTTGGAGACAGACGAAATTCCCGTTCCGTGAACAATTGCCTCTCCCACTTGTTTAGAGGTACAAGTAGGTGAAAAAGTTATCAACTGTACTTCATCTATATTCATAAACCAATCCTTCATGTTGTTGTTAATACAGCAAAGATAAAGTTCTAAATTTAAAAAAAAGATGATTTGTTTATGAAACCAAAAATATTTATTACCTTTGCACCGTTGAAACATTCTGCGACTTCTTGCTGTGGCGAGAATTGTTTATCAGATTTCCGGTTCAATAATAAATATCCCATATAAATCATATATCACAAGGTAAACTTGCCCAAGTTGCTTCCTACAACAACTGCAACTGTGCACTTATGCCTTTCAATAAAAGTAAATTTTAAACCATTCACATATATACTGTATGTATAACATCATTCAACTGAACGACAAAAATTTGTCGGAACTACAAAACTATTGCCCAAGAACTGGGTATAAAAAAAACAGACTCACTCAAAAAAAGAAAGAACTTGTTTACAAGATACTTGACGAACAAGCTATCGCAGGCGCTACCAAGAAAGTTGCCGCCGACAAGCTGAAGGAAGAGCGTAAAGGGGAAAAGCAAAAAACGCTCGCGCGTCACTGTAAAGACCGTAAAAAAGGAAGGTGCCGACAAAGTGTTCTCAGCCAATAAAAACGGAGACCTCACCAAAGCCAAAACAGAGGAAGCACCGGCTGCGAAAGAACAACCCAAAACTGTGGAAGCACCCCAAGAACCGACCATAGAAGCTGCAACGCCGGCGCCAGCCAAAGAAGCCGCCGTACCCAAACGCAAACCGGGACGCCCCCGCAAGGTAAAGGAAGAGACTGCTGCACCCCAAGCAACAGAAACCCCGAAGGTTGCCGAACCGGAATTGAACTTCGAGGCTAAAGCTCCGAAAACAGAACCTCAGGCAGAAGCCAAAGCAGAAAAGAATATCGTACCGGACGAAAGCCCTATCCTGGCCGAAGCGGCAGATGACTTCATCCCCATTGAAGACCTCCCTACGGAAAAAATAGAATTGCCATCCGAACTTATCGGCAAATTCGAAGCGACCAAAGCGGAAACTCCCGCCACTCCCACTCCTGCCGCTGCCGCTGCCCCAGCCGAACCGCAACAGCCACAACGCCCGCGCCTCCGCGCCCGCGACAACAACAACCCATACAATAACAACAACAATAACAACCGCAACGGTGGCTATAACCAACAGCGCCCCGTGCAGCAGCGCCCTGCACAACCGTATAACAACGGAGAGAACTATCCCGCCGCTCCGGAACGCAAACCCGTAATAGAACGCGAGAAGACGTACGAATTCGATGACATCCTCACCGGAACCGGTGTACTGGAAATCATGCAGGATGGCTACGGCTTCCTCCGTTCCTCCGATTACAACTATTTGTCCTCACCGGACGATATTTACGTATCACAATCACAAATCAAATTGTTCGGCCTGAAAACCGGTGATGTGGTAGAAGGCGTAATCCGTCCCCCGAAAGAAGGCGAAAAGTACTTCCCGCTGGTAAAAGTATCCAAAATAAACGGACGTGACCCGGCTTTCGTACGCGACCGCGTACCGTTCGAGCACCTCACCCCCCTCTTCCCGGACGAGAAGTTCAAGCTTTGCAAAGGTGGATACTCCGACTCTATGTCGGCCCGTGTCGTAGACTTGTTTGCCCCCATCGGTAAGGGCCAGCGTGCCTTGATTGTGGCACAGCCCAAAACCGGTAAGACCATCTTGATGAAAGACATTGCCAACGCCATTGCCGCCAATCATCCGGAAGTCTACATGATTATGCTGCTCATCGACGAACGCCCGGAGGAAGTTACCGACATGGCGCGTACCGTCAATGCGGAAGTAATCGCCTCTACCTTCGACGAACCGGCAGAACGCCACGTGAAGATTGCCGGCATCGTCCTTGAAAAAGCAAAACGCATGGTGGAATGCGGACACGATGTTGTCATCTTCCTCGACTCCATCACCCGCCTGGCACGTGCTACAACACCGTATCCCCCGGCTTCCGGCAAAGTGCTTTCCGGTGGTGTGGATGCCAACGCATTACATAAGCCCAAACGCTTCTTCGGTGCAGCACGTAACATCGAGGGCGGCGGTTCACTGACCATCCTTGCCACTGCCTTGATTGACACTGGCTCAAAGATGGACGAGGTTATCTTCGAAGATTCAAGGGTACGGGTAATATGGAGTTGCAGCTCGACCGCAACTTGTCCAACAAGCGTATCTTCCCGGCTGTCAACATCGTTGCCTCCAGCACCCGCCGCGACGACCTGCTGCAAGACAAGCAGACACTGGACCGCATGTGGATTCTCCGCAAGTACCTTGCCGACATGAATCCGATAGAAGCCATGGACTTCGTAAAAGACCGTCTGGAGAAGACCAAAGACAACGACGAATTCCTGATGAGCATGAACAGTTAACAGCAACTGCATACAGATATTGTACAAAAGCTTCCATTTACGTTCATAAACGTAGGTGGAAGCTTTTTTTATATCCGTTTTTTCATACATTTGCCACCATACAATAACCTTGAACAAATAAAATCCAAATCTGATGAAAACGATTCACTCTTTTATGGGAATGGCATTGTGCAGCTTTCCGGTAATGGCACAGCAATCGCCCAATTTTCTTATTATCCAATGCGACCATCTGACCCAGCGGGTAGTAGGCGCATACGGTGCCGACCCCAGCTGCACTCCACCTATAGACCGAATTGCCTCCCAAGGTGTAACATTTGCCAACGCATACGTGGGATGCCCCCTCAGCCAACCGTCACGCGCTGCCTTATGGAGCGGACTGATGCCGCATCAAACCAATGTACGTTCCAACTCGGCCGAACACATCAATCCTCCGCTGCCCGACAGCATTCCGACCCTGGGAAGCCTCTTCACCGCCAACGGTTATGAGGCCGTCCACTTTGGCAAAACCCATGACATGGGTTCTAAGGGGATTCCGCCACAAGGAACCGGTTGCCAAGCCCTTCACCGACCCCGAATTTCCCGTCAACAATGACAGCTTTCTGGATGTAGGAACCTGCGAGGATGCCGTGGCCTATCTCAGCAATCCACCGCAAGAACCTTTCATCTGCATAGCCGATTTCCAAAACCCGCACAATATCTGCGGATATGTAGGCGAAAATAAAGGGGAGCACATAGATAGCCCCATCAGTACCCCACTCCCGCTACTACCCGAAAACTTTGAAGTGGAAGACTGGGAAAAACTTCCGTTGCCCATTCAGTACATCTGCTGCAGCCACCGGAGGATGATGCAAGCCGCCCACTGGAACGAGGACAATTACCGGCACTACGTCGCAGCCTTCCAGCATTACACGCGGATAGTGGCCAGACAGATAGAGAGTGTACTGGAAGCCCTCTACTCCACTCCCGCCGGCAAAAATACAATTGTCATTGTACTGGCAGACCACGGAGACGGAATGGGGTCACACCGCATGGTAACCAAGCAGGTCAGCTTTTACGAAGAAATGACAAATGTGCCCTTCATCATAGCCGGTCCCGGTATTCATCCCCGTCAAAAACCGGTGGAAGATTTACTGACCCAACCCACTATCGACCTGCTGCCCACTCTCTGTGAACTGGCAGGCATTCCGGTGCCTTCCTCCAAGCCCGGCATCAGCCTTGCCCCTTTCCTGAAAGGCGAGAAGCAAAAGAGACAGCACCCTATGCAGCCTCCGAATGGCACAGTGAATACGAAGTGACCGTCAGCCCGGGACGGATGATACGCAGTCCCAGATACAAATACACACACTATCTGGAAGGCAACGGGGAAGAACTGTATGATATGCTGAAGGATAAAGGAGAAAGACGAAACCTTGCCCATGACCCCAAATACTCAAAGATTCTGGCCGAGCACCGGCACTGCTGGACGACTACATCCGCCGCACACAGGACGACTACCGAAGCCTGAAAGTTGAAGCCGACAAGAGATGGCGCAGCCACGCACCGGGATATCCCAACCACGAAGGACCCTGCGCCAGAGACATTATCAATAGAAAGTAAGCAAAAAGAACTAAAAAAAACAGAATAATATAGATGATTATCAGTGCCTTGACCGGCACTTCCATTCTTTTCGCCCATCCCGCTGCAAGTCTTCAATAATATTCTGCTTCAAAAGAAGGCAGTTAAAGGGATTTTTTGTACTTTTGCGCCTCAATAAGAGTAATTTGTAATTTAGTAATTGTAATTAGATACTATGTTCGATAATTTAAGCGAGAGACTTGAAAGGTCGTTTAAAATTTTGAAAGGTGAGGGCAAAATCACCGAAATCAATGTTGCGGAAACCCTGAAAGACGTACGTAAGGCACTTTTGGATGCCGACGTGAACTATAAGGTAGCCAAAAACTTCACCGATACCGTTAAGGAAAAAGCCTTGGGACAAAACGTGCTGACAGCCGTTAAGCCCAGCCAGCTGATGGTAAAAATCGTACACGATGAACTGACCCAGCTCATGGGCGGCGAGACTTCTGAAATAAACCTCGACTCCAAGCCTGCCATTATCCTAATGTCCGGTTTGCAAGGCTCCGGTAAAACAACTTCTCCGGAAAGCTGGCCCGCATGCTGAAGAGCAAGAAGAACAAAAAGCCGTTATTGGTGGCTTGTGACGTGTACCGTCCTGCCGCTATCGAGCAGTTGCGTGTACTGGCTGAACAGATTGACGTACCGATGTACTCGGAACCGGACAGCAAAAATCCGGTAGCCATTGCCCAAAATGCCATCCAAGAAGCCAAAGCCAAAGGTTACGACCTTGTAATTGTCGATACAGCCGGTCGTCTGGCAGTGGATGAGGAGATGATGAACGAGATTGCCGCCATCAAGAAGGCCATCAATCCGGACGAGATTCTGTTCGTAGTTGGATTCAATGACCGGTCAGGATGCAGTGAATACCGCTAAGGAATTCAACGAACGGCTCGACTTCAATGGTGTAGTATTGACCAAACTGGATGGTGATACCCGCGGTGGTGCCGCCCTTTCTATCCGTTCGGTGGTAAACAAGCCCATCAAGTTTGTAGGTACCGGTGAAAAGCTGGATGCCATCGACCAGTTCCATCCCTCACGTATGGCCGACCGTATTCTCGGTATGGGTGACATCGTATCTTTGGTGGAACGTGCGCAGGAACAATATGACGAGGAAGAAGCCAAACGCCTGCAAAAGAAGATTGCCAAGAACCAGTTCGACTTCAACGACTTCCTGAGCCAGATTGCACAAATCAAGAAAATGGGTAACTTGAAGGAACTTGCCTCCATGATACCGGGCGTAGGCAAAGCCATCAAGGATATAGACATTGACGACAATGCCTTCAAGAGCATTGAAGCCATCATCTACTCCATGACTCCGGAAGAACGCAGCAATCCGGCCATTCTGAACGGTTCACGCCGCCAGCGCATTGCCAAAGGTAGCGGTACGAATATTCAGGAAGTAAACCGCCTGCTGAAACAGTTTGACCAGACCCGCAAGATGATGAAGATGGTCACTGGCAGCAAGATGGGTAAGATGATGCCGAAACTTAAAAGATAAGATAACAGCCTATGACACTGATTGATGGAAAAGCAATTTCAGAGCAAGTAAAGCAAGAGATTGCAGCAGAAGTAGCCGAGATAGTGGCTCGTGGGGGTAAACGCCCGCATCTGGCCGCTATTCTTGTAGGACACGATGGAGGTAGCGAAACCTACGTTGCCGCCAAAGTAAAGGCATGCGAAGTTTGCGGATTCAAGTCCTCACTTATCCGCTACGAGGCAGACGTTACCGAAGAGGAGCTGCTTGCCAAGGTACGCGAATTGAACGAGGATGCGGATGTGGACGGTTTCATCGTACAGCTTCCCTTGCCCAAGCATATCTCCGAGCAGAAAGTGATTGAAACCATCGACTACCGCAAGGATGTGGACGGCTTTCATCCCATCAATGTGGGACGGATGTCCATTGGCCTTCCCTGCTATGTATCCGCTACTCCCAACGGTATCCTCGAACTGCTGAAGCGCTATCAGATAGAGACTTCAGGCAAGAAGTGCGTGGTGTTGGGACGCAGCAACATTGTAGGCAAGCCCATGGCTGCCTGATGATGCAGAAGGCTTATCCCGGCGATGCCACAGTGACCGTATGCCACAGCCGCAGCAAAGACCTGGTAAAGGAATGCCAGGAAGCGAACATCATCATTGCTGCGTTGGGACAACCGAACTTTGTTAAGGCGGAAATGGTCAAGGAAGGTGCTGTCGTTATTGATGTAGGTACTACCCGTGTGCCCGATGCCTCCAAGAAATCCGGGTTCAAGTTGACCGGTGATGTGAAATTCGATGAAGTAGCTCCTAAATGTTCATTCATTACCCCCGTACCAGGAGGCGTAGGTCCGATGACTATCGTTTCCCTTATGAAGAATACATTGCTCGCCGGCAAGAAAGCAATCTACCAATAACAACGTAATGAAAACGCTCGCCGTCTTCATGGCTGTCTTACTGTATAGCGTAACCCTTTCCTCCCAGGAAAGGATTACGCTATTATTTGTCGGTGACCTGATGCAGCACCAGGCACAAATAGACGCAGCACGTGTATCTGAAGGAAAATATGACTACTCCTCCTGCTTCTCCCTCATAAAAGAGCAAATATCCCAGGCAGACCTCGCCATAGGAAATCTGGAAGTCACATTGGGGGGCAGGCCCTATCGGGGCTATCCTATGTTCAGCGCCCCCGATGAATATCTTCAGGCCATAAAGGACGCTGGATTCGATATTTTACTGACAGCCAACAACCACTGTCTGGACCGTGGAAAAAAGGGAATGGAGCGTACCATACAATTACTTGACTCCTCCGGTATTCGTTACGCAGGCACCTACAAGAATCTGTCGGAGCGCAGGCAACGCTATCCCCTGTTCATCAACAGAAACGGCTTTCGCATTGCCCTACTCAACTATACTTACGGCACCAATGGTATCAAGGCTACCTCTCCCAATATCGTAAACTATATTGATAAGAATACCATCCTGCAAGATATCCAAAGTGCAAGGCACGCCAACCGGATGCCATTATTGCTGCATGCATTGGGGAGAGGAATATCAGTCCCTTCCCAACCGTGAGCAACGCGAACTGGCCAACTGGTTGCTCCAACAAGGCGTAACACATATTATCGGTTCACACCCTCACGTCATTCAACCGATGGAACTACGTACCAATGGTACCGAACAGCACATCATAGTCTACTCCTTGGGAAACTTCATTTCCAATATGAGCAAGGCCAACACTGACGGCGGCCTCATCTTCACTTTGCAGTTGGAGAAACATCCTCTCCCCACCACTCCGTCCCTCTTACACCGGTCAGAGTCAGACGCCTCTACCAGACTCCAATCCTCTGCCTTTTCCATACTGTCGTGTTTCCTATTGTGGATATAATCTGGTCTGGACCGCGGCCGGAACTTACTAAAGAAAAAAATTACATTCTTTATCCTGCCAGTTTCCTACAGAACATTTAACGCCGGAAGCTCGTAAACACCTGGAAATCTTTGTCAAAAGCTCTCGAAAGCTGCTCCAGCAGCACAATATAGGTATCTACGAGAAGAAAAAATAATGCAGAAATCTCAAAAATTTTCGTCTCATTCTTTGCAATATTAAAGATTATCCCTATCTTTGCACCGCATTTAAGAAATGCACTAACATGGTGGCTGTAGTTCAGTTGGTTAGAGCGTCAGATTGTGGTTCTGAATGTCGTGGGTTCGAGTCCCATCTGCCACCCGCAAAGAAGAGGAAATTCGAAAGAATATTCCTCTTCTTTTGTTATTGTCCAAACAATCCCCCAAAGGGAGGCAACGTGGAATCAATGTAAAAAATTGTAGGGATACTCCTCACAGAGTATCCCTACATCATAGGAAGGAATCAATTACCTAAACCAGTCCTTGTACAAAAGAGTTTACTTTCTCAAAATGTTCAAAATAGCTGGAAACTTATTCCGATATTTTGCATTCTGTATCAATCACACTTAATAGTACTTCCTTCCTTACTTTATCAAGCCAGTGATAAGACAACCCGTTATCACCTTATAGAAATAAGAATACAAAAGAAATATTTCATCTTTCAAAGAACATTCTATACCAACACTTTACTATTTTCGAATTTCCGTCATGTCAAATATAACCCTTTTTGTTTAATACGAAAACAAAATCAGTTATCTTTGCAAAGATGAAACTCAATTAAACATGAAAATTCTTTGGATAGACCTCAATAGCTCGTATGCACACTCTTCGTTGGCACTCCCTGCACTGCACGCACAAATAGCAAAAAACAATTCCGTAAAATGGGAAATCGTATCTGCCACCATCAATGAAAACGTAGGAATGATTGTCGACGAAATATACCGGCACCAACCCGACATCATTGCCGCAACAACATGGTTGTTCAACCACGAACAACTGTTGCACATAACAGCGAGATTAAAAGCATTGCTTCCCAATAGCTGCTTCATCTTGGGCGGACCTGAATTCTTAGGAAACAATGAAGACTTTCTGCATAAAAACCCTTTCATCGACTGCGTATTCAGGGGAGAGGGAGAAGAAGCATTCCCCCAATGGCTGTCTTGCTGGAACCAGCCGGAAAAATGGAACAGTATTCCGGGACTCTGCTATATGAATCCTCAAAAGCAATATATAGACAACGGCATAGCCCGTGTACTTAACTTTTCCCGGCTCGTACCACCGGAAAACAGCAGTTTCTTCAATTGGAGCAAACCATTCGTACAACTGGAGACTACCCGAGGCTGTTTCAACACATGCGCATTCTGCGTCAGCGGTGAAGAAAAACCGGTGCGCACACTGTCCATTGAAAGTATCCGTGAACGCCTTCAAATTATCCACAGTCATGGAATAAAAACGTACGCGTCCTCGACCGGACCTTTAATTATAATCCGCGCCGTGCTAAAGAATTACTGCAACTTTTCCTGGAATTCAACCCGGACATATGCTTTCACTTAGAAATACACCCTGCACTATTATCCGAAGAGCTGAAAAATGAATTGAAAAGCTACCTAAAGGATTGCTCCATCTCGAGGCCGGTATTCAAAGCCTGCGCGAACCGGTCCTCCAGAAAAGCCGTCGGATGGGAAGCCTGGAGGACTCACTGCAAGGTCTTCGTTTCCTATGTTCCCTACCCAATATGGAAACACACGCCGACCTCATTGCCGGCTTGCCTCTATACCGCCTATCCGAAATATTTGAAGATGTGCGTACACTTGCCGGATACAATGCCGGCGAGATACAGCTTGAATCCCTGAAGTTTACTTCCCGGCACAGAAATGAGAAGAAGAGCGGAAGAACTAGGCATCCGATATTCTCCTCTCCCCCCTTATGAAGTGCTTCAAACAAATGAAATCAGTGTCAACGAGCTTCAAACAGCCCGGCAACTGTCACGTCTTCTGGATGGATTCTATAACACAACTGCTTGGCAAGCCATCACCCGCAAGCTGATTCTGGATGACAACGACTTCCTACGTCGCTTTCTGGAATTTTTAATCGATAAAAATCTTATAGACCAGCCCATGAGCCTGGAAAAGCGAGGCCTCGTACTCTATGAATTCTGCAGTATGCATTATCCGGCCTATAAAATCATGGTCACCATTGCCTGGATAGAGGCAGGCATGTCATTAAAGAAAAAACCAGCAGAGAAAGTCAAGACCAAGCGCCAGATGCCACCGGAATATTGGGAAGTCATCTATGGAAACTACAAAGAAAGCCTCCGCTTATGTTTTCTACCCATTGACGACAATACCCAAAATGGTTATTGGTTCGGCTTCGAATCGGAAATACAAAAAGCAGAACCAGTATTCAAAGCCAAAGAAATAATGGAGAGGTGTCAAAATACACAATCACCGCAGATTAACACAGATAAAAGTTCTTGATTATCAGAAATTCTATAGCAATCTGTGTACCTGCGGTGAGTTATGCCCTCATTTCTTCTCCTATCCGCAGTGGAAATACTTCTCGACCAGTTTCAGCATCTCCTCCGGACTGTCTTGTATCTCTGCACGCAAGGTTCTATCCTCGTAAGAACGCAGTTTGGAAATAACCCCATCAACATTGCAGGACTGAACACATGATATTGCTCAAAGACAGCACGCTGTCTTTCCAAACAATCGGCAGAAGCGGCACAACTATCAGGAAGCTGTTCCAGTTGTTTCAACTTATCTTCATTTTCTTTCTTGTGGATATTTACATTGACATATGTTTTTTCTGCAATTCCTAAAGCATCGTCTATCTCAAATCCATAACGGCAAGCTACAGCAAGTCCGGCAATCAATTGATACAAATCGGCCGAACCGTCAGGCGAACGCATTTCCACCGTCTGTTTCTGTGTAGTATCATAATGACTTGGGGTCTCCAACGGATTTGCCAACATGCACATATCCGTTTTTGCCGACCAGCCCAACGGAACGCGTACCAATACCGAACGGTTGCGGTCGCCCCAGCAAATGTTGGTCGGTGCTTCCTGATGAGGAACCAGACGAAAATAGGAAGTAGGATTTGTATTACCGAAAGCCGTAATGGAAGAAGCCAGCTTCATCATGCCCGCAATGGCCTTACGGGCTGTTTCAGAAAGTGCCCCATCTTTCAGCATCTGGTTCTGCCCGTCCTTCATGATACGCATATGTATATGTAATCCGGAACCGGCTTTTCCTGCCGTGATTTTCGGTGCAAAAGTAATGTTATATCCATACTGGCTAGCCAGATTACGAATAACCCATTTTGCTATCACCAGTTGGTCAGCAGCCTCCTCGGCACGCACCGGCAGGAACTCTATTTCATTCTGCTCATAAATCTTATCGTCCAGCGTAAAATTACCGACTTCAGAATGCCCATACTTTATCTGTCCGCCTGCCTGCGCAATATATGACATACATTCCGTACGGAAATCATTGAACTTGGCATAAGGGGCCGATTCGT